>Ga0137307_103078_pt1 | contig 10477 bp, 9 predicted proteins | sample NAcewD2O_March_2_FD_97180 | JGI IMG/M metagenome (GOLD analysis project Ga0137307, IMG submission 97180) | Mouse cecal microbial communities from Vienna, Austria - N-Acetylglucosamine amended D2O_March | ecosystem: Host-associated > Mammals > Digestive system > Large intestine > Cecum | place...
GAAATCCTGCCATCCAGAGTGTTATAAAAATAATCTTCTATCCCGCTCATATTTGTTCGGAATTTCAGCTCCATGCTGTCATAATAAAAATAACTTCCCTGCAATCTTGCGTAAGCAAGCCAATCAACAGGCTCCTCCTCCGTCATGCTGTCCATCACTTCTTCTTCGGAATTACCTATCCCGATATTCGTATCGCTTATATCTATATTTTCCTTATATATGATATTTGAATAAATAAGTTCTCCGCTCTCTGAATAACTATAGGTCAGATTTGTTTCTGCCGTCTGGAATTCATTCAACCCCTTTTTATACAGCTTCGCCTCTTCTCCAATCGTTGAAAGCGTCGTCTCCAATGCATCATACAAGTTCCTTGCCTGTACATCCGTAATCCTTTTTTGTGCCAATGCCTGTGCAATTCCCATGCCGTCTATCGGGAGATAAGTCTCTTCTATCTTACCGTTCAGCTTCGTATAACCTTCCTTTGCCCAGTTCACCAGATCGCCCAGACTATAACTGGAAAGCAGTATTTGTATTTTCTCCTGATTGTTTTCGCTTTCAATTAAATCTCCATTATCATACGACTCACTGTACGTATAATTCCCTTCTTCATCCTGCTCCAGAATCACGACCCGGCTCTCTTCTACATCCGCAAGTATTGTCCCGTCTTTCGCATAACGCAAGGTATTGACGATTTTTTCCGGATTATACTCTCCGTCCGTTTCAAATTTCCCCCTGAGCCGCAAAAAGCTAATCAATACATCTAACTTTTCACGAAACAGTTCTTTATAATAGCCGGATTCTATAAAATCCGTATGAAACACATCGTTGGTATTCAAAACATTTTTGCTTGCCAATGCGCCCAGAAGGTAGACTGACATGACAAAAATAATGGTCAGGATGATCTGTACTGCAATGCCTATATTCTTCCACAACTGGGAATATTGCCTTTTATTCATGGTTAACCACCTTTCCGCCGGCTATCCGTTCTTCTCTACCTTGTATCCCACGCCCCAGACCACTTTTAAATATCTGGGTTCTTTCGGATTTATTTCAATCTTTTCACGAATATGGCGGATATGTACCGCCACGGTATTATCTGCGCCTATCGCATCCTCATTCCAGATATTCTCATAAATCTGGTCAATCGAAAATACCTTCCCTTGATTCTTTACCAAAAGCAGCAAAATATTATATTCAATCGGCGTCAGCTTCACTACCTCACCATCCACACTGACTTCCTTCAAATCATCGTTGATCATTAGTCCCCCTACGGTATAGACCGCTTGGGAACTTTCTGCCGCATTGCCCAGCTTGGTGTACCTGCGAAGCTGGGACTTCACCCTTGCCACCAGCTCCAACGGATTAAATGGTTTTGAAATATAATCATCTGCTCCCACATTCAGACCCAGTATCTTATCGGAATCCTCTGATTTGGCAGACAAAATAATAATTGGTATACTGCTTTCCTCCCGAATCTTAAGCGTCGCCCGAATCCCGTCCAGCTTGGGCATCATCACATCTATGATGAGCAGATGCACTTCATTTTCTTTGAGAACCGCCAGTGCCTGCTCCCCGTCATATGCCTTTAAAATCTGATATCCTTCCTGCTGCAGATAAATTTCGATTGCCTCTACGATTTCTTTATCATCATCACATACTAATATGTTCATGGATTTCTTCCTTTCTCCGCAATATACTATTGTTTTTATCAATATAACAGATTTTCTTTAACTTCCCAATACCTGTTTCTTAAAATTTCTTTAATTTCCCTACATTCATCAGACTGCTATTACACAGAATAAATTGTGTTACCTGAACGGCCGAATGAAATGAGCAGTAACTAAATCGTCCGGTTGACATTATTCCCATCTAACCATACAATAGAATAAAAGGAAAGGATGGTTTATGATATATGAAAAAACATTATGCCTTTATCCCACTGAAAGATAAGGACTTGTCATCTTTTCGGAAATCACTTTTAGCAAGTCTCTCCCCTCGTCCTGTATTTGCAGTCCTTATGCTTGCAGCATTAGGGTTTATCGGTTTTTTTAGACAGGAAGTATTGATTTCTGACGGTATAAGCCTTTTGATTTTCTCTCTGGCTGCTGCATTTATTCTATATCTGTTTTTTTTGGAAATCCAAAAAATGCTGATTATTTCCAAAATCCACAAATCGAGTCTGCTTCCCTTCATACATGTGCAGGGACTGGATTCCTCTTTTTACGTGGAAGAAGTAACAAACGGTTTTATTGTACAAATTGCACCCGTTAATCTCACAGACGTGTCCAATTCAGAGGATATTTTGTCGGAAATCACCGCCAAGTTCACAGAAAGCTCTAAACTTGCCGATTATCTGTATTCCTGCATGAACAGCCAAGACGACCATCTTATAAATAAGGCAGTTGTTTACATCGAAATTATTCGTGACCAATTAGAAAAAGGTAACAAGGAAATCCTTGCTACCTATGATAAACTTATAAATTTCAGAGAGGATCTGTGTTAACCCTGTCTCTTTTTACCCTCCCTTTTCCATCTAAAATATTCGGCGTCCAGGTCCACCGTTACCCGTGGGCCTTTTTCTTTAACGCCCTCTTCCGTCTTGGCTTTCTGCTCAAATTCCATCGGCGCTTTTGCCTTCTCTTCCTCCGCAGCTAAAGGTTCGCCAATTTTCTCAAAATACTCCGGGTTGACCCTGATTCCTGTCTTGCGGCTCTCATAACGGGATTTTTCCCGCTGCTTCTCTTTCATAAAGGCGTCTTTGCCCTCTTCTTTCGCCCGCTTCTCTTTTTCCAGCTCTTTGTTGCGCTCCGCAATGAGCTTTAGATATTTCTCTGTATCTACCATATCTTGAAGCTGGCCTTTTAGCTCAGACTGATTCTCCTTTAGTATCGCACGCCGCTGCCTCATTTCTTCTTCCGTCTTATCCAAAAGCTCTTTCACAGACTCCTCTGCAGCCTTCATAATTCCCTGTGCGCGTACCAGAGCCTCATCTGTATATAATACAGCCGCTGCATATACATCCTCCGCACTGCGGCTTGCATTCCACAAAATCTTCTCTCCTCTCTTCCTTGCCTCACGCTCCGCTTTATCACGGCTTTGCTGCGTCGCTTCATACTCATCCATCATTTCATAAATGCAGGCATTCAGACGGTTCAACTGCTCCATCATCAGCTTCTTTTCAACAATGATTTTTTCTCCTGTCTTATCATACAGATCACTTCTGGACATCAATATATGGATATCCCGCAACACTCTCTCCAAATTATCTTGTGTGCTCATGAATTCGGCTCCTTCTTTCCTGCGCTTCTGCAGCGTTGCCCTCACTGGCGGATACAATTGCATTTCGTATCCTTTGACTTTTACATAATGTATCGAATCGTATAAGAATCCCGTTCTACCAATCCCAACGGATGTGGATTTTCCCCTGCCTTCTCCAATATCTCCATCATAATGTCCGCATCACTCTCAGCCACCAGAAGGAGCATTCCAAATCCCATGTTAAATGTCTGACGCATCTGCTCCTCACTGATATTTCCGTCCTTGTGAAGCATCCAATAGAGCGGCGGCATATGCTCCATCCGCTGCTTGATGACTGCGCCTGCACGGTTCTTAAGCAGTAATCGCACCGCCGCATCCAATCCTCCGTGTCCTACCTGTATGCAGGATTTGATCTCTATTCCGGAATGGTATGCCGCTTCCATTGCCCTACGGTACAGCTTTGTCGGCTGCATCAACAGTTCTCCCAAAGTCGTCCCTAATGTCTCATAATAGACTTCCATAGACGCCTTACTTAAATACAGCTTTTTTCTCGCCAGCATATACCCATTATTATGTAAACCGTTTGAGGGAAGCCCGATAATGACATCCCCATCTTTAAACGAAGAAAATTTCTCCCCTGTCTCCTTGTCTATTACACCGGCTGCAAATCCGACCATATCATACTGTTCATAAGAAATTATATCCGGCAGCTCTTTAATCTCGCTTCCTACATAGCGGACATTCCCCGCAAGGCAGCACCTCTCTGCTCCCGCCTCTATCTCCTTTAAACGTTCAACCTTTGGTCTTGCACAGGAAATGCTGTCATAAAACAGCAACGGCTTTGCCCGCTCTACCAATAAATCATTGATTGTAACTGCTACCGCATCCATTCCAATTGTATGAAAGCTTTGAATCTCTGCCGCAAGATACAATTTTCCGCTAATACTATGTGCCCTCGTAATAAGCACCGGCTCTTTCATTTTCTGTATCATGGAAAGCGGAATTTCATTTTCCAGTTTTTTTAATCCTAATTTTTCTCGCAATTTTCCTACTTCTTTCTCAAATTCCGTTACTGTCCGCCCATTTGGCAGCTCACAGCAACTAAACTCATCTTCCTCTGTTCCAAGTACAGCTTGAAAGACTTGTTAAAAATATAGCATACCGGCTGCTGTTTGTCTAGCATTCCATCCGCATAATCGCCCTACAGAAAATGACAAATTATTCGTTTTTTCGAATGAAAAACGTAACTATTCAGCCTCCGCCAAACAGTTACGCAAAAATTACTCTTAAATTTCTATAAGTTCATACTCTCTTGTCCCAAGTCCAATCTTCTCTGCGTGCTCCAGACAAGTTCTCCAGTTCGTATCCGGATGTGTGATATGGAAATGGTCATGATGTTCGTCGTGGTCATGCTCTTTATTTTCCGCAAGAACGCTTCCCTCAATCACCGGCTGCCTGTTGCAGGCATCCACGCATGCCATATCTAGCGCCACAGGGTCGAAAGACGCCAACATTCCCACGTCAGGGATAATCGGAATATCATTCTCACTGTGGCAGTCACAATTCGGCGACACATCACAGATCAAGGATATATGGAAGCAAGGGCGGTCTTTACAGACCGCATATGCATATTCCGCCATGCGGTAATTCAGTAAATCGTTCGCATGCCAATCTGTCGGTGAAATTGCATCCTTTGGACAGACGCCGATACATCTGCCGCATCCCACACATTTATCCTGATTGATTGCAGCCTTTCTATCCGTTACAATTGCCGCCTCATGCGCACAGATTCTGGTACAGGCTCCACAGCCCACACAGAGCGCTCCGTCTACCTCCGGTTTGCCGGAACAGTGCATCTCCATTTTCCCTGCACGGCTGCCAGCTCCCATTCCGATATTCTTAACGGCTCCGCCAAATCCGGCTGCCTCGTGACCTTTGAAATGCGTCAATGAAATGAATACGTCCGCGTCCATAACCGCGCGCCCGATTTTCGCTTCTTTGACATATTCCCCGTCAATCGGCACCAGTGTCTCGTCCGTTCCTTTCAAGCCATCCGCAATGATTACGTGACATCCGGTGGAAAACGGAGTAAATCCATTCTCGTATGCGGTATCCATATGATCCAAAGCATTCTTCCTGCTGCCCACATATAAGGTATTGCAGTCTGTCAGAAACGCCTTGCCGCCGCATTCCTTTACCAGATCTACTACTACTTTGGCATAATTTGGACGTAAGAAAGCCAAGTTTCCCAGTTCCCCAAAATGGATTTTAATTGCCGCATATTTGTCTTCAAAATTGATTTCCTTCATTCCTGCGGTTACACATAATCTATGCAGCTTCTGAAGCAGGTTTTCAGAACCGCTGGTCTTAAATGTAGTGAAATATACTTTTGATTTCTCCATCTATGTACCCTCCTGATTGAAAAAACTGTGTCACAGCCACGCTCTTTCTTACGGATTTTGCAGTAAGTGCAAAGTCCTGGGCCAAACTGTTAATTAGCGATACGCAGCTTTTATCTTTTCCTTCATCATACTATATTTTTGCTGTTTTTTAAAGCTCAAAATAAAATTCCGGTTATCCCTAACGATAAAATATTTGTTGACAGAAATAAAAATTGTATAGAAACTGTACATATATTTATTATGAAAATCATTAAATTTTGAAGTTCAAATGCCCAAAGTGATTCCAAGCGGTAATGGGAATTGTAAAACTGCCGCTTGGAACTTTCAATTATTATATCAATTGTCTCAACTTCTGCACTTTCTATCCGAAGTATTTTTATATACCACATCCCCGTCAATGATTGTATAACAGATCTGAATATCCGTCACAAAGGGGCTTCCGTCCACAATCACGATATCTGCATCCTTTCCCACCTCAATAGATCCAACCCGGTCTGACACTCCGATATGCTCCGCCGCATGAATCGTAATTGCCTGCAATGCCTGATGCTCCGTCATTCCCGCCTGAATTGCCATAGCTGCCGACAGTGTTAAATATTGTTCCTGCACCACTGGGGAATCCGTGATAATTGCTACTTTGCATCCTGCATTCGCGAGAATTGCCGGCGTCTCGAAGGTCTTCTGCTCCAACTCTTTCTTGGAGGCATGACCAAAAGAGGGGCCTACGGCTAGGGAGTAACCCTCTTTCGCAAGCTCCTCCGCAATGAGATGTCCCTCCGTACAATGGTCTAATGCTAATTTCACATCAAATTCCTTCGCTATGCGGATTGCCGTAAAGATATCGTCTGCCCGGTGTACATGAGCCTTTAGCGGGATTTCTTTTCGGATTACCGGAAGCAGGGCTTCCAGTTTTGCATCAAACGGCCCGCGTTCCTTTTCATATACTTTTGCCTTCTGCAGCATTTCGCGCAGCTTTGCAGCAATCGTCATCCGGCAGGATATTGACTGATCCTGATAGGAGGCTTTTGGATTTTCCCCGAAAGCACACTTCATTGCCGCCTTTTCTTTCAACAGCATATCATCCACCCGTCTTCCAACGGTCTTTAAGACACAAAAAGTTCCGCCCAGTACATTTGAACTGCCCGGTCCGGTGCATACACAGGTAATTCCCGCCTCTCTTGCCATTTGAAATGTAATGTCCATCGGATTGATACCGTCTACCGCGGAAAGCTGCGGGGTCACACAATCATTCAGCTCATTGAAATCCTCCTCTGCCAATCCTCCGGTATAACCGTCCAACCCCAAATGGCAGTGTGCCTCCACGAACCCCGGATACACATTCAGACCTGTCGCATCTACAATCTGGGCGTCATTTACAATTCTTCCTTCAATAATCTCCGCCAGCTTCTCGATTTTACCGTCCTTAACCAGAATGTCTCCGACCCATGGCTGCTCATCTATTCCGTTGTATATCTGCCCTTGTTTGATTAGTATATGTCCGTCCATACATTTCTCCGTTCCTGCAAGTTTAGTTACCGTTCACTCCCTTCAGTTGTTCCGGTAACCAAGTTTACTCTCTTTGAATAATATGTACATGAGGGCGGATTTTATACTCAAGAGCATACTCATATGCCAAATGATTTGCTATTCTTCTTAAAATAACGAGAACCTGTTGGCAAATCATTTAGCACGTGGGAATATGATATTCATTCTCAGCTTCCTCACTGCATTTTTGAATTTTTAATACTTTATCCTTAAACATCAGAACCGACGCTTCTGACATTCCAACTTCGTCTGTCAAATACTTCTCATCCGAAATAAAATGATAAATTTTTTCTGGTAATTTCACTTCCTTCATCTCCTATGTATTACGATAAATCTACCCTTTCAAAAAACTCATATCCGTTCTTCCAAAATATCTTTTCAATAATTTCTGAGCCAAATCCTGCACGCTCCATTTTCTCCATAAGAATCGGTATGGATTCCACCCCCGTCATACCTTCTGCAAACCGGTTGCCGCATCCGTCAAAATCACTTCCCAGTACAAGCGCATCCTCGCCGCCCTGATTTAAGATATGATCCATATGGCGAAACAACTCCGTCATCTCGACCGGCTCACCCTCTTTTATAAAAGGAGCATAAAAATTCATTCCTATTATCCCTCTCCGCTTTATAATTTCCCAAATATGGGAAATTGTCAGATTTCTGGGATTTGGACAGATATCGCGCACATTAGAATGAGAAGCAATGACCGGCGCTTCTGTCATGGGAAAAATATCGTCCGCTCCCGCATCCGACAAATGGGAAATGTCTAAAATTATTTTTTGGTCAAGCAGATTTTTCACCGTCTCTTTTCCCTTCTCCGTCAGCCCCTGCTGCTGACTGTATGCAGCTCCCGCTCCATACTCGTTTTCGTAATTCCAGGTCAACATCGCAATAGAAACTCCAAGCTCCTTCGCCCGGTCAATACAACTCCCCATGATGGAAACATCCTCAACTGCTAAAAAAGCAGCCATCTTTCTCTCCGAAAGCGCCTGTTTCATATCACTTCCATTCCGGCAGAAAGCAATATGCTCCGACTCTTCCGACAAAAGAAATCTGGCTCTGTCATACAGTTTCATAAATTCCTTTTCGGGATGGCGCTTTGCCATCCGGGTGCGGTCTTTCCAGAGGGCAAACACTTGTATATAATGCTCCGCAAATTCTCCCAAACGCTCCAAATCCAGATTTCCGCTGTTGCGGCGCAGGCTCTCCTCACTTGGAATCTCTGTTAATGTATCCACATGACAGTCAAAATAATTGATTTTATGCTTCATCAAACAAATCTGTCTCCTTTGCCAATCTTTGTGCAAACCTACCAATGCATATAATAAGTCTATGGATCATGTTTTATTTTATGATTCGAAACCGCTCAGAGACTTGTGTAGTATCTTTGGTTCTTGCTCTTTGGTTTATCTGGAATTGTCATCTGCAGTTTCCCATCCTCCAGCAGGGGCTTAATGTATTTCGACACCACATAGAATTGTGTCCGTATGCCGACAAATTCCGCAATCTCCTCCCTGCTTCTCGGCTCCCTGCAAAATGCCAGCAGACGCATTGTCATATCTGCAGCATACGGCAAAGTCCGCATTCCCACATAAGTGTTTGTTTCCTGCACCATTCCCCAGCTCGGACTGCCTTCTCCATCCGCAAAATACTTTAATCTCGAATCATGCGTCTCTCCGCTATGATTCATACTATTATAAAGAATAACCACAAATTCATTCCGGCGGTTCTCAAAAACCGGGGCAGGCAGACCATAAGCTTTCATCTCCCGCCGTATTGTAGGAATCCCGGAATAGCGGTTCTCTGCTTCCGTCAGGCTTTCCGTTATAATTGCCAGCAGAGGATTACGAATATCCGGTCTGGCAATTCCCAATTCCTCCACTGTCATTCTCCCGTAGAGATTTCCCGGACTGTGAATCTCAAGACGGTCTTTGAAAAAATTAACCTGTATCGGCGTCCCTTCCGTATGGACACTATAATCCCGATGGATGACCGCATTCAACACAGCCTCCCTGATGGCATTCACCGGATATTCCGTCTTATCCCTGCGTTTCCCCGTATCCGGGTCGATAATCGTCCTCGTCTTCATATTCCGCCTGCAGAAAGTAATCGTTTCCTCCACTAGTTCCGGTATTGTGCCGTTGATGCGCTTGTTGTCAATAAAACGCGCGTCATCCTCTGCCACATCCCCAATCTCATATCCCTGAACAACAATCGCCGTCACACAGAGCTGCGGAAAAACACTCTGCGGGTAGATGGAGAAATTCATCCAGGAAGCCAATGTCGGACTGCCATCCTTCGTGATATTTAGCAGCTCATAAATTTGCCCCTTCTCAAGCAGCGCAAACTGGGGACGTTCTTTTTTCTTCTCCCGAATATATTCCTCAATCTTCTGGGAATCCATAAACTTCATCCCCGCCCGCTCCACGCTGCGTTCATCATCATGAAGATGCCTGCGGTATGCTTCGTAACTATAAATCTCATAATCAGTCATGGGAAGATCAGCATCTCCTACTCGGACATACGAACCCTTCACCCTCCCCGCCCCTTTATAATAGCAGGGTCTGTCTGAAAGCTCCACTGCCGGAATCTCCGCCGCCAAGACCCACACGCCCTGATACTCTGCAAATGTAAACATTGCCCGCACCGGCGGTTCCATCTGACTGCACTGCTCTGTTACATGCTTCTGCAAATCCTGTAAATCATAGACACCAACTGCCTGAAACCCAAGCGATTCTTCCAGACCGAACACAAGCGTTCCTCCGGAATCCTGATTGGAAAATGAAGAGAGTGTATCGTAGAGACGCTTTGGACAGCCTTGGTGTGCCGTTTTCACTTCCGTAACCTGCGCTTCGGCTCTACAGCTCTGTATAACTTTTACCAATTCTACTAATTCTTCTGTCAACATAGACATCACCTCTCAATATAAATACTTTGGGATACCGATAAAACGCTGCACTTGTTTTACAAATTTGATAATTCTAATTTTAACAAAAACGCTTTAATAAATCAATAAAATGTATAGAGAAATTTGCAAAATGATGTTTTTTTGCAAAGAGAAGATTTTATTTTAGCAAAATATATTTTGTTTTTTGAGAAATTCCAAACTTTCAGCCTATTTCTTGTAACAGTGAAGCCCCAAACTGATCTGTTACTATTTTTCTCTTGCACAGAAAAAGGATTCGGAATACAATAAAGACAGAAAATGAAACTACAACACAAAAGAAGGTGAAAAACAATGGCGAAAAAAGGATTTATCAATGAATTCAAAG
>Ga0137307_103083_pt1 | contig 10470 bp, 10 predicted proteins | sample NAcewD2O_March_2_FD_97180 | JGI IMG/M metagenome (GOLD analysis project Ga0137307, IMG submission 97180) | Mouse cecal microbial communities from Vienna, Austria - N-Acetylglucosamine amended D2O_March | ecosystem: Host-associated > Mammals > Digestive system > Large intestine > Cecum | place...
GAAGAATTTCTCCGACATTTTTCCTTTTATCATTCTTACCTGACATCAAAAGAATAATTCCAATCAATGCCAACACCGGAGAAAAGGAGGAAGGCTTTAATAGACGTATAAAAAGACTGTCTCCTTCAATCCCTCCAAGGCTTAACAGCCATGACGTAATTGTCGTTCCCACATTGGCCCCCATAATAATTCCAATTGCCTGAGAAAGCTTCATAATTCCGGAATTCACAAAACCCACGACCATAACGGTAGTTGCGGAAGACGACTGGATGACTGCTGTAACTCCCGCCCCTAACAAAACAGCTTTAAGCGGATTTGAAGTCAGTTTCTCCAAAATCCGCTCTAATCTACCGCCTGACACTTTCTCAAGCCCTACGCCCATTACATTCATTCCATACAAAAACAGCGCAAGACCGCCGATAAGTGAGAGTATTCCAAATATGTCCATATTTCCCTCCTCTAAAAACAATTATTCATTTGCTTTTCATAAAAATAAAATGTACGCTTTCAGTTTGCCGTATACATATTTGCAAAACCATTTTAATTTTTTTCTGTAAAGAAGAGGGGGGAATTATGTAAAATGTATGTAAAATTTAAATGAATTGTAGGTGCGTTTGTGATAGGATAACGGCATTATACAATTTTCGACAATGAAAAAGAGCCATACGGCTCTTCTTCATAATCCTTATATTACTTTGTAACTCTGGCTTTTACCGGGATTTTTTCTTTGACGATTACTCTCCCTTAATTCCCATCACTTCAAACTCATAAGGATAGCAGAGATTTCTCAGCTTCCTAATACTCTGTATTTGTAAAGCTTATGTAAAAAATCCATAAAGCGGATACAGCGAACAATATTCCGCAAAATCAAACCCCATTTCCTTTAAAACCAAAGGAATCACCAGAATTAACGCTCCCGCAAACAACGCCCGCATATGAGATTTTAATGCGTAAGACAGCAGCAGAACCACCATCATGACAAACTCCACGATAAATACCTGTACAAGTACAAACAGACCAATCCACAAGATTACCGGCATAGATACCCCGATATTCCGGTAATGAGGAATACTCCGAAGAGATGCCAAAAACCCATGCATTGGATACAGACGATGGATGCGAATGATACGGCAGACCCAGGGAACAAGAGAAATGAAGCATGTTCCCAGCGCACAGACCAAGACCTTTCTGCATAAAACCTGCCGCCTCCCTCTTTTTGTCGCAGACAATAACTGCCATGATTTCTTCTGATTCTCCATTGACATTCCATTGCTAAAGGATAACACCATACAGATGGAAAGCATCAGAAACTCCACAGAAAATCCTCTTCCTAAAATGCCAAATAAGTGGAGATATCCTGTATCATACAAAAATTCTCCTCCGCTTTCCTTCACATAGTCATACTGATCTAATACTCTCTGAAATGACGGATAAAATGCTACCTCGCTGTTATATCTTGATTTCATGGAATCTCCCGCACTTTGATCAATTTCACCTGATTCAACCAGCTCGTCAATTTTAGCAATCTGTGCAAATGCTTCCTCATACCGCTTATTCTCCGCATCAATCAACGCTTCCTTTTCCTGCGTCAGCTCACCCTCTAACTGCAGCATGACGCTTTGATAATAGCTTTCCTTCGCAGAAAGCGTCTCCTGCCCCGATAAATACCAGTACCCAATCAGTCCTGTAAACACCAAAAGAATCATGCCCGCCCGGTTCATCACCAGAATCTTATATCCCTCATGTAAAAATAGACTGCTGTGAATATGCGGCTTTAAGACAATGGGAAGCTCTATCCTCTTTAACTCCAACGTTCTGCATTTTACGAAAAAGCATACAGATATTAGAATGCCAATTGTAAGATAGATGAAAATCGCACCCCAAGAAGCAAAAATTCTGGAAATCGGATGACCAAAAAAATTAAAGTTCAGATATCCGCCATAGATATCCTCTGTTTTCATCAATCCGAGCATGTTTAAATATTTCAGCCAGTTAAATGATGAATAGGAAGGTATGAACTGATACAGCAGCCAGCTTACCAGCACAACAATGCCTCCCGCCAGATAGCTCATAAACCCATATCTGGAAACCATAGATAAAAAAGTGAACAGAGCCCCTGCTGCAAACAGCACCATTGCTTTTGTCAGAATACTTCCTATCAGATAACCGCAGACTGAAATCGGAAGGCTGCTCTCCATATATGGAGCAACAGACTGTATGCTGCGGGATAAATCTCCGATTCCCGTCGTTCCTGCAAAGAACAAAAGATTCACCCCATAGAACAATGCTGTAACAATTATACTGTAAATTCCAAGCGCAAGCAGTTTTGCCGCAATACTGTGTCCTCTTCCATAGACCGAAGCCCTTGTGATACAAAACAGCCGCTTTTCCTTTTCCTCATAAATCAGACTGCTTGCAAACAGAAGAATTACCAGCAAAAGAAATACATCCGAGATATGGTTCCCCATTGCCGATGCAATTCCTTTAGAAGGATAGAATGTAATCTCTACGTTTTCTAACTTCTTATAATCAGATGCGCTCTTTTCAATATTCCGGCTGGAGAAAGAATCTGTTTCCTCTGAAGCAAAAATGGAAATACCGCCCAATGCTCCTTTTGTATTCTGGACGCCCTCCAGATAAGCGTCATATCCTGACACTTTTTCCATCTCCTCATAAATCTCTGTAAGCAACGCACTTTCCTGTTCTAAAGAATCCGTGTACTTCAGATAATTGCCCTTTTCATATGTATCATAGTAAGCCTCAAACACGCCGGGATGTTCTGAGCGCATTTGCTCCGCAAACATCTCACCCATTTCAAATGAGGATGCTTCTAACTGCAATACATCTCTCACGAGACAGACTCCTTCAATATCCAGATACAATTTCTCCGCATATTCCAGCTTTTCCTCCTCAGACATTGCCCGAATATCCTGTTCAAACGCCCGATAAGCCGAAAGCTTGGGACTGCCCTCATCCGGCAGATTTACATACCAGAGCAGAAACAGATTCAGAAACAGGATGCCGGCAATGGATAAAAGAAAGCTTCGCTTTTTTATGTTTTTCCCAAGTTCAAAAAATATCAGTCTATACATATTCCGCCTCATCTCCAAATACTTTCATATATACATCTTCTAGGTTATTCGCGTCACCATACATCTTGCACAATGCCTCTACCGTATCTTTTGCTATCACCTGTCCTTTTTTTAAAATAACAATTTCTTTGGCGATAGACTCAATATCCGATACGACATGAGTTGCAACTAAAATCATCCTTCCCTCCGCCAATTCCTGCAGCTTTTCCCGGATGCGCACCCGCTCTTTCGGGTCTAAACCAGCCGTAGGTTCATCCATAATTATCAGCTTCGGATTCCCCATGATTGCCTGTGCAATTAAAAGGCGCTGTTTCATTCCTCCGGAATACGTTCCAATTGGACGGTTAATTACCTCGCCCAGATTGACATAGGCTGTTACACGCTCTATTTCCTCAGAAAGTTCTTTCTTTCCAAGAGCCTTTAACGTTCCCATATAACTTAAGAACCGTCTTCCGGTAAATGCTTCGTATAATCCCTGCTGCTGCGGTGCATAACCCAATAATTCCCGATAAGAGGCTTTTAGCTTTCCGATTTCCTTCCCGTCCCAGAGGACTTCTCCGCTGTCCGGCTTCTGATTATCCGTAATAATGCTCATCAATGTAGATTTACCGGCTCCGTTTGGTCCCAACAGTCCATAGACGCCTTCCGAAAATGACAATGACACCTGCTGCAGCGCTTTCTTTTCACCATATAATTTTGAAATTTCAATCAAATCTAACATGCTTCTATACCCCCTTTCCAATCATTTGAATCGGTAGAAAATCACCCCTGCCCTGATAGAGATCCTCTTTTGCAATGAGCGCATGCTTATACTGCAAAATCTCATAACTACCGTCACCATTGTCTATCGCATCATAATCATAAACCACCAAGAAATAGTCCTTTGTTTCCGCTTTTATCTCTAAATTCCATCCCGTTTTTTTATTAACCAGTCCACAATGGGATATTTCCCCGCTGTCATATCTTATAAAATATAGGGTTTTATCCTTTTCATTATCCCATGACCAGCAGCAGAGCACATCATTATATGTGTCCACAATATAACTACAGTCCAGCTCGGCAAATTTACTTTCCTCCCCTGTTGTCAAGTCAACCTGCCGGATTTTCCCTGAATCTTTATTCGATACATACAGCATGTTTCCCTTTTGCAGACATACATTTAAGTCTTTATTTGAAATCGTATAGACTACCTGAAAAGAACCGTTCGACAAATCATATGTTGCAAATTCCTTTTCCGAATTACTATATCTTTCTTTCCACAAATCATCATCCTCATTCAATTCCTGCCATGATGCTTCACTCTTATACAGCGTATTCTCCAAAACAAGACATGAATCAAAGACGCCATCTATTTTCCATTTATCCTCAATCTTATCCTGTGTAAAATCCATGCTGCAAACTACACTCTCTTTCCATGACTCCTTATCTACTTTTATCAGGTTTCTTTTTGAAGAAGTTATATACATACTGTTCTCTGACTGCTCGGATGTTAACTCCTTCGTAATAAAGTAAAGATTCGTATCGTCCCCCAAGACTACATCCTCTACAGTGACATCCGGTGAAAATTCAAATACCTTAGTCCGTCCGGTTCCATCCGGATTCATCCGGTACAGGGCTGCCGGCATATTTTCTGCTGCCCCGGTACTCACCTCCCCAAAGTTTGCTTCTACAATAGTCGTTCCGTCATCATCATATTCCTTACTCAAAAGATACAGCGCGTCTCCATAGAAAAACGGGATGCTGTCAAAGCCTACCTCATCATCCGAAAATACAGAAGTGCAATCCAGCGTGTCATGGCTGCATCCGGCATTGCTGCAGAGATAGACCTCCTGTCTGGTCGCGTAATCCATGTACATCATGTGATAACCATAAATGCCATCCTTTAACTCCTCTGCAAATTCAGTTCGATAATAAAAACCGTTTTCATTCGAACAATACGATTTGTCTGACAAACTCAATATCTGAAGGTTTCCATTTGTCCCGTGATTTTCATCCGTCTGGGCATTTTTGGCGCTTCCTTCGTCACCGTTTTCCCTCTCTGTCACGCCGCTCTTGTTTTCCGGCTGACTGCTGCCGATTGAATCTGCATTTTTGTTCTGACTGCATCCCGCAAGCCCAAGAATACATGCAAGGACGCAGATTCCTATTTTGATTTTCTGCATAAAAATATCCTCCTAATCTTTTTGATTAAGAGGATTATAATTGGCAAAGGTCAAGAAACGGTCAAGGCTTCTATCACAACTGTAACTTTTGCTCCATGCGGCGGATGATTGGCAAGAGACAGCATTCCGCCATGCTTCCTGCACAAAATCCGGCTGATGGAAATGCCGATTCCCATATGTTCTTCTGATTGTTCCGTAGTATAAATATATCTGTTCTCCGTATGCAGCGCCTTTTTTGTAAATCCTGCTCCGTCATCACAAACAACCGTAATCAGGTTTTTATTTTCATATGCAAAGGAAAGAGAAATCTCATTCTTTGCGTACCGCAGGGCATTAGAAAAAATATTTTCTAAAATCCGGTAAAATACTTGCGTATCTATCATCACCTTGCAATGCGGCGTCGAATTTTCGAATACTACCTTGATACCCTTCTCTTTTGCAATAATAGTAAAATCATCAAAAATCTCTTCCAGCAAATCCGGCAGCAAATTGCATGCTGGAACAATCTCCAGCTCCTCCAAATGATTGATATCCCGAATAGAGTTCGTATACCGCTCCAGACGCTTTGCGGATGCAGACAGGTTCGACGCAATATTTGCCATCTGCTCCTTTCCAATCCTTCCTTCAGATAAATTAAGCTGTAGATATTCAGTATAACCTTGGATAATGGCAATCGGATTCCGTAAATCATGGGCGACCGACGCCTGCAGCATCTTCCGTTCTTCTATCATGCCCCAGAGCTTTCTGTTATTCTCATAGAGCGCTTCCCGCATTTTATCAAAGGAAGCGCAGAGCGCTCCCATCTCATCTTCGCAGTCATATTCTACTGAAAAATCCAGATTCTGATTTACTATATTTTCCGTAGCCTTCATCAAAATCCGAATCGGTATATCCAATTTTTTTCGGTAAAACCGAAAAGCACAAATAAGGATTCCGACGAGGGAATACATCATCGGCAGCCCCACCATTGCCGCTCCGGTAATGCTGTATGCCAGTTTTCGTTTAGGAGTCAGCTCCGTATAGCTGTTCTCTATTTTATCTACGGAATATTTGATTATCTTCTGCTCTGGCTCTGTGACCCCTTTCCCATCCTCATTTTTAGTAAAAATTCCGGGGTATTGCTGCTCCTCGTCCCCAAACTTTACTCTCAACTTCGACCGGCTTTGCGTGCCGTCCTCATAAACAATTGTCTGGTTTAAAAAGACCTCATTGGAATCCGGCAGCAGCCATTTCCGAAATGCTAAACAACTCCATATCGTAACAAATGACAGCAGAACAACGGCTGTCACAGTAGAACAGATTGCATAAATAAAAGATTTCCGCAGAGAAGCATTTCTGATTTTCATTTTTATTTTTTCCATTTGTACCCCATTCCCCAGACTGTTTCGATATAATCGTTTCCAGTTGTCTCGTATAATTTTGCACGGATTTTGCGCACATGCTCCTTGATCACTTTACTGTCTCCTTCTGCGTCAAATCCCCAGACCGCCTCATAAATTCGCTCCTTATCAAATATCTGGTTGGCATTTGATAACAGGAACTCCAAAATGTCAAATTCCCGCTTGGACAATACAATTTCCGCTTCCTCATAATATACTTTTCTCTGGGAAACATTTACAATCAACCCCTTAGAAGACAGAACTTCAGGCGCAGTACGGTTTCTTGCGTCCCGACGAAGATGCGCCTCTACGCGCGCCGTCAGCTCTTGCAGGCTAAAGGGCTTGGTAATATAATCATCTCCGCCGATCCGCAATCCGTTTATCTTGTCCTGCTCGGTGATTCGGGCTGTCAGAAAGAGAATCGGACACACCACATGATCCCGAATCGATTTGCACAGAGTCATTCCATCCATATCCGGCATATTGATATCCAGCAGAATTAAATCCGGCTTAATTGAAAGCTTTTCAAGCGCCTCTTTTCCGCTGTTCGCTTCATATGCGATATATCCCTTATCTCGGAAATGCTGCACGAGCAATTCCGTCAGCATTTTTTCGTCGTCCACTACTAATATTTTTGGCATTATAACATCCCTCCTCTTTTAGTATAAACAGTATGAGGGGGAAAGGTCAATTTCTGGTCAAGAAATAGATGTTTGACATGGGGATTTTACCTGCATTTTGGGCTTCAGGTAAGACTTTTTAAACACTAGCATTTCCTCCACATAGTCGCCGTCAGACATTGTAGCAAAAAACTACAATAGTATTTATTTTTTAAACCATGTCCATATTAAAACTTTCTGACTTCAAATCGCAATAATGTCTGCCCTTTATTGCAGTAAATTTTAACACGCAATAATCGGGGTCAGTCACACCTTTCCTGTAATACATCGTATCTCCGGTACACCATATTTCCCGCTTTATTTCATCATCCTGTAATACTTCCATTGTGCCAATCAGCATAATGCCTTCATACTTAAAACGCCCTTTGTTATAAAAATAAATGCTTGCCTTTGGATTTTTCATAAATTGCTGTGAACGCATAGAAGATGTGTTTGTTGAAAAATAAAAACAATTCCCATCTATTTTGCGCGGCACAAACATTGCTTTCATATTTGGAAAACCATCTTCATCTATAGAAGCAATAAAAGCGACTTTTTGTTTTTGGATAAATTCCATGATATGTTCTCTTGTTTTCATTTAAAGCCCTCCTCGTTCATCAATTATTTGTATTAAGATTTTTTGTCAATGTTTCAAGTATCCGGGCAAGATAATGTTCAAATTGTTTCTGATCATCTTCTGAAAATCCTTGGTAAAACAATATGTTCATCTGCTGAGATACAATCTCATATTTTTCCTGCAAAGATTTCGCATATTCTGTAAGCGATACAATGGTTTGGCGGCGATTCTCCGGATTGATATTTCTGTCAACAATCCCTTTATTCACCATTCCGTTTATTACAACAGATACTGTGTTTTTGGCAAGAGAAGTTTTCTCGCTTATTTCACTGATTGTAAGATTGTCGGTCTTCCATAAGATAAACAAAATTCTTCCTTGTCCGCCGCTTATTTCAATGCCATTTTCAAATAATAACCGATCAAAAATCCTGTCTTGAAGCTGTTTTATCTGAGTGATATAAAATCCACCTTTTGTTTCCAATCAATCACCTCAAATCCTGTTAGAATATTTCCATATAGAACAATTATGAGTTTACTATATTTCATAACAAGAATCAACAAAAAGCATATATATCTTTCTACACTTTTCTATATGCAACTGAAGGTTGCCAAAAAGAACTCTGAAATTGGTAGTAAATACAACTATTATTTTGTACTAAATTAGAAATAGCGGAGGTTGTTGTTGTGAAGTTGATATTAAAAAATAAAAGAAAGAGGGCAGCCTGCAAAACTCCGCCTGCTGCCCTCTGTTATTTGTGAAATTCTTATATCAACTAGAATGTCTTTCTTGCCTGTGCAAATTTCTGTTTTGCCTCTTCGACCTTCTTCTCCTCTGCTGCCGGAGTTGGGTATAAGCCTTTGGCATGCATTACCTCAAATACGTCCTGCTGAATCGCATGCTCCTGTTCCAGACAATGCAGGATTGCACCTCTTACGTTCTCATGCACGCACTCATTTGCAAACGTATTGTAGTGGTCGGTTGCTGTTTTCTCTGCGGCTAATGCGTCCGCTAAAATCTCTTTTTCGGTATATAACTGTTCCATGATTCCCCTCCTATCTCAACTGCTCATACAGATTGTTAAAATGTGCCTGATGTTTGTTGGAGATTTCCTGAAACTTGTTCTTAATCTCCATATCGTCACTATGCTCTGCCAACATCTTAAATTTCTTGATGAGAAGCTCTTCTTCGGAAAGCAAATCGTTTAATGCGGACAATTCTTTTTCTGATACCATGTTCATTGCGGTTCCTCCTTATTCTGATAACTTCTGTTATGACATGTGTAAAACAGTCATTCCATACAAAATAAGTGTCTCAAGAATCGGAGGTTTTTATGCTGTAAAATTTTGAATATAAAAAATTTTTGTAATTTTTTTGTGTAGTATTGCAGCAGGCTCATCAGATCCGCCCCGCCGCATAACGTCTGGCAACATGACAACATAATGCCACCCCCGCACTGACAATCAGAAGGAAATAAAAATTAATCGCACGGGTCACACACATGGAAGCAGTCAAAAGGCTACCCGGAAAAACAGTAGAAAAAACATTTTTATACATCAGCTCAGTAATACCCTGTGCGCCCGGCAGCGGAAGCATATCCACTGCAATATAAACAGATGCCTGCAGCATGATGACCGTTAACGCTCCGGTTCCGCTTAACTGAAAGCCTTTATAAATCACGTATGTAAGAACGAACACGCTGAGTCTCTGTAATGCGGTAAACAAGATAACCGCAGCAATTCTATGCTTATTTTTTAAGAAAAATTGTACCGTATCGTGATATCGCTCAACAAATCCGACCAATGTGGAAAGTCTTTTTTCCGAAGGTTTTAACAAATGGCATTTTACAAGAAATTTCTCCCCCGAAAAAACAATTTTCGTAAATACCCTCGGACATACCATAACGAACAAAAGAACTATCACAACTATTACATTTAATACCAATCCAAGATAATATAGATACAAGTATTTTCCCAAAAAACCGGAAAGCTCATCCCACGCAAACAGGAGAATCCCCAGACCCATCAAAACCAAGACAAATTTATATATTACCGCAACCGTCATAAGAACAACGGTACTCTCCGATACTTTCAGCTTATCCCTTTTCATATAATAAAGCTGCATGGGCTGTCCGCCGGTAGCGGAAGGCGTAATGCCGGAAAAGAAAAAGCCAATAAAGGAATACCGGATACAGGATAACAGCTTCGCCCTTTTATCCAGCGCATGAAGCAGATACCAGATCATCATTCCCTCCGATGATACAAAAAACAGCCCCAAAACCGCTGCCGCAATCAGATACACAGGAGAGACTCCCCGAATTGCCTCCAAAACCTCCCCCATATCATTTCCATGAAATATAGCATAAAATGTAAGACTGGCTAATAACAGAAAAAGGATTCCGCTGATGATATTTTTTTTCTGACTACGCAGTTTTTGGATAAACATCGTACTCCCTCTCTGCACAGATGTCTGCAAGCTGTCCCTCATAGATAATCTCTTTTTCCTCCAGTTCATAGAAATCCTTTGGCGTTACCAAAGAAAAGTGCTTATCAAACAACATGATACCATGCATTTCTAATATCCTTGCCACAAAGGATGAACAT
>Ga0137307_103084_pt1 | contig 10467 bp, 7 predicted proteins | sample NAcewD2O_March_2_FD_97180 | JGI IMG/M metagenome (GOLD analysis project Ga0137307, IMG submission 97180) | Mouse cecal microbial communities from Vienna, Austria - N-Acetylglucosamine amended D2O_March | ecosystem: Host-associated > Mammals > Digestive system > Large intestine > Cecum | place...
TGATGGGCCTCCCTTCAAGAATACAATAAATCATAGAAAAATTTGTTCTATTACTACCATATCATAGTATGCAAGATTAGTAAAGAAAATCTTATTATTTCCATTAATTTTGTGAAATATTCACGAAATAACACTGTATGTTGTGATTGAAAACCTTTATTATAATGTGTTATAATGCAAGGTAACGAACAGAAAGTAGACATAATGAGGAAGATGGGCAGGTAGAATCAGATGAAATACCATCGTTTAAAGTATCGTTTATGTATGCAGCACAGCTTTGACGGACAGATAGAGCACAAGCACCATCACCTGATAGAGATAGAGATTGTGGCGAGACTGATAGCGGAGGATTTTTTAGAGTTTGACAGCATGGATTCCATATTAAAGCAGGTGTTGGATCCGTATCAGAACCAATATTTAAACGAGTTCCCGGAATTTGGCGGAGATACGAGTATCGAGCATTTGGGCGAGGTGTTTTATGTAAAAGTGAAGCACGCATTGGAAGAGCAGCATTGGAAATTTGCCCGTTTTGAAATCAGCGAAACGCCTCTGCGCATTTATGCGATAGTCGAAGAAACATTTTAACACTGAGTCAATGGAACAATTGCAAGGGAGGATTTTTATGAAAGCCAGAAAGATTTTCAGAGGTACTGTGGCAGGCCTGATGTCTTTATCGCTTCTGTTATCGGGGATGCCTGTTTCGGCAGCGGAAGTCAGCGGTACGGCATCTCAGCAGACAGAAGGACAGACAGGCGGTACCGGAACGGACGGCAAAGCCGGGACAGAGAATAATAATCCCGGAACAGACAGCACAGGCTCCGGTACGGAGAATACAGGAACCGGAACAGAGAATGGTGATACCGGGGCAGCAGACAGCAAGGTAAACGAACAGACTCCTCCGGCAGATAATACGGATTCCGGCGGAACCACAGGGGACCAGGGAACGGAACAGACCCCTCCGGCAGATAATACGGATTCTGGCGGAATCACAGGGAACCAGGGAACAGAACAGACCCCTCCGGCAGATAATACGAATTCCACAGGAACAGAAAATACCGCACCGGAAGGCGGCGCATCCGGTCAGAATCCGGATGCAGGCCAGACCGGAGAAGGAGAAGATCAGACCGGGGAAAGCCAGGATAAGAATCAGAGCGAGGATGTAAAAGATAAGGATGATAAAACAGTGCTTCCGGAGGAAAATAACGAAGCACAGGAAGATCTGGAAGCAGTTGCGGCACAGAGCCTGACCACCGTAGGCGGCAGGATTGATATTGACGGAGAACTGTCCGACTGGGCAGGGGTGACGTCACGTTCCTCCGGCGCTTCCAATGTGGATTCCTGGAAAGTTGCATATTCTCCTGATGGAAACACAATGTATTTCAGTTATACCGGAACTGCTTCAACGGAATGGGATTATGGATTTGCCAGCAGCGGCAATGCTTTCCGGTTTGAGTATCCGGACGGTTCCGCAGGTGCAAACAGCGCTCTTTCTGTAAATGCAGGGAAGGACGGAGCTACGGTAAAGAATGCAAACTGGGGCGATGTGGCAGCAGATGTTGCGGTAAAAAACAGTGCCCATGGAAATAATCCCGGACCTTACGTGGTGGAATTTGCAGTGCCTCTCAGCTATTTTCAGAGTCCGGAATTTACCCTTACTTTTGGCGGAACTTCCGTAGCTTCCGGTGATATTGAACAGGTGGACGGAGAATCCGTGGTTGTGGATGTTCCGGCTGTTTATGCGGGGATTACCATTGACGGTGATTATTCCGACTGGGCAGCAGTGGCTAAAACAGAGGCTTCCTGCCCCAATGACGCTCATAAAGAATGTCTGTCTCAGGTTGCAGCAGTTTATGACGGAGACTGGTTCTATATTTACATCAAAGACGGAAAGAGCAGCAATGCTTCCGGCGCAGGTACCCATTCCAATGGTAAATTTGCCATTACCTCAGATTTGGGTTATGAGACGGATATTCAGCTTACTACCGCACCGGCAGTGAACGGTGTGAATGGCGCTCAGGTATCTTATGTAGGAGATGAATGGGAACTGGCTATTCCGAAAGACCAGCTTCCGAAATATGAAGAAAGCCTTTCCTTTGGCCTGTATCTGGGCGAACCGTTTATAAGCGGAATTATGAATTTGCAGGAAGACAGCGGAAATAACCTGGAGAATCTTTTTAACGGAATCAATTATGACGGTAACTATGAGGACTGGGAAGATTACGGACACAGTACCATTGAGTATGCTACTGCAGGATCTCAGGAAGATCAGATTGATGCGAAAGGCGCCCTGTATTCAAGTGATGGTAAATTATACGGCCATGTGGTGACAACCATGCCTCAGCATCTGGACGAAGCCGGCGGAGAGTTTACAGCGGCTGTCACCATAGCTTTTAACCAGAACCGCAGTGATTTGCAGAATGGAACCTATGACCAGAATATGGCATTTTATCCCATGTGTGTGGCGGTAGACGGAGCCGGAAATATCAACTGGAATCCTCAGTTACTGGGACTTCCGGAAGGTACATATGAATTCCATATTGCTTCCAGAGATGCATGGCATACTTCAACGAATATCAGCAACCTGAACGATATGGATTTGATGTATGGCAAAATGATTATGACAGTGGGAAAAGACGGAAAGGATGAAATGGAGTTTTATCTGGATTTACCCATGGTTGCCAAAAAGCTGGGTGTGGATGAGACAGATTTAAAGGAGATTTCAGCACAGTTTGGAAGAATCGGACAGCAGTGGATTTTTACGGCAGGTACTTCTACCGGGCCGATTGCAGGTGTAATCCTCTGTATCTCTACGGTGGGAATCGTACTCTGGTATAAAAAGAGAAAAAAAAATGAATTGCAGCCGATAGCTGCATAAATATAGGAGGAATGGGCATTGAAAGACAGTAAAAAGTCATATTATCTGATTTTATTGATGCCCATTCTTTATGCATTACTGGCATATGGAATGGCAAATATTGTACAGAACAGCGGTATCTGTCCCAGCGGGATGGATACCCTTAGCCATCTTTATAAGGGAGATGTGTTATATCATGCCATCCGTGAAGGAAATTTCTGGCCCCTGTCTGACCCTTTCTGGTATAACGGTGTGGAATTTATGCGCTATCTTGCGCCTGTACCGGTATATCTTCTGGCGGCCTGTGAATTTTTTGGCGGCGGCAGCCCCATAGGGGGATATCTTATTTTTGTCATGTTCATCTGTTTTCTCGGAGCAGTTTCGTGGCTTTATGTGGGATTTAAGGTGAAACGACCTTATTTCGGAGCATTTTTGGGAGCCCTGTGGTTTTTTATGCCCAACAATCTGATTGGATTATTTTATGAGGGCAATCTGCCCCATTCTGTCTGTATCGCAGTTCTGCCCCTTTTACTGTATTGGGTTTATGATTATCTTCAGTGGAGGCATTGGTATACCCTGCCGAAGCTGTCACTGATGTTTGCTTTTATTTCTCTGTGTCATGTACAGTATGGAGGAATCCTCCTGGTATCATTTCTGATTTATTTTGTGATTGACGGGGTGATTCGTCATGACTGGCACAGAGGTGTTGAAATATTTGTTTCATTTGTACTGGGAGTTCTGCTTACCGGTGCATGGCTGATTCCTTCCCGAACAGGAAGCGCGGTTTCGGAGAGCAGCCTGGAAATTATGGAAGACTTTTTTCAGAGCATGTTCCTGTCCATTAATCCTGCGGCACGTTTTCAGAGAGGATGCGTGGACGCCTATTTCGGACTGGCAGTGTTGCTGCTGGCGGTGTTTGGAGGGTTTTTAAGCAAGAAGAAATCCATGCCCGGTTTCTGGACGGGTATTATTATATTAATCTGTACGTCTGAGACGCTTTATCTGCTTTTTGTAAGAGTTCCGGGCGGACAGGTTCTGCTGATGCTGCGGCTGGTGTCCATGGCATTGTGTATGGTTCTTTTCAGTTTTTTGATATGGGATACCCTGAAAAAAGGCTGGATTGTGCTTTTTGCCGGCCTGCTGATTCTGGATGCACTGCCTTCTCTGCCTCTGATTCTGGGCAGTCAGAACGGATTGCTTCCGGAAATAATTCTGTCTAATCAGTCGGATATGACACTGGTGGGAGAAGCAAAGGAAATGACAGAACAGCGTCTGGCTCTGGTGGATGAAAGCAGTCTGGGAGCCATGAGCGCTTATCTGGTGACGGGATATGGGGAGCCGGTGGCAGGTATGTACGGAGCAGCGGAAGAATCTGCGGCTACCCTTACCAATATAAAACAGATTGACCGTTCTCTGGAGGAGGGAAATTATCTCTATCTCTTTGACCGCTGCCTGGAAATGGGCAATGACACGGTAATTATTCAGCTTGATATTATTGGAGATACTTCAAAAGCCCCTCTGCAGAAAATGGACCGTGCGGCAGAACGGGTGGGCTATCGGATGGTGGCTCACAATGACAGCTACCGTCTGTATAAGCTGAATGCGGAAGGAAACTGGGGAACCATCACAAAATACAGGGCTATCGGTATCGGCAGTGCGGCGCCTTCCATTGTCAGGCAGTTTCCGGTGATGGAAGAGTCGGAGCGGATAAACCTGAATGAATTTACTTTTGAGGAATTGAAGAATTATGAACTGATTTATCTGGCAGGTTTTACTTATAACGATAAGGCTTCCGCGGAAAAACTGATTACGGATTTGAGTGAAGCGGGTGTGCATATTGTCATTGCGGCAGACGGAATTCCCGATGACAGGGGCAGCCAGAATCAGAGCTTCCTGGGAGTTATCTGTAACGGCGTTTCCTTTTCCCAGGGATATCCGGATCTGGATACCATAGACGGTGTACTGGAGACAGATTTGTTTCCCAACGGTTACCGGGAGTGGAGTACCGTGTATCTGGACGGTCTGACAGACGTATGGGGAACGGTAAAGGATGCGGAATGGGAGCTTCCCTTTTACGGAACAGCAAAAAATGATAATATTGTAATGATTGGTCTGAACCTGACATATTATTATGGGCTCACGGAAGATGAAAGTGTTGGGAAACTGTTAAGCCGCGCCATGGATTTAAGTTCGGATGAGCTGCCGGAGCGGGAAATTGTACCTTATACCATTCAATATGAATCTGACCGTATGACGATAGTTTCGGACAGGGACGATGTGAACACCGGACTGGCGTACCATGACAGTTTTACAGCAAGCCAGGATATTTATTCGGAAAATCATCTGACGTATGTGAAATCAGGAACTACGGTGATTTCACTGGAATACCCGTATCTGAACCAGGGGATTGCTGTTACCATCCTGGCAGCCCTCTTTCTTCTGGTTTATACGGTACATAAATGCCGGCTGCAGACGGGCAGTCCGGAGAAGGAAGTGGAGTAAATGATAAAATACATTGTGGGTCTGATCGGCCTGGTTATCTGGCTGTTCATTTTACACATATTGAAGAAAAGCAAACTGAATTTCTGGCATTTTCTTTTTGGAAGCGCAGGGGCATTTATTCTGATGCTGGTATTTTTACAGCCGGTGCTGACCCAGCCTCTGGCCCGGATTGTGGCGTTGCTGGCCAGTCTTCCGGGTAAGATTGCAGGAATTTACAGTGCCCATTATAAATACGGTGTTATTTTCGTGGAATCTTCCGTGGGAGCCATTTCACTGAAAATAGATTTCGAGTGCTCCGGAATTATCGAGATTATCGCATACCTGTCCCTGCTGATGTTCTATCAGGTCTACACAGTCTATGAACGTGTTTATGTGGGAGTGCTGGGCGTAATTGCGATGGTACTGGCAAATGCGCTGCGTATCACCGTCATCTGTCTGATTATTTATTTCGGCGGAATTGACATGTACTATATTGCCCATACCTTTGTGGGCCGGTTTGTATTTTATGGATTGTCCGTTATGCTGTATTTTTACGTGTTTACCAAACCGCAGATTATCAAGCAGAAGGTGGGAAGTTTCAGTTATGACAGTGATAAATAATTTTTTAAATTCAATTTTATTCTGGGCGGCATGGATTATCATTCCGCTGGTGATGGAAATTATTCCCTCGCTGGGCAGCTTTCTGATTCTGATTAAGAAAACGCTGTTTCCCAAAAGCTATGAGGACCCGGTAATCTGGCCGGAAATCACGCTGATTATTCCGGTATATAATTCTCAGGATTCGCTGGAAGAGTGTATCAGCTCTATCAGCAACAGTGACTATCCCAATGACAAAATGCGGATTTTTCTGGTCAATAATCAGGGAAAAGACAATTCTTTTCAGGTATATACCAAATGTCAGGAGCTGTATCCGGATTTGCTGATGCAGTGGCTGAACGCCAGACAGGGGAAATCCCGTGCGCTGAATCTGGCCCTGTTTAATGCTGACGGGAAATACATTATTCATGTGGACAGCGACGGGCAGTTTGAACCCCATGCCATCAGCAACATGGTGCGCAAGTTCGAGTCCAGTCCGGATGTGGACTGTATGACCGGAGCCATTCTCACCATGCCGGAAATGATTGAGGAATATAAAGGGATTTTTTCCCGTCTGCTGCGGAAAATGGAATTTATGGAATATGCCCAGGCATTTCTGGCAGGCCGGAATTATGCTTCTGAGACAAATTCCATTTATACCCTGTCCGGCGCTTTTTCCGCATTCCGGAAATCAGCGGTGCTGAAATCTCAGCTTTACAATACGGATACTATCTGTGAGGATACCAATATTACTTTCCAGATGCGGTATCTGCAGCATATTAAGGTACATATCTGTGAAAATGCCATATTCTGTGTGGACCCCATTGAAGGGGTAAATAAGCTGTACACTCAGCGGCAGCGGTGGCAGAGAGGAAGTCTGGAGGTGTCCCATCAGTTTCTGGAGAAAGATTTGCGGGTACACAAGATGTTTACCAATGTAATGGTCCGTACGCTGATGTATGACCATACGTTTGCATTTCCGAGGCTGATCTGGTATCTGGCGCTGATTTGCCTGATGTGTATGAATTATTCGCCAAAAGTAATTCTGATTTCCACAGGGATTATTTTTCTGCTGTATATCATCAGCGGATATTTATATTATTTTTCCACGGTGGGATTTCTGAAAGAATTTGATGATTTGAAGAAATATTACCGAAAGCACTGGTATGTGGTGCCCCTGCTGCCCTTTTTCAATTTTATTGTCTTTTTCATCCGGTTTGCAGGGGTTATCAACAGTATCAATACGGACAGTGCCTGGAAGACGCGGACTCTGACGGACGAACGGAAAGATTTTGAGGAAGAATTAAAGTCGGAGGCGCAGCGGCCCATGAATTTATTACAGAAAATGCGAAAAGCGGTAAATTATGAGTAGGTGAGCGGGGCTTATGAAACATAAATTCAATTTTTTTATCCTGACGGTGATTGTGGTGTTTTTTGCCATGGCAGCGGATGGATTCATCATTTATCAGCTGAATAATTATGAGACCAGATTTCTGGACATTTACGGTGCGGAGCAGGATGGATATGTGAAAATTATTCTGGAGCAGATCAATCGTCTGGATGACGAGGGGACAGAGACAGATATTACAAACATTATCAGTTCTCTGGATTCTACAGCCAGCAGATACTGGACATTAAGCAAGGGAGATTCCATTCTGTTTGTAAAGAGCGTTACGGAGACGAACCGTTACAGAGGATTTAACGACGGTACTTATTATGCCACGGAGACTGCTTCTGAATTTATGAACAGTCTGGGGGTCAATCAGGTGGGACACCGGATTATCTATCTGGACAATGACCGTTTTATTGCGTCAGGCATGATTTTTGACTGGCAGGGAGAGCAGTACCGTATTTGCCTGCTGACCTATGACCGGGTGATTCTGGAGGATAATGTTCTGCTGGAATGCAGGAATGCTATTATCATTATTCTGTCCATTGTACTGGCCCTTCTGATTATACTGAGTATGATTATGTCGAAGAGAATTACCAGACAGAGTCTGTACATTGACCGGCAGGAAGAACGGGTGGTCTGGCAGAATCAGCAGATTGAACTGCTGGATGAACAGCTTAAACGGGAATATGCCTTCAGCGCCAGCAAACATGTGTTTAGAAACAGCGTGCTGGATGAATTTCTGGAAACTCTGGACAAAAAGGGCGTTTATCCACTGCATTTTGCAGTGTTTGAAACGGAGTCTGAGGAAGCCAGAGATGAATTTTTTGAACATATGCAGATTGTGCTGGACAATAATGTGCTGCGCTTTTCCATGGGTGAGAATCAGGTGCTTTTGATTTTTGTCCGGTATGAAAAGAGCGTCAGCGACAGAATCATAGAGTCTCTGGAGAACTGGGATGTCCATGGTGTGGCAGAGCAGTACTGCGAAGATAATATGAACAGTTATAAATCACAGTTTGACACGTTCTGGAAGGCGGTGACTGGTGCATGAGGAAAGAAAGGTTATACCGGGAATATCGTTTAAAGTCATATCTGAATATGAATCATTATATTATCATCAATGGAAAACAGGGGCAGACTCATCCTCATACCTGGGAATTTGTGATTACCATTGTGGTGGCCGGTGATGAATTTGTGGAGTTCCGTACCTTTGAAAATCTCATTGAACAGTATCTGGAAAAATATCAGAATCAGATTCTGAATACTATTGAGCCTTTTGATATTATTGTACCCACCATTGAAAATGTAACAGATCATTTTAACGATGATCTTCAGGCTCTGCTGCGGGAGCATGGGGGCGAACTGGTTTCCCTGGAAGGCAGCGAAGCCCCTACCCGGAGTTATATTGTCAGCCATCGAAATGAGCCGGAGTTTATCGACCAGGTTGGAAAAATGCAGAACCAGCAGATTTCCGGCGTGGTGGAATATGTGGTAGACCGGATTATCGGTGAAAATGGAAAGAAATGGTAGAATATGCATAAGGGAAAGGACAGAAAGTAAAATGAACAGAGTCAGAATGTGGGGCGCCATACTGCTGAGTATCGTTATAATGACAGGTCTGTGCGCCGGATGTGCTTCCGGTAAATCAGAGGAACCTGCAGAATCGGAAACCATGCAGGAAGAAACTCAGAATACGAAACCTGAAGAAGAAAAACCGGAGATTCCGGCACTGCCTGTATACACGGAAGACGGTATCAGTTATCTGTTTCAGACAAGCGGCAAAAAGTTCCGGATTTACAGAGCGGACGGAAACTGGCAGGATATTTTTCTGACAGGCGTGAATGTGGGCGCCGGCAAGCCAGGAGCATTTCCGGGGGAATTTGCCATTACGAAGGATGATTATAAGAGATGGTTCCGGCAAATCAGTGAAATGCACGCAGACACCATTCGCGTGTATACCATACTTATGCCGGAATTTTATGAGGCGCTGGCGGAATATAATGCTGAAGCAGAGGAACCGTTGTATTTTATGCAGGGTGTGTATAACAATGAGGAAGACATCAGTAATATCTGCGACGCATACGGAGAAAATGAGAAGATTGCGCAGGACTGGATAGAAATGTGCGCAACCATTGTGGACGTGGTTCATGGAAATGCAGTGATTGACCCGGTACCGGGAAATGCCGGCGGTACTTATACGGCAGATGTGTCTCAGTATTTATGCGGATGGATTCTGGGGATTGAGTGGCAGCCGGATTTTGTTATTAACACAAATGAAAGTCATCCGGATAAAAATGTATTTGACGGGAAGTACCTCTATACAGAAGAAGCTACGCCTTTTGAAGTATTTCTGGCTTCCGGAATGGACGCCTGTATTGCTTATGAAACAGAAAATTATCACATGCAGCATCCCACAGCTTTTGCAAACTGGGTAACTACGGACCCCCTTTCCCATCCGGGTGAGCCAAATCCGGAGATGGAGGATGCGGTGCCGGTGGATGCAGAGCATATCAAGGCAAAACCGGAATTTAAAGCGGGACTGTTTACCTCTTACCATGTATATCCCTATTATCCGGAAATGATGCGGTATGCGCCGGAGCTTCTGACGGATGAGCCTCAGAATCCTTACAGGCATTATCTGAATGATTTGAATACATATCATACCATGCCGGTGATAATTTCCGAGTTTGGCGTGCCGGCTTCCCGCGGAATCACCCATCTGGCCCGTGAGGCAGGGTTTAATCAGGGAGGCCTGACGGAAGAGGAACAGGGCAATGCCATTGTGTCCATGCTGCGTGATATAACAGATACGGGATGCGCCGGCGCCTGTGTGTTTATCTGGCAGGACGAATGGTTTAAGAGAACCTGGAATACCATGGACTACACGGACGCGGAAGCAAGACCTTACTGGTGTGATATGCAGACCAGCGAACAGTTTTTCGGCCTTCTGTCCTTTGAACCAGGAGAGGTTCCTGTCTGCACCGTAGACGGAGAGGACGAGGAGTGGAGCGATGAGCAGCCTCTTTTGAAAAGCGGCGATACGGAGTTGTTTGTAAGAAGCGACGAGGCATACGTTTATCTGATGATTCGAGGCAACAACGATAATATCCGTATTACCATGGATACCATTGAGAATCAGGGA
>Ga0137307_101575_pt1 | contig 10466 bp, 9 predicted proteins | sample NAcewD2O_March_2_FD_97180 | JGI IMG/M metagenome (GOLD analysis project Ga0137307, IMG submission 97180) | Mouse cecal microbial communities from Vienna, Austria - N-Acetylglucosamine amended D2O_March | ecosystem: Host-associated > Mammals > Digestive system > Large intestine > Cecum | place...
TGGTCGATTGACGATTTGATTCGCAGGCAGCTTTGCGGTACCTCATAGATGCTTCCGGTGCCACGTATAGGCAGTTTCGAGTCGACATAGTAGGCCAGCGGGAACAGCAGCACCCCTATGGCGCACCATTTCAGCAATTGCTTGGTGCGGCCTTGGAAAACTATATATGTGACCACTATGCCGGAAATTACCGTGAATGTGAATGAAACCAGCATACCGCCGATAATCACAACCCATTGCCACGGGAGCAGCCGGAACCGCTGTATCACCGGCACAATCGCCAGTGCAAGCAGATAAAGCCCTGGGGGGTATTTGCGGAACGGTTGAAACGACAGCGGCTTCCACACCGGATCCCAGAAGGTTGAGAACACACTGTCGCCCCATATCGGTGTGCCGGGGACAAGAATGTTTCCACAGAATATTAGAGAGTCGATTATGTAGAACGCACACATTATTATCACATAGGGCATAAGGCGTTTCCAGAATTCCTCCATCTTGAACTCCCTGCCGGAAAATGCCAGGAGCGGGAATATGAAGAAAATAATGGTCAGGTAGCGCACGATTGTTTGCAGCTGTACTTCCATTGACACTATGCTCCTGGATGCTAGCCACACGAGAACCAAGGCATATAATGCCCACCACAGCATGGACATATTCAGGGTGCGGTTCTTTTTGAGAACGAGGTATCCCACGACACCGAACACGAGAACTATGTAGATGGTGTTGAAGCCATAGGCTGTGGGGCGAGCCAGCCCTATCCCCCCCATCGCGAATGTCAGCGTTATGATGAAATCATATCGGTTGCGGCGGAAGTTGGCAAATAGCAGCAAAGCCACAAACAGGAATCCCGGAGGAAACTTTAGTCCCACCATCGACATCGACAGCATAAACGCCAACGGCCACGCCCATTCTTTGGGTGTGAACCGCAGCAATTCTTTGTCCGAAGATGGATTAGAAGCGTTGTCAGCGATGTTGTCGGTGCGTTTCAATTGGCAGTTAGGTTACGGCTTGTTGTCCGTGGGTCATTGCTGGTAGCCGTAGCCGTAGCCTTGCTTCGACTTGGTGCCGTTGATTACCACGGATAGCTTCTTGAGGCGGTTGTCGGCATAGATTTCGTTGGCGAAGCGGAGGTCGGTGTTGGTGGTGTGGTTCACGCGGGTGACGAACACCGTGGCATCGGCCACGCGGTCGAGCGAGAACGAGTCGCTTACCATCCCCACCGGGGCGGAGTCTATGATGATGTAGTCGTAGCGTTCGCGCAGCTCGCGGAACATGTTGTCGACCTTCTCCGATGCCAGCAGTTCCGCCGGGTTGGGGGGCACAGGGCCGGCCACGATTATATCGAGGTCGTCGAGGAACGTTGAACGGCGGATTACCTGGTCGAGTGTGTAGCCGGAGCTTGCAAGGTATTGCGTCAGACCCGGGTCGGGGGCTATGCCGAGATAGTTGGCCAGCTGGGGGGAACGTATGTCCATCCCTACGAGCAGCACCCTCTTGTGCTCGAGCAGCGCCAGGGAGGCTGCGAGGTTGATGGAGATGAACGATTTGCCTTCGCCGGAGCGTGCCGATGTCATGAGCACCACCTTGTCGTTGCTGTCGTTGAGCATGAACAGGAGGTTGGTGCGCATAAGGCGGAACAATTCGGTGACGGATGAAGTGCTCTTGGGCGACACCACCACGCTTTCTCCTGTCTTGTTGATGCACATCTCGCCGAGGACGGGGGCGTCGAGAATCTTTTCGGCCTCCTCGCGGGTCTCGAAGCGGTTGCGCAACAGTTTTTTGGCGTAAAGCCACGCAGGGGGGATGCACATGCCGCACATCAGGGCGATGAGCAGAATGGTGAAGCGTCCTATGCCGAGTGGCTTGCTAAGGGTGTAGGCTTCGTCAACGATGATGCCTTTGGGCACGGCGTTGGCAAGGAGCATGGCGGTTTCCTCGTTACGCTGGAGGAGGAATGTGTATAGATTCTGCTTTACGGCCTGCTGGCGCTTGAGGGTTATGTACTCCCGTTCCTGTAGCGGCACGCGCCCGAGGCTTGCATCGGCTTCGCTTTTCTTGGCACGGAGTTCGCGCAGAACCACCAGCGAGGTGTTGTAGGCATTGCTGACCGATTCCAATATATTGCCGCGCATCATGTCGAGCTGCTCGTTGAGCTGCCTTAGCCCCAGGTTGTTGTCCTTGGCCGATTTCAGCAGCTCCAGGCGTTGCAGCACCACTTTGTTGTAGGCTTCGATGGCAGCTTGCAGCCCTTGGTCGTCGAGGGCTGCGGGCACGAGCGAATAGGCGTTGCCGGGGTTGCCGAGGAAGTCGCGTGTCATCTTTATTATCTCCGACTGAGTCTCGGCTGTGACGAGAGCTGTTTCCAACTCCCCTTTCTTTGTGTCTGGTAGAGGGCTTCTGCCTCCACATCGGTTATGCGGTTGTTCTGTTTGTATTGCTGTATGGCAATTTCGGAGTCTGTCAGTCCTTCGTTGAGAATCTCGAGCCTGTCGTTGATAAATTGGGCGGTCTTTTCCCCCTGGATATTTTTCTCACGGATGCCACGCTGGTTGTACAGGGCGATGATTTCATTGAGGATGGCCATGCCGTAGTTGGCGTTCTTGGTGTTTATTGCCAGCTCAATGGCGTTGCTTTTCTTGCTTGCGATGTCGGTGGCGATATCCTCCGATATGTCCTCGGCGGCGGCGTGGTAGCCGGTGAATGAAATCTTGTCGGTCAGTTCCTGTCCTGTAGGGAAGAATTGGGTCTTGTCGATGGTGAAGTCGCCGTAGACGGTGTTGAGCGTCACCGGGAGTTTGGCATCCTTCACTTCCGCGATTGTCTTCCGTTTTGCCTTGGCCTTTATGTCGGCCAGGCCGTCCTCACCGACTTTCACCTTGAATATCACGCCCACGCTCAATGTGTCGGCAACCCCGGGGGGAGTTGTCACTTCGAGCGGGATGTCGGGATAGGTTAGATTGGTGTTCAGGAATCCTTTGCGCACATAGTGGAGCTGGTTGATTCCGAGCTTTTTCACCACGTCGCGGTAGAGCGAGTGGGATGAGATTACGTACAGTTCATCGTCGACACGGCCCTTCGATCCGAACAGGTCGCCTATGGCTCCCATGGCGCTCATGGGGTTTACGTCGTCGACCTGGATGAGCACGTTGGCACGCACGCCGTAGACGGGCTTCTTGATTTTAGTGAACAGCAGTGCCAGGATGCCGCACACTGCCACTGAAATTACGAACAGGTACCATTTTGAGAGATACTGGGACAGCAGCCCTTTTATGTCGATTATGTCGGATGCGTTGTTGTTTGCCATGATGTTACTTGACGGTGAGGGCGATGACGAGGGATGCGATAACGGATGCGGCGCTTACGATGGTCGATGTCAGCGAGAGCTTGTAGGCGTTGTCCTGGTTGTATTTCGAGTTGGCCTGACGGATTTTGTTCGGCTCCACATACACGTAGTCGTTCTGCCGCAGGTAGAAATAGGGCGATTCGAGGAGGTCGGCGGAGTTGAGGTTGAGATGCACGAATTTGCGCTGGCCGTTCTCCTCGCGCACCAGCAGGATGTTGGAACGTTCGCCATAAGGGGTGAGGTCGCCTGCGGCCGAAAGGGCATCGAGGATGCTGAATCGGCTGCGGGTCACGTTGAACGTGCCGGGTTTCTGAACCTCGCCGGCTACGGCCACCTGGAAGTTCATCAGCTGCACACGCACCATAGGGTCTTCCACCTCCTTGCTTATCTCCTTGGTCAGATAGGCTTGTAACTGTTCCGTGGTCATGTCTCCCACGTGAATTTTCCCGAGAATCGGGAAGTTTATGTTGCCTTGGGAGTCAACGATGTATGTCTGCTGGCGTGCTGTCACCGATAGGGTGAGGTCGCCGGTTGTGGCGGGGTTGCCCACAGGGAGATTGTAGTGGGCGGTGGCCAGCGGCGAGGTGGAATTTACCGATATGAAAAGTTCGTCGTCGGGCTTTATGGTGGGGTTGTAATCGCCTGCGGGGATGCTCCCTTCGGCTATGGTGGATATGTCTGTGAAATATGGCAGCACGGTCTTGGAGGAGCTGCAGGATGGCAGGATTAGCAGCGCAAGAAGTGCTGTGATGATATAAGTTGTTGACTTCATGTTGGTTTAATCTCGGCAAAATAGTGCTTACGAATAATTAACGTTGAGTGACTTGATTTATTATTTCCTGGTGGCACTTTTGGGCTATGCCGTGATGTCGGCTCCATTTTGGGAGATTCCGGGAAAGTGAGTATCTTTGCGTTATGAAATTTAACAGAGCATTTTTCTTATTGGCGACAATGCTGCTCGCCATGTCGTTTCAGGGGGTGTACGCCCAATCGTTGTTCGACGAGATGATTGTTGACGGAGAAACGGTGAGTGCCGATACGGTGGCGTCACGTAGCTCCGACATGGCTGCAGAGGAAAACCGACGGTTGTTGAGTGCCGTGCAGGCCAGGGCGTTGCGTGCAAAACGGGCTGCCATGAGGCGTGCCGGCACAGATTCCCCGCTGTGGGATCTCACTGACGCCGACGGCAACCCTCTTGACCCCGACATGTTCGGCCCGCAACAGCTCAAGGTCGATTCCACGCTCTATGTCGATGACCTGCTGATTGACAATGTGTCGTTCCTGCCGTTGATATTCAATGAATATTCAGTGGATGTGGTGCAAAAAGCTCCTAACCCCATCGATCCTTCAGCGCAAGTGCCATCGGAACTGAACTGGGCGGAACGCGCGACTTACCGCACGGCGCGTAACCGGGGATTCATGCAGCGGTTCATGGTTGAGAACCCCGACCTTGTGCGGTACAATATCCGTTCCATGCCACGGCCGCCGAAGGAATTCCACATGGAGGCTGACCCGTCGCAGGCGAAAATCACTGTTACCGAGTTCACGCGTGACCGCCAGGAGATGGTCAGTGTGGCCAAGCCCGTCGATATAGGCAGAATCAACTGGTTGCAGAATTTCGATGGCTCGCTCCAGTTCTCGCAGGCGTATGTGTCGCCCAACTGGTATCAGGGGGGTAAGTCGAACCTGAATGCAATCCTGAACTTGTTTTACAACGTGAAGCTTAATCCTGCGTTCCATCCCAATTTGATTTTCGAGACAACGATGCAGTATAAGCTCGGGTTGAACAATGCGCCCGATGACACCATACACGCCTACAACATTTCGGAGGACCTTTTCCAGATTAACACTAAATTCGGCGTCAAGGCTGCCAAACGATGGTACTATTCACTGACGGCGCAATTCAAAACGCAGTTGCTCAACAGCTACAAGACCAATTCCGACGACCTTGTGGCCGCATTCCTTTCCCCGGCGGAACTGAATGTGGGTCTCGGTATGACCTATAATTATGAGAATCCGCGAAAGACCCTGAATTTCTCCGCCGCCATCTCCCCGCTGTCCTATAATCTCAAGATATGTCCCGATACACGGTTGGATCCCACCGCATTCGGCATTGAGGAGGGAAAGAAGTCGATAAGCGAATATGGTTCGAGTGCGGAGGTCACGTTCCGTTGGAAACTCGCCTATAATATAGAGTATTTCTCTCGGCTGTTCATGTTCACCAACTATGAGTATGTGCAGGGCGATTGGGAAAATACGATTACATTTACCATCAATAAATTTCTGACTACAAAAATTTTCGGCCATCTGCGCTATCAGTCGGACGCACTCCCGATGGAGGACACGTCATGGCATAAATGGCAGTTCAAGGAGATTCTTTCCATCGGATTCACATATAAGTTCTCGCGGTCATGAGACACTGCCTGCACCAAACCCGCTTTGTCTGGCTGCTTGCCGCTTGGTTTGTGTGCTTCGGCAACCTGGATGCCGAAGAGCCTTCCTGCTCATGGATGGTCGACGGCATCAGTGATGCAAGCGTGATGCAAAGTGTATCATTGCATCCCGGTGATGGGATAGAGGGCATTTGGAGCGCGACATCCGATGGCGCGAGGATTGCCGTTTTGCCCGGTGCTGTGCCGGGAGGTGCGCGCAGTTTCGCTGACTCCTATCTGTTGGTGGTGCTCAAGTCGCCTCGTGCCGCCATACTGCCGGGCACTGTTATTGGATGGTGCTCTCCGGCGGCAAAGAGTGGTTTTTATGATGCGCGGTTGTTTACAAAATGCGATGGCCGCCGGTTGTCGTCGCCCAAACGGTTCACTATTAGGATTAACGACGGGTCGCGCCTGTCGCTGATAGAGGTGCGTGACGGTGTGGAATTTGTGGCATGGCGGCTGTTGCCTTATATGTTCCGGTCGGTGCTGCGTGAACGCCGTGAACGTCCGCGTGACCTCGACGGATTGTTGCGTGTGTGGCCTCCCGATGCGGAGAACCCGCTTAAACCCCGATATCTGTAGCGATTTGCTTATGTCTGATGCCCGTGTGATATTCCGGATTGTGTTGCTGGCTGTGGCCGTGACATTGGTGGCCGTTGTAGCTTCGGGGCAGCGTCAGAGCAGCAGGCGCGGTAAACTGAAACCGTCTGTGGCAGTGCAGGTGAGCGGCTCGCAGTGCCCGCCTTTCGATACTGTGGCCGTGGCGGAAGGGATGGTGAGTTTTGCGGGCTATGAGAAAACGTTGCGTGCCACCAGGGAGACGGTGTTTCTAAGCAACCTTTCCCCAAAGGAGGTTGCACGGGTGGTTTTCCGCGTTACATATTATGATGCGCAGGGGCGGCAGTTGCATGTGGCGCGCCACGATATGTATGCCCCTGTTCCGTCGGGTGAGACACGGAGGCTGGATTTCCCTACCTGGGACAGGCAGTACACATTTTATTACGTTGGTTCGCCGCGTCCGCGCGTGCCTGCCATCCCTTATTCGGTCAAGATCCATCCCGACACACTGGTTTTTGTCAATGAAAGATAAGTTACCTCTCTGTTCCATGCACCCAATCGACCACATAAGGAAATTCGCTAATATAACCCCTAAGATTGAGGATAATCTGCGCAAGGTCATGCAAGAGCATCATCCTCACAAAGGTGAGATGATTCAGGGTGCCAACAACCTGATTACTTATGCCTATTATCTTGCTTCAGGGTCGGCGAGGGTATATTATATCGAGCGGGGGAAGGAACATACCGTGGCTTTCGCGTTCGACAACCAGTTTGTCATTGTGCCACGTTATCTTGTGAAGTCCTATCCCGACACTGTGGCCATCCAGTTCCTTGAGCCTTCGGAAGTGGTTTTCATCCCTCATCTGCGGATTAAAAGTATTCTTGAGGAATCGGATGCGGTGGCCGATACCGAGGGTCTGCTGTTCCTTAGTGCCGCGTTGATAGATTATAACCTGTTCCTTGAGGAGCGTGTGGAGGTGATGCAGTCGCTTAGCGCCGAGGAGCGGTATAAATGGGCGTTGCGGCGTTATCCTCGCATAGGGGATTGCGCCACCACCACCCAGCTGGCATCGTTCCTCGGGGTGACCAAAGAGACTCTTTATCGAATCAAAGGGGGCAAATACACAATTCCGGGCAAAGCCCGGCATGAACAAAATAAAGAGGGTGTTTAATAAGAGATGCTGCATTATAACGAGCATATTTTGAGGCGTTTTTGTCCTTTCATTATTATACACCCATGTGATTAGAATTTAACAGGTGTTGTTAAACACCCTCTAAAAGTTATGACAGAATCAGATATAAATGCCAGTGTCGGGCGTTATCTTCTCCGTTGCGGTTTTGACGGATTCAGACCCAAGGCCGCGCTGATTGACATGGACGGAACGTTGCTCGACACCATGAAGTGGCACACACTTGCCTGGCAACGGATGGTGAGCGAACTGGGAATACAGTGTTCACGCGACGAGTTTTATCTCTATGAGGGGATGACAGGTGCCGAGACCATCAACCTGATGTTCCGGCGGGCTTTCGGTCGTGATGCCACCCGACAGGAGAAAACTGAACTTTATGCACGCAAGACGGGTTACTTTAGTGAATTGCCTCGTGCCGGAATTGTGAAAGGTGCCGACAGGATGGTGAGCACGCTTATGGAGCATGGAATCATCAGGGTACTTGTCACCGGTTCAGGCCAGTTATCCAACCTGGCTCGTTTGGATGAGGATTTCCCCGGCGGATTTCCCCATGATATGCGGATTACCTCCCACAACGTGACAAGGTGCAAACCTCACCCCGAACCGTTCCTTAAGGCCATGGAACTGGCCGGTGTGGAGCCTTTCGAGGCAATCGCGCTGGAGAACGCGCCTTTAGGTGTCAGGTCGGCATCCGATGCCGGGGCGTTTACTGTCGCTGTTGCCACAGGGCCGGTGCCGGAGCGCGACATGTGGGAAGCCGGTGCCGACGTCGTGCTACCGTCGATGGACGATGCCGCCGACATGCTGTCTCTGCTTCTGACAACGTTTTGAACTATTTATACAGATGTTATGGAAAAATCATTGACACCCCGACTTGTTTTTACCAACCATGTGGCGCAGGCGCTTGACGATGCCGTCGCACAGATTGAACCCGCATCGGTGTTTGTCATTGTGGATGTCAACACCGCATCGTTCGTGTTGCCACGGTTGCAGAGCGAGTCAAAGTCTCTGGCCGGTGCGAAGGTGATTATGACCAAGGCCGGCGAGATGTTCAAGAACCTCGACACGCTTTCTTACATCTGGAAACAGCTGGGCGACAACACGGCCACGCGCCGTTCCGTTGTGGTTAATCTCGGAGGCGGTGTGGTGACCGACATGGGTGCTTTCGCAGCGGCCACCTTCAAGCGTGGAATCCCTTTCATCAATGTGCCCACAACCCTCATGGGGGCGGTTGACGCATCTGTCGGCGGCAAGACAGGCATTAACTTCAATGCTTTGAAGAATGAGGTTGGGACATTCGCTGAGCCGGAACTTGTGATTATATCCACCACATTTTTCCGAACGCTCACGTCGCAGGAGCTATTGGCCGGTTATGCCGAGATGCTGAAACATGCCATGCTCACCTCGAAAGAGATGACCGATCGTCTGCTTGCCTACGACATAACCGCTTATGAGCCTGATGCGTTGCTGCAGCTTCTGCAACATAGCGTGGAGGTGAAATGCCGTTTTGTAGAAGGGGATTTTACCGACAAGGGGATGCGGCGTGCCTTGAATTTCGGGCACACCGTTGCCCATGCTTTCGAAGCGATGGCTTTGGCACGCAAATCGCCGCTATCACATGGCTACGCGGTGGCATTCGGTATGGTGGCAGCATTGGTGCTGTCGCACATGAAGTTCGGTTTCCCGTCGGTCGAGCTACATCGTTATGCCTCCTATGTGGCTGAACATTACGGCGCGTTTGATATAACATGCGAGGATTATCCTGCGTTGCTCCGCTCCATGGGGCAGGACAAGAAAAACGACCGGCCGGGAGAGCTGAATTGCACCTTGCTTAAGGTCTACGGGGATGTAGCGGTGAACACACCTGTCACCGAAACTGACATGTCCGCCGCCCTCGACATCTATCGCGACCTGTTGCACATAGCGTAAGAGGCGGAAGAAAGACGTAAAGACCAAAGACCAAAGACAGAAAGACCAAAGACAAAAGCGAGAATACGTTCCGTTGCCGGAACCGGGGTTGATGGTGTAGGAAACATCCCCCGTCGGTATTCTCGCTTTTGTCTTTGGTCTTTTGTCTTTAGTCTTTCCGTCTTTCGTCTGATTAAATCGACAGCCTGCGGAGGGTGTTGAGCAGGTCGCGGTTGATAGGCTTGTCGTTCTTGATAGCCTTTACGAACGGCACGTAGACAATTTCGTCATTCTTGATTCCTATCATGACGTTGCGCTGGTCGTCGAGCAAGGCATCAATGGCCGCCTCGCCCATGCGTGATGCCAGGATGCGGTCGTGGGCGGTCGGCGAGCCGCCTCGCTGCAGGTGGCCGAGGATAGACACACGCACATCATATTGCGGATATTCTTTTTCCACACGCTCGGCAATCCCCATTGCCCCGCCCGTTACAGGGCTTTCTGCCACAAGCACTATGGATGAGTTTTTGCTTTTGCGGAACCCGTTCTGTATGAGGTCGGCAAGTTGGTCCACCTCCGTTGAAATTTCGGGGATTATGGCAGCTTCGGCACCAGAGGCTATCGCTCCGTTCAGAGCCAGGAACCCCGCATCCCGTCCCATTACTTCGATGAAAAACAATCGCTCGTGGGAAGTTGCGGTGTCACGTATTTTGTCGACGCATTCCATAATTGTGTTCAGAGCCGTGTCGTAGCCTATGGTGGTGTCGGTGCCGTAAAGGTCGTTGTCGATGGTACCCGGCAACCCTATGACAGGGAGGTTGAACTCGTTGGCCAGGATGCGTGCGCCCGTCAGGGAGCCGTCACCGCCAATCACAACCAAGGCGTCGATGCCGTGACGCTTGAGCGTGTCGTAGGCAAGCTGCCGTCCCTCCGGTGTCTGGAACTCCTTGCAGCGTGCTGTTTTCAGGATGGTGCCGCCGCGCTGGATTATGTTTGATACATTGGCCGTGGTGAACTCCTGTATCTCATCGGTAATCA
>Ga0137307_101023_pt1 | contig 10460 bp, 9 predicted proteins | sample NAcewD2O_March_2_FD_97180 | JGI IMG/M metagenome (GOLD analysis project Ga0137307, IMG submission 97180) | Mouse cecal microbial communities from Vienna, Austria - N-Acetylglucosamine amended D2O_March | ecosystem: Host-associated > Mammals > Digestive system > Large intestine > Cecum | place...
TTGCTTCCGCGGAGGCTTACCACAAATCCATGGACGACCCGGAGATTGTGGAACCGATTTTTGAATCGACAAAGCAGGCGGGATTCGAGGCGGTCACCTGGATTGATGCGGGTACCCGAAACTTTTATACAGTTTCGACACAGATTGAAGCGCCGGCTGACTTGAAGGGGCTGAAGATCCGTGTGCAGCAGTCGCCCACGAACGTGGAAATGATGAGTCTGCTGGGCGGTTCGGCTACCCCTATGGGATTCGGAGATGTGTACACCGCGCTGCAGTCCAAAGTCATTGACGGGGCGGAAAATAATGAGATGGCGCTGACCTCCAACGGGCATGGGGATGTCTGCAAATATTATTCCTATGACATGCACCAGATGATACCGGACATTTTGATCGGAAACTGTGCGTTTCTGGATGAGCTGCCGGAGGAGGAGAGGGAGATTTTTGAAGAAGGCTTCCTTCTGGTCAACAGCGTGGAGCGTGAGGAATGGGTAAAGGCCGTAGAAGCTGCAAAGGAAAAAGCGCAAAACGAGCAGGGAGTTACGTTCCTGTACCCGGACACGAAGCCGTTCCAGGAAATATGTGAACCCATGCATGCGGACATGCTGGCAAAGTACCCGGATCTGTCTCCGATCTATGATAAGATCCAGGAATACAATGCCGAATACCCGTCAGAAGCAGAGTAGGAGGTGCAGATAAATGAATACATTTCGCAATGGAATTACCCGTATATTAAACGGCCTGGCAGGGATTAGCTTTCTTGCAATGGTGATTCTGACCTGCTGGCAGGTATTGACAAGGTATGTCCTGCAGGATCCGTCCACATGGTCGGAGGAGCTGGTGGGATATCTGTTCGCATGGATGAGTTTGCTTGGGGCGTCTCTGGTGACCTGTGAGCGCGGACATATGAATATTCCGATCATCGTGGAACGGTTCAATGCGCCGGTGCAGAAGCTGCTGAACTGCCTTGGGGAAGTGATTGCGTTTCTGTTCTCGGCAGTCATCCTTGTATTCGGCGGAGTCCAGATCACGACGCTGGCCATGGGGCAGATGACCTCTTCTCTGGGCGTTCCGATCGGTATCTTTTACATCGTGCTCCCGCTCTGCGGAGTATTAAACATGATTTATACGGTTCTGAATATCATTGATATCCTGCAGGGCCGTACGGAAGAAAAGGAGGCGGTATAAATGGCTATTCAATCGCTGGTTATCATTCTTGTTGTACTGCTGCTGCTTCTCGCACTGGGCGTTCCGATCGCGTATTCCATCGGAATCTCGGCGTTGGTGGCGATCCTGCAGACGGTGCCGCTGGACGTGTCGGTGGTCACTGCGGCGCAGAGAACTTTTGTAGGTATGAGTAAATTCAGCCTGACGGCGATTCCGTTTTTTATTCTGGCGGGCAACCTGATGAATCAGGGGGGAATTGCCAAGAGGCTGGTGGATTTTGTGATGGCGATCCTGGGCAAGCTGCCTGGAGCCCTCCTGGTAACCAATGCCGGAGCCAATGCACTGTTCGGCGCTATCTCCGGTTCTGCGTCCGCGGCGGCGGCAGCGGTGGGAAGCATGGTAAAAGAAGGGGAAGAGGAGCTGGGATATGACCCGGCGCTGTGCGCGGCCACCAATGGGGCATCGGCTCCTTCCGGCCTGCTGATTCCGCCCTCGAATGCATTGATTACATATTCTCTCGCATCCGGAGGAACGTCCGTGGCGGCGCTGTTCCTGGGGGGATATGTACCTGGATTTTTATGGGCGCTGTGCTGTATCGTTGTTGGCGTGATTCTTGCGAAACGCAAAGGCTATAAAGGCTCAGAGGGAAAATATGACTGGAAAAATCTTGGTTCGGCGACTGTCCGTGCGCTTCCGGCCCTGTCTCTGATCGTGATCGTAATCGGCGGAATCGTGGCAGGCGTCTTTACCGCGACGGAAGGCTCAGCGATCGCAGTGGTCTACGCCCTGATACTTGGGATTTTTTACCGCAACATCACGCTGAAATCCTTCTGGGAGATTGTGGTGAGCAGCGCGAAAATGAGCGGCATGGTGGTATTTTTGATCGGAGTATCCAATATTCTTGGCTGGGTAATGGCATTTATGCAGATCCCGCAGGCGGTTTCCGCGGCATTGCTGGGACTGACGGACAACTATTTCCTGATCCTGCTGATCATGAATGTGATCCTTCTGATCGCCGGAACTTTTATGGATGTAACGCCGGCAATCCTGATCTTTACACCGCTGTTCCTGCCGATCGTAAAAACATTCGGTATGCATCCGGTACATTTCGGACTGATACTCGTATACAACCTTTGTATCGGAAATATCACTCCGCCGGTTGGAAATACGCTGTTTGTATCAATTAAGGTCGGAAATACCACGCTGGCAAAGACGATACCGTATATGCTCTGGTATTATGCCGCGATTCTGATAGGGCTGCTTTTGGTAACGTATATTCCGGCTTTGAGCATCGGGCTGCCAGCGGCAGCAGGACTGATCTGATAACCGCAGATCTTAGAAGTTTGTTTTATAAAAAAGGAGGACAAGAAGATGCAAATGACATTTCGCTGGTACGGCGAGGGAAACGACAGTATTACACCGGAGATGATCAAACAGATTCCGGGAGTGACAGGGCTGGTATGGGCGCTGCACGACAAGCAGGCCGGAGAGGTCTGGGAAGTGGAGGAAATTGAGGAGGCAAGACGTCAGATTGAGGGCGCAGGCTTCAACATGGACGTGGTGGAGAGCGTGAACGTACATGACGATATCAAGATCGGGCTTCCAACCAGGGATCAGTATATCGAGAATTACAAGACGACGCTCCGCAACCTGGCGAAATTCGGCGTGAAGGTTGTGACCTACAATTTCATGCCGATCTTTGACTGGACCAGAACCGACCTGTTCCACCCGCTGGAGGACGGCTCCACTGCACTTTTCTACGAGAAGGACCGGATTCAGGATGATTATAAGGAAATGGCGGATTATATCCTGAACAACCTGCATGGAATGACATTTCCGGGATGGGAGCCGGAGAGGATGGCGAAGCTGGATGAACTGTTTGAAGCATACCGTCCGGTGACCAAGGAAAAATTGTGGGAAAATCTGAAATATTTCCTGGAAGCGATTATGCCGACCTGCCATGAGACGGGAATCAAGATGGCGATTCATCAGGATGACCCGCCGTGGGATATTTTCGGGATTCCGCGTCTGCTCTGCGACAAGGAAGCCATCGGGCGGTTTTTGAGCATGGTGGATGACGAGTACAACTGTCTCTGCCTGTGCTCCGGTTCCCTGGGCGCGAATAAGGAAAATAATGTGGCGGATATTGTGCGTACTTACTGCGACCGGATCGCATTTGCGCATATCCGCAACGTACGCCACTATCCAAACGGAGACTTTACCGAGGCTTCCCACCGGGACTGCGACGGGGACACGGGAATCCTGGAGATCGTAAAGGCTTATCATGACTGCGGCTATACCGGTTATGTGCGTCCGGACCATGGACGGCATATCTGGGGCGAAAAGTGCCGTCCCGGATACGGGCTGTACGACCGGGCCCTGGGGATCATGTACCTGTGGGGCTGCTGGGATATGCTGGAAAGGACCGAGGGGAAGGTTGCGAAGTAACCGGAAGCCGGTATAACAAGGAGCTGCAATTTATGGCCTGGCCGGATGCGGAAAGTAACGTATCTGGCCGGTAATTAAAAGGAGAAAATGATGGAAAAATTTATGGATAAGGATTTTCTGCTGTCTACGGATACTGCAAAATGGCTTTACCATGAGGTGGCGGAGCAAATGCCGATCATTGACTACCACTGCCATATCAATCCTCAGGAGATTGCGGAGGACAGAAAGTTTGAAAATATCACGCAGGTCTGGCTGGGCGGAGACCATTACAAATGGAGACAAATGCGGTTTGGCGGGATTCCGGAAGAGATCATAACCGGAGATGCGGACCCGAGGGAAAAATTTCGGGCGTTCGCATCAATTCTGCCGAAGCTGATCGGTAATCCTATGTATCACTGGAGCCATCTGGAGCTGCAGCGTGTGTTCGGCATCACGGAGCCTTTGACGGAAGAAAACGCGGACAAGATCTATGATCAATGCAATGAGGTTTTGGCGCAGTATACGGCAAGGGGGCTGATGCGCAAATTTGATGTGAAAGCAGTCTGCACCACGGATGATCCCTGCGACGACCTGCACTGGCATGATGCGATCGCGGCGGATGAGACGATGGAGATCCGGGTGCTGCCCGCTTTTCGCCCGGATAAGGGTGTCAACATTGAAAAGGCGGGATTTGCGGAGTATATCGAAAAATTGTCCCAGGTGTGCGGCTTTGGGATCGGAAGCACAGAGGATGCGGTGAAGGCGCTTCTGGCACGGATTGATTATTTTGCGGATCATGGATGCCTGTGCGCGGATCATGGGCTGGATTACTGCATGTACGCACAGCCGGATATGGCACGGGCCGACGCGGCATTTGCAGAGGCAATGAAGGGCGGGCGTCCGGCGAAGGAGGACGCGGATGCCTATAAGACACTGGTGACCCTTGCGTGCGCGAAGAAATATGCGGAGCTGGGCTGGGTGATGCAGATCCATTTCGGATGCCTGCGTGACAACAACAAGCCGCAGTTTGCAAAATTGGGGCCGGACACCGGATATGACGCGGTGAACAGCAAGTCCTGTGTGGAAAATGTGGCTCCGCTTCTGAATGCATGTTTGGAAAATGAGGGACTGCCGAAGACGATCCTGTATTCGCTGAATCCCAATGACAATACCGCCCTTGTGACGATCGCAGGATGTTTCCAGGGAGGAGGCGTCGTGGGACGGGTGCAGCAGGGAAGCGGCTGGTGGTTCAACGACAACCGCAGCGGTATGCGCAGCCAGATGACGGAGCTTGCCAACAACGGAATGCTGGGATGTTTTGTAGGTATGCTGACGGACTCCCGGTCGTTTTTAAGCTATACGAGACATGAATATTTCCGGCGCATTCTCTGTGAAATGATAGGGGAATGGGTGGAAAGCGGACAGTATCCGGAGGACAGGAAGCAGCTTGCAGGTCTGGTGGAGGACATCTGTTTTCATAATACGAATGCATTCTTTGGATTTGGGGTATAGATATAGAGCAAGGTTAGGAGGAGTAATAAAATGAATTTACCTTTAAATATTGATTTTACCGGAAAAGTTGTAGTTGTGACAGGGGCAGGCGGCGTGCTCTGCGGTACGATGGCGAAAGCATTTGCACAGGCGGGAGCGAAGGTGGCCGCGCTGGATCTGAATGAGGAAGCGGTGAAGAAGCTGGCCGATGAATGCAGAGCAGAGGGATTGATCTGCGAGGGCTACAAGGCGAACGTGCTGGAGCCGGAGGCGCTGGAGGCGGTTCATGGGCAGGTGCTCAAGGATCTGGGGCCCTGCGACATCCTGGTAAATGGGGCAGGCGGCAATAATCCGAGGGCGACCACGGACAATGAGTACCAGCATGAGGCACAGGAAGGGCAGAAAACCTTCTTTGACCTGGACGCGGGCGGCGTGGACTTCGTGTTTAAGCTGAATTTCCAGGGAACACTGCTTCCCACCCAGGCGTTTGCGAAGGACATGGTGGAGAAAAAATCCGGGTGTATCCTGAATATTTCTTCCATGAACGCGTATATTCCGCTGACCAAGATCCCGGCGTATTCCGGGGCAAAGGCGGCGATCTCCAATTTTACCCAGTGGCTGGCCACCCATTTTGCGGGAACAGGAATCCGCTGCAACGCGATTGCGCCGGGCTTCCTGGTGTCCAACCAGAACCGGGCATTGCTGTTCAACGAGGATGGGACGCCTACGGCAAGGTCTGAAAAAATCCTGAACGGAACGCCTGCCAGACGGTTTGTGGACAGCGAGGAATTGCTGGGCGGTGTGTTCTTCCTCTGCGACGATAGGGCTGCAAGTGCGATTACAGGCGTGGTGCTGCCGATTGACGCGGGATTTGCGGCGTATTCCGGGGTCTGATCAGGGCTGGTTAATTTTAGCGGCAGTGGCATGTCATGCATGGTTAAGGCGGGGCATGTCACTGCATGTATGGAACTTGAGTTTGAAGAGAGTGTGGAGAGGAGCGGCTAATGGAACATAGGAATCCGTTGCTTGTTGGAAATGATACGGAAAACAGGTTTATGACGATCGGCGAGGTGATGCTCCGCCTGACGCCGCCGAATTATGAGAAAATCCGGATGGCCACCAGCTTTGAGGCGAGCTATGGGGGCAGCGAGGCGAATATTGCGCTGGCCCTGGCGAACCTGGGGATTGACAGTACATTTTTTACGGTGGTGCCGGACAACAGCTTGGGAAAAAGTGCGGTTCGTATGCTCAGAAGCAGCGATGTACACTGCACTCCGGTGATATTGAGCACACCGGAGCAGACGCCCACCCATCGGCTGGGGACGTATTATCTGGAGACTGGGTTTGGAATCCGTGCCAGCAAGGTGACTTATGACAGGAAACACAGCGCCATGTCGGAATTTGACTTTGACACGGTGGATCTGGAGGAACTGCTGGAAGGAATTACGTGGCTTCATCTGAGCGGAATCACGCCGGCTTTGTCCAAGGGCTGCGGGGAGCTGATCATGAACAGCCTGAAAACGGCGAAGGAGAAAGGGATCACCGTCAGCTTTGACGGGAATTTCCGGAGCACGCTGTGGAGTTGGGAGGAGGCCAGGGATTTTTGTACCCGGTGTCTTCCGTATGTGGATGTGCTGTTTGGGATTGAGCCTTATCATCTGTGGAAGGATGAGGCGGATCATACAAAAGGGGACGTGAAGGACGGCCTGGCGCTGCAGCCGGGATATGAGCAGCAGGATGAGGTTTTCCGGGTGTTTATCCAGCGCTATCCGAACCTGAAATGCATTGCCAGGCATGTGCGGTACGCGCACAGCGGAAGCGAGAACAGCCTTAAGGCTTATATGTGGTACGAAGGGCATACGTTTGAAAGCAAGCTGTTTACGTTCAATATTCTGGACCGCGTGGGCGGGGGCGATGCGTTTGCCAGCGGCCTGATCTATGCAATGATGAACGGGTATAAGCCGATGGATGTGGTCAACTTTGCGGTGGCAAGCAGCGCGATCAAGCATACGATCCGCGGGGACGCGAATATCACCGATGAGGTGTCGGCGATTCGGAATCTGATGAATATGAATTATGATATCAAACGGTGAATCCCGTATTTCCAGAGGATGACATATTGAGAAGGCCGGAAAAATCGGCTATAATCTTATATAGACAATGACTGAGGACGGATATATAAGATGAAAGAGAAAAAGAAGCGGGGAACGGCGGAAAAAAGGCTCCTTGCCGCATGTGTCTTTCTTGCGGGGGCCGGGATTTTGATGGTGTGCGCAAGGCAGGTACCGGGCTTTGCGGAGTGGTATGCGGTACATATTTATCAAAAGCTGACGGCAGTGACAGGAAGGGTGACAGGATTGGCACCTTTTTCTGTCGTGGAGATCGGATTATATGTGCTGTTGATCCTGCTCCCTGTGACGGGGTTGGGCGCTGTTGTGAAGTCTGTGCGTTTCGGGCAGGGTGGCGAGAACGCGCTTTGCTGGGCGTCTGGATTGTTTCTTACGGCTTCGGCTCTGCTGTTTTTGTATGCGGCCAACTGCGGGGTGAATTACCAGAGGGAATCTTTTTCCGAAAAGACCGGGCTGGCAGCAAAGCAGTATACGGCGGAGGAATTGAAGCAAGTCTGCCTGTGGCTGACAGAGGAAGTCAACGCCCTGGCCGGGCAGGTGGAGCGAGGCGGCAGCGGGGAGATGATTCTGGCAGCGCCTGCGGAGGAAAAGAAGGATGCGGCAGCGGCGGAATATGAGGAAATGCCGCTGCAGGTATTGGGCGATACGGCCGTGCAGGCCATGACGGCTCTGGCGGAAGAATATCCGGACATGAAGGGGTATTATCCCCATCCGAAGCCGGTCTGTGTGTCAGAAATCCTGTCTTATCAGAATCTGAGCGGGGTGTATTCTCCGTTCACGATAGAAGCGAATTATAACGCGGACATGGTGGATTATAATATTCCTTTTACATTGTGCCATGAATTGTCCCATCTGCGGGGATTTATGCAGGAGGAAGAGGCCAACTTCATCGCCTTTCTGGCGTGTATAGGCTCGGATAACCGGGATTTTGAGTACAGCGGATATCTGACAGGGTGGGTATACTGTATGAACGCGCTGCGCCGGGCGGACGCGGAGGAATGGCAGCAGGTTCGGGAATGGCTGGACGAAGCGGCAGAAGCGGACCTGCGGGAAAATTCCAAGTTTTGGGAGTATTACGACGGGGCAGTGGCGGAGGTTTCCGATAAAGTCAATGATACATATCTCAAGGCCAACGGGCAGAGCGAAGGAGTGCAGAGCTATGGGCGGATGGTAGATCTGATCATTGCGTATGCAGAGAGGGAGGATGGGGAGAAGCAGGATTGATCTGTGAACTTTTTCATTTTGTAAGGCTTTTTTAGAAATCATTTATAAATATCTGTTAAAAGCTTCTTGCTTTTTGGCGGGGACTCTGTTATCCTGTAAACAGTCTGGATAACAGCGTTCTTGCTACTATCGTATGCAGAAAAGCTGCCGGCGGCAGTTTTCTGTATGCTAGACAATTCTTGCCGTAAGGCGTTCATTTTCGGCTCTTTTGATGTCTCTATGATACAGGAGGACTTCGATCGGCAGGTTTTCCGTATTCAAAGAAAAATCCGATGATGAAAAGCAGTATAAAAAACAGAATACAGGAATTAGGCTGGAATGGCTGCAGGAACACCTGTTAATTCCGCTTGACATTTTCCGGTTAAACCTGCAAAATAAAGGTATTAATAACGAATTGGATGCATGGCTGACATTTTTGAGTGCGGATGAACCGGAAATGATTGAACAGCTCATAAAAACATATCCGCAGTTCAAACCCATGTACCAGCAAATATATGAGATTTGCAGGAATACAGAAAGGGTGATGGAATTGTATTCGGAAGAGTTGAAAATACTGGACAAAAATACGGTGCAGTTGATGATCGACGAGATGCAGGATGAAATTGACGGGCAGAAGAGAAGACTGATCCAGAAAGATGAGCAGTTGTTCCAGAAGGACAAACGAATCGACCATTTGTCTCTGGAAAACGAGCAATTGTCCCGGCAGTATAAACAACAGATGCAGGAAATAGAGCGTTTAAAAAGGGAACTTGCAGGCCAAAAACAGTAACCTGCGTTCCATGGATTTTCCGACTTTACAAAGATATTTCCGCATGATAAAATAACCACCGTAGTATGATTTATAAGAAATAGTGTAACTGTTTATATCCCGCAGGACCTTCGGCCGGAACCGGCGGCTTTCAGGGTGCGGAGGCAGGGGGATGCATCTGATAAAGGAGGAGCATGATATCATGATGAAACTGTATGACAATGGAGTTTTTCTGCTCAACGGCACGGAAATTTTAGAAGACACGGGCGGCGTGCAGGCGCCGCTTTCGAAGGAGGAGGCGGCGCAGCAGACCATGGCCTACGGCATATTGCAGGAGCACAATACCTCCGGCAATATGGAAAACCTGCAGATCAAGTTTGACAAGCTGACCTCCCATGATATCACGTTCGTGGGAATCATCCAGACGGCGCGGGCTTCCGGGCTGGAGAAATTTCCGATTCCCTATGTGCTGACCAACTGCCACAATTCCCTGTGTGCGGTAGGCGGCACCATCAATGAGGATGACCACATGTTCGGGCTGACCTGTGCGAAAAAGTACGGCGGCGTCTATGTGCCCCCTCATCAGGCGGTCATCCATCAGTACGCGCGGGAGATGCTCGCAGGCGGCGGCAGGATGATCCTGGGTTCGGACAGCCATACCCGGTACGGTGCGCTGGGCACCATGGCCATGGGAGAGGGCGGACCGGAGCTGGTGAAACAGCTTCTCAACAAGACCTATGACATCAAGATGCCGGGTGTGATCGGCATTTATCTGGACGGCGAGCCGATGAAGGGCGTCGGCCCGCAGGACGTGGCGCTGGCGATCATCGGCGCCACCTTTGGAAACGGCTATGTCAACAATAAAGTTATGGAATTTGTAGGACCGGGTGTCCGCAAGCTGAGCGCGGACTTCAGGATCGGAGTGGATGTCATGACCACGGAGACTACCTGCCTGTCCTCCATCTGGACGACGGACGAGAAGATCCGGGAATTTTACGAGATCCATGGAAGAAGCGAAGACTATAAGGAGCTGAATCCAGGAGCATGCGCATATTATGACGGCATGGTTTATGTCAACTTAAGCGAGATCAAGCCTATGATCGCAATGCCCTTCCACCCAAGCAACGTATATACCATCGAAGAACTGAACGCCAACCTGAAGGACATCCTTCACGATGTGGAGCAGAAAGCGCTGGTGAGCCTGGGCGGCGCGGTGGATTACAGCCTGCAGGACAAGGTGGTTGACGGAAAGCGATATGTAGAGCAGGGGATCATCG
>Ga0137307_103087_pt1 | contig 10457 bp, 9 predicted proteins | sample NAcewD2O_March_2_FD_97180 | JGI IMG/M metagenome (GOLD analysis project Ga0137307, IMG submission 97180) | Mouse cecal microbial communities from Vienna, Austria - N-Acetylglucosamine amended D2O_March | ecosystem: Host-associated > Mammals > Digestive system > Large intestine > Cecum | place...
TCCCGGACCGGGCCGCGAAGGTCCTCCAGATACTGTACGGCATCGTCCACATTTCCCCGGGTCAGATGGCGGTGCAGAAGTTCTATATGGTTGTGCAGGTCATGAAACAACCGGGCATGTTCCGAATACAGGCGGTTCAGGCTTTGATAATCACGGTCCAGCAGCTCCGCCTGCTCCGCTTTCAGCCGGGCGATCTCCTTTTCCGCCTCATAATGGCGGTTCAGTTGAAAGATGAGAACCGAAAACATCAGGATTACGGAGAAAAGATTCCACATGCCCAGTTCATCCTCGGGAAGGGAAATGACCGTCTGCGAGCCAAGGGTCACGACGCAGATCATCCCCGCCACCGCGATCACCGATGCCCCGCGAAATACGTCTCCCCCGCCGGAACCGCGCGTTTCTCTCCCCCGGCAGCGGCGCGAAGCAGACCGTTCAGAGGTTCGGTTTCCGGCCAGATGAAGCGCCAGGAACACCAGCATGAACAGACGAACCGTCCAGACGGCCAGCAGATGCTCCGGCGCCCCGGTGTCCAGGAAACGCAGCCAAAGCTGATCCTCCGGCAGCAAAAATCCGCCCTGTCCGGTCAGATATTCCGCATATCCCCCCAGCACGCCCGCGGATTCCTGTCCGGTCAGGCAGGGCCAGAAGGCATCCATGGCCTGATGGGAGACGCACTGCCTTGCGAGGTATCCCACGCGGAACGCAATGGCAAAGACACAGGATATGATAAATTCCCAGAGGGCCGCTGCAATTTCATAGAAGAAGAGAATGAACAGGCTCATGCGGATCTGATCCCGGGGTACAAGCATACGCGCCCCGACGGCCAGAAGCAGGATTTCCGCCCCGATGACCCCGGCGTCTGAAACCGGGCACACCAGCAACGCCGTAATGACTGCGGCTGTTCCGGCTGAGAGCGCGCCCATCCTGGGGACATCCTTCCGGCCCAAAAGCAGAGCGCATACCAGGTACAGCCCCGCAAATCCCCGAATCCCGTTTGTCAGAAAATATGAAAGGATCTGATACCATTCCATCATATATGCGCCCCCCAAAACCGGTTGATCTCCTGTTTTACTTCCTGCAGATGCGCACGGCTTATGGGAAGCTCTGCGCCGTTTTTCAGGACGGCCATTCCGTCGCTTATTTTCATGATCTGGATGATGTTGACAATATAACTGCGGTCGATAAACAAAAACTCAGGCGCGTCCAGCTCCGAATAGATCTGCTGCAGCGGCTTCCGCACCTTTGTCGTCCCCATCCCTGCCGGAGCGGACGAAAGTGTTTCATTCTCCCCGCCGTATCCTTGACTTTTCTGCGTATAGATCACGGAATTTTTTCCGCCGTCCCGCTCAATGTAAAAAATATCCCGATACGGAATTTTTTCCATCCGGCGGCTGGTCTTTATGATGTATTCCTGCCCGGCCTCCAGCTCGATCATCCTGGCGGCATCGGCCACGGCGGCGGATAGACGCTCCCTGGGATTGTCCTTGGGAACATAGCGGAAGATGGACAGCTCGTAGGCATCAATCGCATATTCCAGATGCGAGGTGATAAAAATAATCTTCACATTCGGCAGAAATGGCTTGATCTTCTGGGGAAGCTCCATCCCGGTGATCCCGGGCATTTCAATATCCAGCAGGAGCAGGTCGTAGAAAAAATGATCGTCCGTAATGTCCCACAGCAGGTTGCTGCTCTTTGTATAAACCGTGATCTCGCAGCCGATTCCGCATTTCTGAAGGGTTTCCTTTGTGATTTCCTCATGCAGTTTTACCGAGTCCCGCTCGTCGTCGCATATTGCGATCCGTACCATATTGCAGCCTCCTTCTCCTGATCCGCCAAGACGGATCTGCACATATTTAAAATCCTCCCCCAGCAGATCCGATTCAATCCGATTCCCTTTCTTCTGGTATCGCAATCAAGTCTTGATTCATCTGCTGCTCTAATACCAGCCTGGCCCTCCGAATCTCCTCCTGATCCGTCCGGAAAATGTCAAACTCCCCGATTCCCGGAAGCCCCATATGCACCTCCGGATTTCTGTATTCCATACCGCTGCTGATCATTTTTTTCCCGGACATGTGAAAACTGGAGGCATGGATTTCTCCTGCCAACTGCCGGATGACCTCTGCATTGACCCCGCTTCCCACCAGGATCTCGATTCGTCCGTCCGCCTGAATGAGCAGTTTTTTCAAAACCGCTTTCCCGTTGATGCAGTCCGGCGCCTGGCCGGAGGTCAGGATGGTGTCGATTCCCAGCGACACCGCTTCTTCCAGCGTCTGGTAGGGGTCCCGGCACACGTCAAATGCCCGGTGCAGGGTCATTTGCATCGGTCCGGCCTGTTCCCGGAGAAATTTCATCCGTTCTGAGTCCAGGCTTCCGTCCGCTTTCAGGCAGCCGACAACCACGCCGTCCGCCCCCAGCTCCCGAAACAGCCGGATGTCTTCCGCGATCATCTGAAATTCCGCGTCCGTATACAAAAAATCTCCAAAACGCGGGCGGATCAGCACATTCAGATCGATATCGCAGACCTTGCGGATCTGTTTAAACTGGCTCACCCCCGGCGTGGTTCCTCCAATCACCAGGTTGGAGCAGATCTCCAGGCGGTCCGCGCCGCCCTCCTGCGCGATCATCGCAGATTCCACAGAATCAATACATACTTCTAATCTTGTCCTCATTTTTTCCCGTTCACTCCTCCCGTGAATAACAATTCACATGTATGATCGAATTTGTCGTTTCGTCCTCCACTTCTGCCTGGATTTCCTTCGAATAATCCAGCGGGTAAAAAAGCGGCTGCAGATCAAAGCTTTTCGGCACCGCCTTCTGCTTCCACTGTTCGACCTCCTCCGGATCGTCCACATATTCCGAACTCCGTTTTCCCCAGACATTTTCCTTTTCTGTGCTTACGCTGACCGAGCGCACGGAATAATCCGCCAGCGTCCGGTCAATCGGCGCTCCGTACTGTTCCAGCAGGCTGCATGTCCGGGTAAAGCATGGATAGACCGGAATGCTGCCCGGAAGCATCGCCCGATCCGAGTCGATTTCCACGGTTCCAAGCAAAAGCGTCTCTTTGAGACTGTCCATTTTCATGTCGCTGATGTCCTCCCGGCAGGCATCCAGAAGGGCTTCTTTCTCGTGTTTTTCCAGCTTCATCAAGTTTTCCGTCACCCCGTCCGACCAGGAAAAACGCGCGTCCCCTGCAAATTCATTGTCAGCCACGGGGTATGCCGCCCTTTTATACTCCTCTGTCTCGTACACCGCGGCAAATGCCGCCAGTTCCTCTTCGTATACCGGATACAGACGGTAGATTTCGCCTCCGTTTTTCATATGGAAACATATGACCGCATGGGTGGAGGGCATTCCGGAATCCGGGCTGGCGTCCTCCGCCGGCGCTTTGTTTTCTGCCCTGCCCGATTCCATGCCCGCTTCCGGCGCCGGCTCCAGCCCCGGTTCCGTCAGGCGGTTTTTCTCAGCCAGTGACTTGATCCAGGCCGCAGCCGCGGTTTTTCCTTCCTCCGCAAGCAGATACCGCTCCAACTGAAGAACCGTTTCGTATCTCTCCCCGCCCATGCGGATTTGCCTGTAGCTCTCATTGCTCATGCCGATGCCGTCGATGCTGACGCCGATCTTCTCGACCTGTCCTTCCTTCGGCAAATATGAATCAAAGGCGGACGCACCTGCCAGAAATGCCATACCTGTGAACACGACCGCGGCGCACTCTGCGGCAAGCTGCCATTTCCGGCGGAAAATTCCTCCGCGCAGGAAGCCCGGCTTCTGTCCGGTCCCGCATCCTGCGCCCAGCTCCAGCAGGAAATGTACTGCCGCTGCAGCTGCGATCCCCGCCGCAATCCCCGCCGCACCTGCTGCCTCGGGCGACCGATCTGTAAGCCCGGTCAGCTCCGTCAAAAAAATTCCGCTCCACACTCCGGCCAAAAAGGTAAGCAGGCATTCCGCCGCCCGTTCCGCCAGCGGTATGGCAAACAGCTTCCCAACCCGTTCCGTCTTCCTCTTTTTCTGGGCTGCCGCAAACAGGAGAAGCGGAAGAATGATCCATTCCGAAGCCGCCAGAATGACAGACCCGGAGGGCACATACGCAAAGACCTCGAACTTGTCGAACAGATTGCTCCCCGTCAGCTCCCGAGCCAGTGAAAAGGGCGCCAGCATAATATCCAGTTTTTCAAATGTCGGAATCCTGTAATATGTGCGGAAATAATTTGCCGCCCATGGGGTCAATGCATATCCCACCAGGATATGGCCGTAGAACAGGCAGAGGACATACCCCAGAACTGCCGGAAGGACATTTCCGCAGACGGTGAGCAGCAAAATCCCCACATGATAAAAGATCAGAAATACCCCGGCAAAGGTCAGGATGCTGCGCCCTGTGTAACCGGCCGCACTGGGAAGAAAGTCTATATCAAAGCTGCTTTCATACAGTCCGCAGGCCGCAATCACCAGGCACAGCGGAATGAAAACATGCATCAGCCCGTGTACATACCTGCTCCAGAATACGGTGTTTTTCCTCACCGGAAGGCTGTAATAGAAATCCAGTTTTTTCGGCTGCAGGAGGTAAAAAAACTCCAGAAAGGAAATGACCGCGCCGAGTCCCGCGCAGATCCGCAGCAGTTCCCCGCTGCCCATGCCGAAAAAGAAATAGTCCGACTTAAACCTCAGCTGCGCCGCGGTGATGATCCCATAGAGCAGCAGGCTTCCCCAGGCCAGCAGCGCCGTAAGATGCCCCCGCCCTGCTTCCCTGACCCATTTACTGAAGTACTTTTCTGATGTCATAGCCTGCGCCCTCCATTTCCGCAATAAATGTTTCCTCAAGGCTCAGCGGAACCTCCCCCAGAAAAATCGGGTTCTGCTCTTCCAGCGCCTTTCTGACCTCCCCGGGATTTCCCCCCGTGATCAGCGTGATAAACCGGGCGTCCTCATGGAAACGCAGCACCGCCGGATGGTTTCTCAGGCTGTCCAGGTCGGCTTCTGTCGGGAACACGCACTGGAATTTGCGGACATGCTCCGCCCGGTTCTTGAAGTCCCCGGCAGTCACCACGCCGCCCTTGTGGAGAATGGCGATATTTCCACAGATGTCCTCCAGATCCCGGAGCTTGTGGGAGGCCACGAGAATTGTGAAATCGCGGGACTTCATTTCCTGGCGGAACAGATTTTTCATAATCTCCGCAGCAATGGGATCCAGGCCGTCAAACACCTCGTCGCAGAACAGGTATTTTGTCTGCGAGCACAGCGCAAGGATGAGAAACGCCTGCCGCTTCATTCCTTTTGAAAATGTGCGGATGGGGCGGTTTTGATCCAGATTCAGGGACTGGGCCATGTAAACGGCCGCGTCCATTTCCAGTTCCGGATATTGTTTTTTGTAAAAATCCAGCATCACCTGGATCGACGCGTTTGGGAAATAGTACGGATCGTCGGGCAGATAAAAGATTTTTTCCCGGCACTGCGGCGAAAAGGAATCCTCCTCCCCGTCAATCCGGATTTCTCCGGAATCCGCCTCCAGAATGCCGGCCAGCATCCGCAGAAGCGTGGTCTTGCCCGCCCCGTTCGTACCCAGCAGTCCGAACATGGAGCCGTCCGGAATCTCCATGGACACCTGGTTCACTGCGCAGATCTCGTCGAAATATTTTGTCAGGTTGCTGATTGTGATCATGGGATCGTCCACCTTCTTCTCTTTTGGTAAAGTATTTATTTCCTATTTCCGCGAAACTTCATATGCCGTATACGCATGGTCAAAACGATACCCCAGCTTTTCGGCCAGCGCAACCGACCATTGGTTCTGCGCGTCCCAGCTCGGGTACCAGCCCCGCTCCATACATTCCAGGATCAGCCTGGCGCCGCAGATACAGGCAAACCCTTTTCTCCGGCAGTCCTTGCGGGTATCAATCTGAATCTCAATGCCTCCCTTATAACTGGTATAAGAGGAAGCCCCGGATACCGGTTCTCCGTCTTTTAGAATCACCGCCCCCAGGCCGTACTTCCGGTACATGGCATAATCTGTATAATTGGATACCCAGTCCCGGCACCAGGGGATTTGCCGGCACTGTAAATATAACGCTTCATCTATCATTTTCATTGTGTAGCCCGGCGGAATGGACTCCACGGCCGCCTGCAGCTTCGCCCTGTCAAATATATCCGGTTCTTTTTTTATGGCGTACCTTGTCACCTTTTTGGCTTTTTCTCCATAGCATTCTTCAATCAGTTCCCCCCATGCGCGGTTTTGCGGAACCATGATGATGAACCTGGGCGGAAGGGATTTTGAGGTTTCCCCAGACTGCGTACTCTGCGCCGCGCTGCCAGCCGCCCTATCTGCCGCGCACATCCCGGCCCAGTACCGGACAAGCTCTGCGTCAGGCTTCCCTGCAAAAAAGCAGAAGTCCGCCAGGAGAGCCATGGCGGAGACGGGGTGCTCCGGGGAGTCTGCGTAGATCCTTCCCATGACATTCTGCAGGCAGGACCAGATCATCGACTCCTGGGAGCCCTTAAAGAGCGGGGACGCTTTTTTTGTGTCGTTTAATTCATGGACCATATTCTTTCCTCACAAATGCCCTCCAATATATTTTACAATCGCTTTTCCATCCAGTATCCCTTCTTTTCCCGGGAAAAAATAAATTCTATCCTGATTGTCTCTGTCAATATTGAATCTCTTAAATTTTGTATGCAGTTCGCATATCACGGTTTCTTCCTGTCCGGTTTTTTTATTAAAATGCGTTTCTTTCAATACCTGTACCTTGTCACGTCCCGCCTGCGGTGAACACTCTATACCCGTACCGGCGGTGAAGCATTCGGCAAGCTTTTGATAGGACGCATTTTCCCGAAGCAACTGCAGAAAAGTACTCTGGAAATCATCAATTCCTGTCAAATGTTTTACAAGGTCTCCGCGGATCTCGTCAAACTTTCTATTCAGCGTATTGACAGTCGTGTCTATATCCTCGGAAAAATGTATGTTTGGAAAACATTCCGGCAGATCTTTGCAAAATGAGTCCTTTTTTTCCATAATCAGATATTTGCGCAGCCCCGCATAATACTCCCGTTTTGTTGAGATACAAAAAACATTCTCATTATCATACAAAAGTATCAATGTTTTGATAGCTGCTAATTTCCCGACGAGCTCTGACATTTTGTCAAACAGATCGGCCGCAGCACATTTTGCCCTCTCTATCTTTCGGCTCAATTCTCTTTTCAGATCATTCAGCTCAATCTGGTCCTTCGAGTACAGCCATTCCCACAGTGCTGCATCTTCCTGGGTGTCTGCGCAAATGATGTTTTCAATATGATTATCTCCAATATGATCCAGCAGTTCCATAAAATCTTCCAAATGTTTCTGATCAAATTCGATGAAACACTTCCTGATTTCTTTATCCCAAAGTATACGTTTTTCCATTATTCCTCTCAATCTGCTTTTCGGCGGTACAGGCGCATAGCTTTACAAATATAGTCTTAAGTCTTTTCTTACCATCCGGCCCGTCCGCACGAAATATACATTTTTACTGCCGGTTGGATATCTTACAAATCTACAGACAGTTTCTCCTGAGTTCCCTCAATGTCCGCAGATCCTCCTCTTCCTGATCCAAAAAACCTTCCGGCCAGCTTTCCAGATCCATCCTGTCGTTTAAATTGATTTTCTCTACCGTATGCCGGACATTTCCATTTGTTTCTTTTATTGAAAAAAAATTGACGCTGATGTCTTCCGGCTTCATTGCATTTTTCAGAGCAGCAATCCGGATACCGTTCAGCACATGCTCGCTGTGCGTCTCTACAATGACCTGAATGCCCGCACATGCCATAGCTGCCAAAAAATATCCGATATGCGACTGTCCCTTCGGATGCAGATGTGCCTCCGGATTTTCCACCAGAAACACGCTTCCTTTTATTGCGGTCAGCCCGGTCAGAATAACCGGAAGCACATAAGAAATTCCAAATCCAAAATTATACGGCGACATAAAATCCGTATCCAATGCAGGCTGACGCAACGACATCCTGCTTATTCTCAGTTCCATAAGATCGTCCGTACGCATCTCAATCCCGGGTATGATATAGTCCATCCAATATTCTGCCTGCTTGCTCAGGGTATTTACTTTTTTATTTTCATCCAGGTGAAAGCACCTTTCCGTATCCACTTTCCCGGCCCCCAATACATTGAGCAGGTGGATCGCATTTTCGCCGTATACACCGCAGTTGTTTATCACCTTGGAATCAATAAGCTGGTAATTCCTGGGGCCTTTTCTCTCCGCGTTTAAGTAGTAAAAATTTTCCGAAAAGATGCCCTTTTTTGCTGACATTTCGGAAACATCATATCTGTTTTTCACTTCCATTTCCGCAGGACTTTCACTGACTGATGTCAGCTTATACTCATATTCATCCAGCTTTAATGTGATATCCTCTTTATCCTTGGAGGATTTGATATGCTCCGAATCGCCTAACTGCAGGCCGTAAATATCATTCAACTGGATATTGTATTTCTTAATCTGGGTATCCTTGAACAATTTTGCCTGTTCATAAATCTGTCTGAACAGGATGCAGCTCTGAATGACCGACGACTTGCCCACTGAATTGCTTCCCAGGCAGATATTGATCTTTCCAAGAGTGATCTGGGTCTGTTCTGAAAAACATTTAAAATTTTCTATAATAAGCTTTTTATGCATCCGACTATTCTCCTATTATTTTGCTTACGGTGTCATATACGATTTTGATATTTTTCGCGTTATTTGTAGCCATTGACAGCGCCCCTCTGAGCTCCCCTTCCCGTTCAATGGCCTCGTTCAGATTTTTTGTAATCTCATCCCTGTTTTTTTCTCTGATCTGTTCTTTCGAAAAACGGCATAAGACTCTGGAGATCCCCAAAAACAGCGCCTTATTGATATAAATCGCTTTTCGGAAAGCCCTGTCGCCAAACAAATAATACGCGTGATCCATAGCCAGGAAAAATTTTCTTCTCAGTTCCTTCATAAGCCTGAGATCTGCCTGATTTAAAAACTCTACTGTCTCATCCAGCAGGGCATCCATTCCGCCTTTGTATTCCTTTGCAGGCGACTGGTCTGTGTCAAGCAGGTAAAAGGCAATGAACCGCAGAACCAATTCATCGTCCGCCATTCTGGTAGAACTGATGCTGCCTCTTGTAGCCCTCTGAAAATGCTGTGAGCCTGACAGCTCCCGCAGAAGCTTTCTTGTGCTTGGGCAGGCCAGGCAATTTCTGATTTCCTGGTTATTCAGCACTTTTCCGCCAGTGTTGATCCGTTTGAATATATCGTATTTTACTTTTCCGGGTGTCTGCGGATCAATTACATTAATGAAGAGCTGCGTCTGCTGAATGCGGCGTACAAACATACTGTCCAGGCTTTCTTCTTTCGCCGCCTTTCCATTCTTAAACCATTTATCATTGCATTCACTGAGATATTCCAGATTTTTCAGCTTGAACTCATTTTTCATAAATGAGTTAATCACGGTCAGTCTCTGCACACCGTCTACCACCTGAAACAAGCCTTCTTCATCCTGTGCAAAATAAAATACCGGAATCGGAATCCTCAAAAGCAGAGATTCTATTAATCTTGACTTTCGGGTAATATCTGTCCATACAAATCCCCGCTGAAAATCTGGGGACAAATCGATCTCGCCGTCATTGATCATCTGATTCACCTGGCTGATTGAAAATGTTTTCGTATCCACGCGGATTAATTTGGGATCATATGGATTGAATCTCTCTGTTTTCTCATCCCCCTCTTCATCCTCCGCATCGTCAAATCCGTCTTCCCTATTGATCAGAAGTCCCATTTTATATTCAAATACGGCGTCAGAAAACTTTTGTTTTATGATTTCATCTGACTCCGCCAGATTTTCAGGCTTTCTCAGGATCTCTGTATTTTTTATTTCATCATCTGTCATAATTTCCAGCGGAAATGCTTCATCCGCACATTTCCAGAAAATCTCCTTGCCATGATCTGCGCGTTCCAATTCAAACGTGTTGATATTATTCTCGATGTCAATCAGGCTGATCTGCATCTTTTCTATTACCCTCTCTTTATCTTGCATGATATTGACCCTCTTCCGTATATTTCAGCTAGTGTACCCAAATGGTATCCTGTTTTTTTCAGTACATGCTGTCACCGATTTTCGTAAGGAAATTGAGAAACTGCCTGCGCTTTAACGCAATTTATTATAACACGCTTCCAGCGTGTCGGCGTTCGGCATTTCGTCCGTGACTGCTGCCCCCTGCGGGTCACATCTGGTCAAGTTCTGACCTGAACAGAGCAAACTCATAACATTTCTTCCAGGCAATCAATAATAGCTTTACAATACGGTACATAAACCCCATTATCTTTATTGGAGTAATATTCTATAAAACTTCTTATTTCTTCCTCTGAATATTCTACATCATCAAATACCTCCGATGCTTCTATGGCCTGACGTCTATCTCTTTCAAGATGAAAACTATCTAATCCTAAATTGTGTATCATCTC
>Ga0137307_103095_pt1 | contig 10444 bp, 8 predicted proteins | sample NAcewD2O_March_2_FD_97180 | JGI IMG/M metagenome (GOLD analysis project Ga0137307, IMG submission 97180) | Mouse cecal microbial communities from Vienna, Austria - N-Acetylglucosamine amended D2O_March | ecosystem: Host-associated > Mammals > Digestive system > Large intestine > Cecum | place...
ATCACGATATACCCCATTGCCATCACTGGCACTACCTTGTCCGAAAACTTTACCACACTCTTTATTCCGCCGAAGGTAATAATCGCGATAATTGCCACGATCGCTATTGCTATCACGTAATAGAGCGGCTCTGTAACCTCTGTCGTCCGGCCGGTCATTTCATTTGCGATAGAGCTTGCCGCCGTAAATACATGGAAAGTATGTACCGGGATGCTGAGCATATTGTAAAGCAGATAGAGGATACACATGCCTGTGCCGATCCAGACCTTATTCTTCCAGATTTTCTGGATATAGAAGGTAAATCCGCCTACATATTCACTGCCCTTTTTCTCCTTAAATATCTGTGCCAGTGTCGCCTCTCCGAACGCCGTCGCCATCCCCATAAATGCAGATATCCACATCCAGAATATAGCTCCTGGGCCACCGATCGTCACCGCCCCTGTCACGCCCACGATGTTGCCGGCTCCCACGCGGCCACCCATGCTGATAAGAAATGCCGCCAACTGCGATGTGCCGACTGTCGTTTCCCTCTTCTGGGTCAGCATCTTAATACTGGTCTTAAATTCTTTCACCTGCACAAAGCCAAACTTAATCGTAAAATACAGACTGCCGCCAAGAAGCAGCAGTATCGCCACCGAAAAATTTCCCAAAATCGGAATATTCGCATACCACTCAAAGTTCGTCGGAAAATCCCAGAGAAAGTCCGCTACCGGAACGGCGCCCGCAAAGAGTTGGTTTACCATATCAAATAAATGCGTCATAGTTACCTCCTTGTAAAGAGTACGTAGTTAATAACTACCAGGTTAACAGTTACAGTTCCACATGACTGTTGTTCTCAAACACCGGATACACCGCCGTTATATGCGAAAGCCCTGTCCGTACGCACAGCTCCGCATATGCAGCCGCCACAAAAGCTGGATCGATCACCTTAAGCGGCAGCTCCTTCTCTATCTTCCCACCGTATCCTGCCATGCCAAGACATCCCAGTATAATCCCGTCTGAACGGTCCTCCTCCACGGCCTTTCTGCATACCGCCTTCAGATACTCCTCTGTCGCCTCCGGATTACTTCTCAGCTCGCCGATAGGAATGTCAAGCGCCCGTACAGATACCATTTTCTCCCGAGCGATTCCATTTCTCATAAGCCTGCGGTATGTTCTTGGAATGTTAATGCTCTCGGACGTCAGCACCGTAAAGCGGTTGCAGAGCATAGACGCTGCCGCAAGGGACGTCTCTCCCGGCCCAATGACCGGGATCCGCACATTCTCCCGGATTGCATCGATTCCCACATCGCTGAAGCAGTAGATGACGATTGCGTCAAAGCCGTCCTTTTCTGCCTTAATGCTCTCCTTCACCATCTCTGCGGCCGCAAAAGCTTCATCCGTATTGCAGTCCAGTTCATCCGGCCCCTTTTTGATGCAGTCGACCGACACCTCCGCGTCAGAAGAAAGGACCGCCCTCAGCATCTCTTCCCGTGCATCCATCGTTTCCCGGCTCATCGCCTTGTCAGACATAATTACCTTAATTCTCATCCGCATCTCCTTCCTGACCCAATAAAAATATCGCTTAAAATACAATAGACATAGTATCTTCACTTCCCCGATGAGCAAAAATACTATGTCTGCTATATAATTTTCCCTGCCCGCACATTACGGCTTTCCGCAGCCTAAGCTGCGCAGGCCAAAATTATTATCTTATCCTTGCTCTGACGCCTTCACCTGCCCGTTTTTCTTTACGGACATCTTATGTAATCCATAGATTACCGGAAGCAGTATTACGATACCGCCCACCAGAGTAAAAGGCGTTGAAACCCATCCTGCGATCAAAAACAGGACGCCGCAGACGATGCCTGCCGTTACCGCGTAAGGCATCTGTGTCTCAAAGTGGTCGATATGGTCGCATGCCGCACCGATCGATGCCATGATCGTCGTATCAGAGATCGGTGAGCAGTGGTCGCCCACAACGGAGCCGCTGATGATCGCCGCGCTGATCACCGGAAGGGATACCCCTAAATTAATCGCCATCGGCATACCGATCGGGAAGAGGATCGCCATCGTACCCCATGAAGTACCTGTAGCAAAGGACATTACCGCGCCCATCAGGTACAGGATAAATGCCAGCACTCCCGGATTCAGGAATCCCTGGGTGATCTTAACCAGATAATCCGCTGTGCCCATCGTTCCATTTACCCCGGACAATGACCATGCAAGCGTCAGTACTACGCACATGAACATCATATTTGCCCAGCCACCTTCGACGATCTTCATACATTCGCCAAAGGTATAGATCTTATTCTTGATACACAGGATGATCAGCACGATCAGTCCACTTAAGAAGCCAGACGCGATGGCTGTTCTGATGTCGCTTCCCGCAACCTTCGTGTGCCAGATCCCTAATTTGGTCAGATAAGCGAAGATGACCACTAAAAGTACTACAAGCGGGATCACCATAGTGCTTACCTTTGCCTTTTCCGGGTCAACCGCAGGCCCCTTTGCCTCACCACGCATAGGCGTACCGCCCTCTCTGATGGTCTGTCCGGTCTTCATGGCTCTGTTCTGCGCCTTTAACATCGGACCGTAATCCCATGACGTTACCGCCATAAAACCAGCCATAATCAGCGTCAGTATCGCATAGAAGTTAAAGGGTATACACTGGGTAAATATCTCAAAGCCGTTGGTATTGGTAATCGCGGCATTCTGAAGCTCCGTGTCGATCAATCCCTGGGTGTACACACCCCATCCGATGATCGGAACCAGCGCGCAGATCGGCGTCGTAGTACAGTCCAGTATGTACGCGAATTTTTCTCTGGAAACACGCAGCTTTTCTGCCAGCGCTTCAAAGATCGGTCCTACCATCAGGGAGTTGCCGTTGTCAGTGAACCATACGATCAGACCGCCGATCCAGATTCCGGTCTCACATTTCACACGGGAATTGACCCATTTTGTAACCTTATTGGTAAATGCATAGGCGCCGCCGGATTTTGTCAGTAGCGCGACAAAGCCTCCGATGATCGTCATCATAATCAGGCCCTGTACATTTACCTCGTCCAGCAATGCGCCAAAGATATAATCATGGATCATGGTAGTAAATCCCATCAGCGGATTAAACCCTGCCACGATAGTAGCGCTCACATATACCGTCACAAATAATGACACAATGATATTTTTTGTCAGCAGCGCCAGCGCAATGGCAAGCACCGGGGGAACTAATGAAAGTATTCCATAATTAACAACTGTTTCCACAGCATCCATATTTCTTCCTCCTTATTTTCGCTTTACTCTAAAAGCTGTCCAGCCATTCCTTTTCTTTCGCGATCTGTCTTCTCACCTCAGACGGAGCCGTACCGCCGTAGGATACTCTCGCTTCTACGCACGCCGGGATACTGATATCGCCCAGTGTCTCCTTTGTCACCCGGCTGTCGATCTCCTGAAGCTGTGCGTCAGTCAGGTCTTCAAAATCACAGTTGTTGTTCTCGCACGCCTTCACCATACGGCCGACGATAGAATGCGCCTCCCTGAACGGAATGCCCTGCTTTGCAAAATGCTCTGCGATATCCGTGGCATTTAAGAAGCCCTTTCCTAACTGCTTCTGGATCTGATCCATACGGAACTCTGTATTTTCCAGCATCTTTGCAAATATGGTGATGCTTGCCTTCCAGGTATCGATGGCATCGAACAGGCTCTCCTTATCCTCCTGGAAATCCTTGTTATAAGCCAGGGCCGTTCCTTTCATCACTGTCAGAAGCTGCATCAGGTCGCCATATACACGCCCTACCTTTCCTCTGAGAAGCTCTGCCATATCCGGATTTTTCTTCTGCGGCATGATACTGCTGCCCGTACAGAAGCTGTCGTCAATAGCGATATAGGAAAATTCCGAAGTGTTCCACCAGGTAAACTCCTCCGCCCATCTTGATAAGTGCATCATAGAGATTGCAGCGTCGCTCAGGAACTCAAGGCTGTAATCCCGGTCGCTGACACTGTCCATCGCATTTTCCGTCGGAGCTGTAAAGCCTAAGAGCTCCGCAGTCCTGTGGCGGTTCGTCGGCAGAGTAGTGCCTGCCAGCGCACATGCGCCAAGCGGACAGTAATTCATCCGGTCATAGGTATCCTGAAGCCTCTGCAGATCCCGTTTGAACATCTGGAAATATGCCATAAACACGAATCCGATGGTGATCGGCTGTGCGTGCTGCAGATGGGTGAACCCGATGGTGATCTCATCCGCATATTTCTCCGCCTTTTCTAAGATGACAGACTCCAGATAGCGCAGCCGGTCCATGATCTCCTTGATCTCTCTTCTGACGTAGAGCCTTCCGTCTACCTGACACTGATCATTCCGGCTTCTTGCCGTGTGGAGCTTCTTGCCCACGTCGCCGATCCTCTGGATCAGCCTGCTCTCGATGCCCATGTGGATATCCTCGTCCTCCACGCTGAATACGATCTTCCCGTTCTCGATATCCTTACGGATATCCTCAAGTCCAGCGATGATCGCATCCTTCTCTTCCATAGAGACGATCCCCTGCTCGCCCAGCATGGTCACGTGCGCGATGCTTCCGTCGATATCATCGTTGTACATCCTCTGGTCGAATCCGATGGAGGCGTTGAACTTCTTTACGATGTCGTCCATCTCCTTCTCAAATCGTCCTCCCCATAAACTTCCTGCCATTTTCTCATTCTCCTTCCTGTTATTTATTTTTGTTTTCTATACAATAATCATAAAGCTCCCTGCCGGTTGCAAACCACACGCCCTCATGCCCGGTCATAAACTGCAGGAATTCCTTCAGCAGGGCTGTCCGCCCCGGACTTCCGATCGTCTGTGGGTCAAGCTGCATGGTGTAGCAGAGATTGTGATTATAGTGTCCGGTAAATTCGTCCTTCCAGTTAGACAAAACATTACTGTAATTGGCGATACGTCCCTGGCCGAAGGGGAATGCCGGCCGGTAATTGAAGGCGAAATAAGGAAGGTCAAAGTTCGCCCACTGCATCGGAATCTGCAGCATCTCGTCCCCGCTTTCATTTACCTCCATAAAATACGGCCTGTCGTCGTCAAATAGATCGCTGGAATATACCATCCCGTGCTCTCTTGCAATATCCAGCGTCTTAAGCATCAGATCGCCGATCGGAGCGCGGAATCCCTCCGGCTTCTTTCCGCAGGCCTTCTCGATGGCTTCTACCGCCTTGCTGATACGCTCCTTTTGCTCCTCGTAGCCCAAAAGGGAAAAATTCTCATACTCATAGCCATGGCAGGCGATCTCATGCCCTCTGTCCAAGACTTCTTTGATCGCCTCCGGGTAAGCTTCCGCTGTCTTTCCCGGCACAAAGAAGGTCGCCCTGATCTGAAATTCGTCGAGTAAATCAAGCAGCCTCGGCAGCCCGTGGGACATCCCGTACTGCCCAAGGGAAAGGGTCTTTGGCATATCCGCAGCCTTCTTATCTAAAGAAAGCCAGAAAAACTCTGCCGAGAGATTTACCGTTATAAATGCTGCGCACGTTTTGCCTTCCGGCAGTTTCATACCTTTTGCATACATCGCTCTATTCCTCCCCTCTCCCGCTGTTCTTCCTCGGGTATGCCTTCTTCCAGTACTCCGCGATCTCGCTGCCGGTCGCCACCCACACATCCTCATGGGCGGTCACTTCCTTAAGAACCTCCTCCAGCACCAGATTCCTTCCCGGCGCCCCGGATATCTGGGGATGCATCAGAAATGAGATACAAAGCCCCATGTCGTAATATCCCCGGAATTCGCGGATATCATTGTCCTGTACATTCCGGTAGCAGCTAATCCGGTCAAGGCCCGCCGGCTCAGCCGGATACACACTGTACGCCTGCGCAACATAATCATCCAGCTCCCATTTGGAAGGAATCTCAACCAGATCCGATTCCTCTCCGTCAAGAATCGTGTAATACGGCTTATCATCGCCCCTCATGGAGCTGGAATAGACAAATCCCATCTCCGATAAAATATACGGTGTGCGTACATGCCAGTCTCCCGACGGAGTCCGAAAGCCCACCGGCTCCTTTCCGGTGATCTCCTTGATAATCCGCTGGGTCTTCTCGATGATCTCCCGCTGCTCCTCCACGTTCTTCTCCACGAACCGCTCATGGGTGTACCCGTGATTGCCGATCTCATGCCCGGCATCCGCAATCCTGCGGATCACATCCGGGTTGTGCTCTGCCACAAAGCCCGGCACATAAAATGTCGCCTTCACCCCATATTTGTCCATCAGATCCAGTATCATGTCCACACAGCGGTTCGGTCCGTACTGTCCGATAGAACGGGCGCGGATCAGCTTTTCTGCATTCGGCTCGTCCGCCGACATGTTCCGCCAGATCACATCCCCGTCCAGGTCAAAGCTGAACATGACCGCACTTTTTTTGCCTTCCGGCCACTTTACTCTTTCCATTCTCATGCACTCCTTTCTCTTCTGCCTGATCTATTTTTCTTCTGTCTGTCTCAGTTTCGTATCTATTTTCTCGCAACCTTCGTATCTCTCGCCGCCTGCGCAACTGCCCCGGCAACCGCTTTCCCTACCCGCTTGTCAAATGCCGCCGGTATGATGTAATCCGCATGGAGCTCCTCCGGTGTGATCAGTCCGGCCAGAGCCTTTGATGCTGCCATCTTCATCTCCTCATTGATCTCACGCGCCCTTACGTCAAAGGCTCCCCGAAAAATTCCCGGAAATGCCAGCACATTATTGATCTGGTTCGGAAAATCGCTTCTTCCGGTAGCCACAACCGCCGCTCCTCCGGCCTTCGCATCATCCGGGAAGATCTCCGGCGTCGGGTTCGCACAGGCAAAGATAATTGCATTTTCCGCCATCATCTTCACCATCTCTGTCGTCAGGACGCCCGGAGAAGAAACACCGATAAAAATATCCGCTCCTTTTATCACATCTTCCAGCCTTCCCTTAAGCTTCTTCGGATTCGTCATCCGGGACATCTTCTCCTTTACCGGATTCATGCCGGCTTTTCTTCCTTCGTAAATCGCGCCTGTCCGGTCGCACATGGTGATATCGGGAAATCCGTAGTTCAAAAGCAGCTTTGTGATGGATGTGGCCGCCGCGCCTGCTCCGTTTACCACAATCCTCACTTCCTCTTTCCTCTTTCCTACGACCTTCAGCGCATTGATCAGACCCGCAAAAGTGCCCACCGCCGTACCATGCTGGTCATCGTGGAAGACCGGGATGCCACAAAGCTCTTTCAGCCGCTCTTCGATCTCGAAACACCTCGGCGCTGCGATATCCTCCAGATTAATCCCGCCGAAGCTTCCGGAGATCAGATAGATGGTCCGCACGATCTCGTCCACGTCCTTCGATCTGATGCAGAGGGGAAATGCATCTACATCCCCGAACTCCTTGAACAGCACGCATTTTCCTTCCATGACCGGCATACCTGCCTCTGGCCCGATATCGCCAAGTCCCAGCACTGCCGTGCCGTCGGTAACGACCAGACACATATTGTGCCTTCTGGTAAGTTCATAGGATTTCTCCACATCCTTCTGAATCTCAAGGCAGGGCTGCGCAACTCCGGGTGTATATGCCAGGGACAGATCCCTTTCCGTATTTACCTCGACAGTCGATACCACCTCGATTTTTCCTTTTTTCCCGTAATGAAATGCCAGACTTTCTTCTGCAATTCCCATGTTTAATTTCCCTTCTTTCTTAATACTGTTTCTGTTTGTTTTATTTTACTGGTGTATTATCTTTTTGTATTATCTTTTTGTATTATCTTTATTGTGTGCTGTCTTTCCTTTTGTTATCAGACAATTGTCATCTGGTTATCTCGTCCGCTTAGTCGCTTAGTCTCTAAGTTATTTATAAACTACACTAGCCGGTTCGTCAATGCATTTTGGCAACTTTAACTGTTAGATACAAATTTTTCGACAATTTTTGTCCATTATGCATATACGCTTTCAAACTGTCGCTTATTTCCCCTGTTTACTTTAGACAATCAATAGAAGCTTGAAGATGTTCATACATCAGCTTACTAGCAGCTTCTTTGTCTCTTTTCCGGATCGCCTGGATGATCTGGCGGTGGGACTCTAACTCCTCCCGGCCGGAAACCGCCTCCAAGACGTCATAGAACTTTCCGTACATCATATCAAAGATCGCATTCAATACAATCTCCAAAGTCTGTGTCATGAATACGCTGCCCGTCTTCGCCGCATACAGCTTGTGAAGCTTGAATTCCCCTTCTGTCCTTCCCGTCTCCTGATAACGCCTCTCAAGCGCCGTATATGCATTCTCCAATTCGTCAATATCCTTCTCCGCCGCATTGCGGATGATCAGCTCCACGCCCTTTACTTCGAGGAGCTGCCTCACCTCGTAAGCCTCCATCATAGAGCAGCGCTCCAGATTCTTGCTGAGACTGTCCGTACTCTCGCTTAACTGCGACTGTTTTCTTAAAAACCTCCCCTTTCCCTGATGTGAAACGATGACCCCTCTGCTCTCCAGCACGCGGAAGGCTTCCCGGAGCACATTCCTGCTGACATCAAGCTGCTCCATCAGCTCCCGCTCCGGCGGCAGCTTGTCCCCGGGCTTTAGATGTTCTTCATCAATCAATTGATATAAATCTTTAACTACTTCCTCATATAGCAGCGTTCTCGCCGCCCTGTTTTCAATCCCCATCTGTCTCTCCAATTAATCCGCAAGCCTCACTTGCACTAGCTAATACACCAACCCAATCTTCTAATACACCAGATGACATACCAGCCCAATCTATTTCAATTGCTCCTACTTGTGATACGCCATTCTGCAATTCATTTATTGTATTATAGCACAAGCTATGATATAGGCAAATACGCAAATATAATCTCACACTTAAATTAAGCTCTTTGATTATTGTTCATTCCAGAATCAGCAGCCATTGTATTACTGCACCGCCTTCTCTCTCCATTTCCCTCTCTTATAGAATATCCCGGTGATCACCGCACCGAGCACCCATGATATCAGAAGCGAGATAAACAGGCATGCCCGCTCGCCCTGGGGGAGCTGCGGCGTCTTCGTCAGATATACCAGCCCGTAAGCCAGCGGCACACGGATCAGCACCGTCGTTACCATGGAGATCCACATCGGCGTCATGGTATCGCCCGCCCCGCGCATGACCCCGGAAAGGGTCTGGGTCACTGCCACCGCTATGTAACCTACTGCCAGTATCCGCATCATATTCATACTGAGCGTAACTAATTCCGGCGTGTCGGTAAAGATCTGCATCAACTGCCTCCCGAATGCAACGATCAGCGCCACGATGACCGCCGCAGTCCCTACGGCAATGCCGGTTCCCTGCCTGGCTCCCTGGACCACCCGGTCATACTTTCCTGCGCCCACATTCTGCCCCGCATAAGTCGTCATAGCCGTTCCGAAAGAAAAGTTCGGCATCATGGCAAATCCGTCCACGCGCATAACGATCACATTTGCCGCGATGAACGTCTCTCCGAAGCTGTTGGTCAGAGACTGCACCACCAACATAGACATGGACATGATCGCCTGGGTCACGCCGGAAGGGACGCCCAGCCGGATGATATTCTTCACATGGCTTTTGAACAGCCGGATATACTCCCATTTCAGCTCAAAAAGCTCCTTAAGCTTTGTCAGCCTTAACAGACACAAAAACGCAGAGATTCCCTGAGCGATCGCTGTCGCCAGCGCGACGCCGGACACACCCATTTCCATCTGCACCACAAAAAACAAGTCAAGCACGATATTCAGCCCGCTTGCCACCAGCAGATAGAAAAGCGCCGACATAGAATCTCCAAGCCCTCTTAAAATACCGCTGAGAATATTATAATACGCGCAGCCCACCACGCCGATAAAAAGAATCCGGAGATATGAGGTACACCAGTCAATAATCGATTCCGGCGTATTCAGGATCTCCAATAGCGGCCTTGCCGCCACTGTAGCAAATACCATGACCAGAAGGGATGCGATCCCGGTCAGTACGATACAGGTCCCGATGGTCATAGACAGCGCCTCCTTATTGCGCGCGCCCAGATACTGGGACACCATGATGCTTGCCCCCACGCTGATCCCCACAAACAGCACGATCAGAAGATTAAGAATGGGACCGGCGCTCCCTACTGCCGCCAGTGCATTGTCTCCCACGAACTGCCCCACCACTACACTGTCCACCGTATTGTAAAGCTGCTGGGCGATATTGCCGATCAGCATAGGTACGGTAAAGATCACAATATCCTCCCACGGCTTTCCCGCCGTCATGTCCACCGGGGCAAATAATTTCTTTAACTGGTTCATATTTAAACACTTCCTTAACCTATAGTAGTAACTTTTCATTATACTGAAATATTTTTATAATTTCAACATAAAATTAATAAGACTTTACATCTGAAGGCTTTACATCCAAATCACCAATTGCTATAATAAAGTTACTAACTACATGGCAACAATATTTTCAGAAAGTGGGTGATCATATGACAGGCAAAGAAGTAGTAAACCT
>Ga0137307_103101_pt1 | contig 10431 bp, 6 predicted proteins | sample NAcewD2O_March_2_FD_97180 | JGI IMG/M metagenome (GOLD analysis project Ga0137307, IMG submission 97180) | Mouse cecal microbial communities from Vienna, Austria - N-Acetylglucosamine amended D2O_March | ecosystem: Host-associated > Mammals > Digestive system > Large intestine > Cecum | place...
AATATACCACTACAAATAATAAAAACTAATTTTTTGCACATACAACTTCATACTCTTCTTTTTCTAATTCTGTGAATATCCAATTATATACACGTTCTGCAATTGACGCACCAAACCACCAACCAGTGACATCTCCTATTAACGCACCTATCCTTGCGCCAACTACAGATCCAGGAGCAGCACCAACACCGGCACCAGCACTACCAATTGCACCACTTGTCATAGCTCCAACTCAGGTGCCGTCTTTGCGGATGGCCAGCGGGCGTGTAGCCTCAGGCTGCGTCGGGTCCCAGAACAGGAACCATCGGAAGACTCCGCTGACGGCATCTATGGCGGCTATTTGCAGGTAGCCACGGTACATGTAGCGCAAGTAACTGCTCACCGTCCCGTTGACGCTCACTTTGCGGGTGTGCCGCCTGCCCATGTAGTCGTAGGTGCATTCCACCACGGTTTTGGCGCTTTCATTGACGAAGCGCACCGGGCGGTTTTCCGCGTTGTAGGTGACTTGCCAGATGCCGGTGGATGTCCTGATCAATGTCTGATTGCCGTCCGCGTCGTGAACCGGCTCAAAGGCGGCTTCTTCTCCGCGCTCGATAGCGGTGTATTGGTTGAGCGGGCCGGTTGTGTAGGCGGTCGCTTCTTCCGCGTCTTCCCGCGCGGTTTTCCGGTTGCCGATGTTGTCGTAACTGTAGCCGTATGTCTTGCCGCTGACGGCGGCAGAGGCCAGTTCGCTCCGGCTGTTGCAGGCAAAGCTGTCGTTGACGGTATTCCCCTGGCGGGCCGTGCGCCGCGTGACGGGCCTTGCCAGGCTATCGTAAGCGTATTCCCTTTCCACAACTCTTGTGGCGCCGCGTTTGTAGACCATGGTAGCGACCAGATCCCGCTTTTCCTCATAGCCCCATTCCAGCGTCATGCCGTTGGGCATGGCCATCACGGAGGGCAGGCCGCTTCCTTCCATGTATTGCCAGGTGAAGGTCTGGGGCGTGCTGCCCTGCAGGAACCCGGCCGTGGCGATGCGGCCGTCTTCCCCGTAGCCGATGCTTACGGTGTGCTGCGCCGCGCCGCTCCGCGCGTAGATATAGCCTGTGCTGCGCCCGAAGGCGTCTTTTTTCTCGGTGATGAGGTGGGTGTGGTTGCCCACTCGCAGGTTGTCGGTTTCCAGTTCTCCGTAGGGATTGTAGGCGAAGGTCCGCGTTCCGGCAGCATCAGTGATTTGCGTCAATTGACCGAGGTGATCGTAGACGAAGCTCTGGCCGGGCGTGGCGTCCGAGTAGCTGATTCCCGTCAGCAGCCCGCGGGCCTGTTCGTAAGTGCAGGTCTTCACGATGCCGCGGGCGTTTGTTTCCGTGGCAAGCCTGTTGAAGGCGTCCCAGGTTTTGTCCACATGCGTTCCGTCGGCATACGTTTTGCGCGTTTCCAGCCCCGTGGCTTCGTCATAGCTCCAGGTGGTGGTGTCGCCGTCCGCGCGCTCGGAGGGGTCCTCCGCGATATCTCCTTCCTGCGCCGCGCGGAAGGTGGTCAGGCTCACCAGGCGGTCGGCCTCGTCATAGCCCAGGAGCAGGGGCTGCGTCCCCGTCCCCCATTCGGCCGTTTTCCGGCCTCTGGCATCGTATCTGGCGCATTTCGTATTGCCCAGCGCGTCCGTCACTACGGCAGCCAAGCCGTGGCAGGAGTCGTACTGCGTCACGGTTTCATTCCCGGCGGCGTCCGTCACGCTGACGGCCCGACCGGCCAGGTCAGTCCGGGTCGTCGTTGTGTTGCCACGGCCGTCCGTGCGGGTCAGGGTCATGCCCGCGGCCGTATAGGCGCGGGCGGCCGTCTCCGTGATGCCCGCGTGGTTTTTCTGCGAGAGCATAAAGCCGTCCGCCGCCACCGTTTGAGCCGTGACGCAGGAAGAGGGGATAACGCTCTTTTGGATTTTTTTCGTATTTCCAGCATACTCCGTCCACTCCGAAGAAGTCAAGCCGCGTTCGTCAACAATGACCGCTTTTGTTTCCAGAACTCCGGAGAGTTCGGACAGGAGCTGCTTCCGTACGGAGACAAGCGGCTGCCCCTCAGCATTGTAGCGGGTTTGCGCCGTCACCATATAGACGCCGTCCTCCGCGTTTTCCACGCTGAAGGCATATTCCCGGATGGGGCTGTTGTCCGGAGCGGGCCGCTCCGCCAGGGCGAGCGTTTCCCTGGTCATGTTGCCAAAGGCATCGTATTCATAGAGCGCAGGCGCCATGGCGACGACCCCCTCCTGCGCTCCCGCATCCCTCCATGCGCGGATGAGACGCCCCTGTTCATCGTATTCGGAACGGTCATACAGGAACCCGGCAGTCGTGGGCGTCACTTGCACGACGCTTTGTCCGAAGCCGTTGACCAGGGTCCGGGAAAGGATGATGGTCTGGCCGGCCAGGGTAACGGTTTCCCTCAAACAGTTATTGTCAATGTCATAGACATGGCAGCGTTCGCGCTGTCCCGTGCCGTATTCATGAAGTACGGAGCCGTCGGAGTGACGTTCCATGACGAGGGTAGCGCCGGAGGGCGTCGTGACGGTTTCCGTAAGGCCGTCTTCGCTGTAGGCTGTCGCCGTCACCCGGCCCAGCACATCGGTTTGCCTGACGATACGGCCGAGCCTGTCGTATTCCACGCTTTCCGTCGTGGTCATGGCTCCCCTGTCCCGGCGCGTCTGCAGGGCGCGCCCGGCAGCGTCCCGGGTGTAGGTGGTGATGGTTTCCGGGGTAACGACCGTGTCTCCGTCGCTGATTTCCGAACGGATGGTTTCCACCAGCTGGTGGGCGCTGTTGTAACCGTACGACGTCAGGACACCATCTTCGTCCGTTTCCGAGAGCTTGCCGCAGCACATCCAGGACGTGGCGCTGACGCGGCCGTTGCCCCGCGTGGTTTTCGTGCGACGGCCTTCTTCATCGTATTCATGGGCGCCGCTTGAGAGCAGCAGCCAGTTTTCACCATCCCAGATGCTTTCCTGCTCAAAAAGCACCGTGCCATTGGCGGCAATGAACGATTCCGTCTTGCGGCTCTGTCCGGCCACCAGTCCGCCGCCAGCTTTGGTGATGGCCGTCTTTTTATGCGCGGCGCCGTGTTCCGCGGCCGCCTCATAATCATAGGAGGTTTCCACTCCGGCAATGTCCCGGGTGAATTTCATTTGCCCGGCGGCATAGGGATAGGCGGCGGCTTCTCCATACGTTTCTTCCACGCTTGTCTGTTCCTGGCTGGAACCGGCGGCAGTCACGGTTTTGACAACCCGTTCCATGAGGGGAGACTGCTCATAGGCATACGCGGCAACCGTCAGTTCGATTTCCGTGCCGTCGGACAGCACCCGGGATTCGGCGACACGAGCCGGACGGTTGTCGTAGAAGCGCAGGCCGGCGTATTCGGTCCGGGTTACCTGTTCTCCGCCGTCGGCCCAGGGCGCCGCCTCAAGCGTGACCCGTCCTTCGCCGTCGTATTCATAGCGCGTGTAGCCTCCGTCCGGGCGGTTGATCCGGGAGACGCGGTACTGGCTGTTGTATTCGTAGGAGGTCGTCCGCGCCAGCGGCGTGTTGAAGGCTTCCGTTTCGCTTACCAGCAGCCAGCCGCCGTCCGTGTATTGCCTGACGCTGCGGCTGCAGGAAACAGGCTCGGCATCGTTGATGCCCCTGACGGTCTCAATGCGTTCCGAGAGGCCTCCGTAGAGGCGGTTGGTTTCAATGGTGCGGATGATGGTGTCGTCCCCCTGGCCTTTGGCGATGCTGACTCTGCCGGGTTCTTCCGTACGGGTGATGGTGTGGGCCGGCAGTCCGCGCTGCTGGCGCGTGATGACGGTGGTCCGCACGCCGTTTTCTTCCGAGGACAGGAAGGAGGAGGTTTTATAAGGTTCCCCCGTTACCTCGTATGTTCCGTCGGCCAGGACCGTGACGGCGGCGGGAGAGTACCATGCCATGACGAGTTCTCCGTCCGCTCCGGTCCGGGTGCGCATCAGCCCCTCCGCAGCGCTGTAGCTGCTTACCAGGCTGCCCTCATGGTCATACGTATTGCTCACATTCCGGAAGTAGTCTTCCGCCAGAAGAACCCTGCCGGAGGCGGAGGTCATGCCGACCACAGCGCCGGTTTCCGCGGAGAAGCGGATTTTCTGCCCGTCCGCGTCCACCAGGGAAAGGTAGGCGGGGGTGCCGGAAGCGGCAGGAGCCAGAGTTTCATCCAGCAGCTGCACCCTGAAGTCGCGCTTGCGGGAAATGCCCGCAGGCAGGGCCGTATCGGAACCGGCCTGCACGTTGAAGTAAAGCGCGGCGCCCGCCGGCGGCACCATGGTGATGAGGCCGGACGTTTCGTCCAGATGGGCGCGCCAGGCCCACGGGCTCACGTATTTCAGGCCGCCGCAGGCTTCCGCCGCTTCACGGGCGTTTTCCGCGGAGCGGAGGCTGAAGGCCGCGGGAGACGGAGCCGAAGCCCCTCCCCTGGCCAGGAATTCGGCCTGGGACATGCAGATTTCCACGCCGGGGTCACCCGGCAGTTTTTCCGCCGCAATGGTGTATTCATTGCCTTCCGCGTCCGTACACGTACCGCAACGGCAGCAGATTTCCTTTTCCTCCGGCGGCACATCCGAAGAGGAGCTGCTCGACAGGGAGGAAGGAGGGGTGTCCGAACTGCTTGAACTGCTGCTGGAGCCCCCATGCGCGGTCACCGTCACGGAGTACCTGCACAGGGACTGGTTGTTTCCGTTGTGCGGCATGTCGATGTTCTGGTGCGTGATGGAGAGGGTGTACGTGCCTTCGGATAACTCAAAGGAGCCTGATTTGGACCATTTCCGGTGGCCTCCCAGTTCTCCGGGTTCATCGGCGGCGGAGGTCAGGTCCAGCTCAAACGTGCCGCCCGGGCCGGCAATGGTCAGCTTGCCCCAGTCATCCACCGTCAGGCTGGCCACAGCCGTGGCCCCGCCTTCCGGGACGGTAAAGGTGTCGTTGACTGGAGGCATGAAAACATCGGACCCAACAGACATCTGAACGAAGTTGTCGGATTTCTCATAAATAACGGAATCCGCGCCGTATGGCTGAATGGGTGTGGACATGGCATTGAGGGGCGCTGCGGCGCTCGGCGCGCCGGGCTGGCTGGCCGCATCGGGAAGCCCGGCTGCGGGGTTGGAGTTAATCATGTTTGCGGAACCCCTGTTCAAAGAGGGGGCGTCATTTTGTTGATCGTTGGTAAACATTGTGTGATGATTGTTGTTTTATTGCGGCGCGAAAGGCGCCGATTGGATTGGTTCATCTTCCTTCCCCGTGCCGCACCACGGCGGACGGATGGGAAGAACAGGGAATGGAGGCCATGCCCGTCAGGACACGGACTCCGGAAAAGGAAGCTGCCGGCTGCCGGCGGCAGGGGTCAGGGAGAACGGACCGCGGGAAAATCCGCCGCCGTTTTTTTCCAGAGCTTCCGGCGCCCAGTCATCCCAGAACAGCGTGAGAAGCCCGTCCTGCAGGACGTAGCGCCCGGCGCAGCCGCCGGCGCCGCGCATGAAACGGCCCCGGGCAAAAAACAGGAGTTCGTCCCTCCAATGGGGATGCACGGCGTCATAAACGGCCACCGGCTCATCATGGAAAAGGGCCTCAATGCCGTGCATCCTGCCCGGAGAGCACCAATGGGCGCTCACCTGGTTATTCAGGCGGTGGGGCGCCGGAGCATGGCTGAGGAAGAGGCGCGGCGTGGCATGGACGCGCGCGCCCAGTTCCCGCGCCAGCCGGCCGAAGATGACGTCCTCCGCCCCGACGGCGGGAACCCGGCCGCCGTGCGTCACAATGCCCTCCACAAGCGCCCGGCTCATCAGGTAGCCCGCTCCGCCGCTGGGAAACCCCCTGTCCGCCAGGGACATGTCGCCCACAAGGTCATAGCGGCCGTCGCAGAGGCTTTCCAGGCGGTCAAGCGCCAGCCAGGTATCGTCGTCGCACTTGAAAAGCCAGTCAAAGTCATAATGTTCCAGGGCATATTGATAAAAGGCGAGCCCCTTGGCGGGCAGGTGCCTGTAATCGTCCTCCACCCAAAGGGCCACTACATCGGGCTCATTGGGCAAAGGAGTGCGCCGCCCCAGGAAAAATCTGCATTCCACCCCCTCCTGAGGATGGGAAAGCCAGGTCTCCCGGCACGCCTTGCGGCGGTTCGCCGCGCCTGTGCAGCTGCAGATGCCCACCAGGATATTCACTTTTTTACGCGGCCCGGGGGCAGGCTTCCAGGCGTGGCCCGGCAGATGCCTGTCCAGCAGCTCGCCTGCCATGCTGTTGCGGCTCATATTTTCCCAGGCGTCCGGCTCCCGCCTGGCCATCTCTCCCCAGAGGTGGACGCACCAGGCATTGGACAATTCCGGCCCGGCAAGGCGTATGTTGCCGTTGTAGCAGTCGCGCCATCTCGTCCAGGGGACCGGATACATGTGGGAAGACGGAGCGGCCCGGTCAAACAGGCCGCAGTGGCGCAACGCGCGCGTCATCCCGGTGGGGCCGCAAAATCCCCATGGCACCTGGCGCCGGCGATCGGCGACATCCGGCACACGGCGGAGCAGTTCCTCCTTGGCCCGGACTTCTTCCGGAGAGTCCCAGGGGACGCGGAGCGCCGGATCCTCAGCAAGGAGGCACAGGGTTGCGGGAACGGAATGACCGGGAGGAAAGGCCATGGCGCCTACGGCCACCACCTCCGCCCACTCCCTGCAGAACCAGAGAGGAGAGGCAGGAAGTTCATCACCCAGGCAGATGACGTCCATATCCACCCAGAAGCCGCCTTCCTGTGAAAGGAATTTCATGCGGAACCAATCGGAAAACGGCGCCAGGCTATTGTGGGAATCATGGAAAATCGCCTCCTCCGGGAGAATATCCCGCGCATCGCGCACAAGCGTTCCTGCGGGAATATTGTCGTAATTCCGGTAGGTGAAAAGCTGGAAAGCATGGCCATGGTCCAGGAACGATTTGATGCACAGAACGGACATCAGGGGAAGTTCCCCGCCCACCCAGAGGCTTGTAACGGTTCTCGTATTCATTGTTTTACGGGTATGGGTTCGTGGCGGAATTACAGTGTTACCCAATGGGGCAGGTAAATATCCCGGTAGTCTTCCACACCGCCGACAAACCAGTCGCGCGGAACGATGACCTTCCGGGTATTTCCCAGCCACGCGCCCCACCAGGAAAAGGAAGAACACGACATGACGAGTTCCCCCATCGCCGTCATGCGGCGGAGGGATTCGCACGGAGCGCCGCGGTCGATTTCCAGCGCAAAGCGTCCGAATGCCGGCACGCGCGCAAGCATCTCCGCCGCCTCGTCCGGCTCATCGCTGAACAGCACCAGACGGTTCTTCCCGGATGATAAATGCCCTGCGGCCCTCCGCAGGAAACCAGGATCCAGAATGCGGTGCTTGTCACGGAGGCGCCTGTAGTCCCCAAGCCGGATGTGAATGCCAACGGCGCCGGGCTCCTTCTCCGCGGTGAGAGGCGCGAAAAGCGCCCGGATGAACGCTTCCTGCCCTTCAAAATACCGCGCGCTCTGGAAGTAGCCGCGAAGCCCGCCCGTCCGGATGCGGGAGGGAACCGGACAATAGGAAAAGGAAGGTTCCTGCCAGGATGGAGGTTCATTGGTGCCGCACGGCGTAGAAGGGAGCACCCAGCCGCCGAGCCGGGAGCGCAGCATCAGGGAAGCGTCATTGTAAGCCCAGGGCACCCGGCACTCCACCCCTACGGTACGGGCGTGGGCACAGGCGGCCGCCAGCGTGAACATGATGTTGCCCAGCCGCATGCCGGGCAGGAAACACGGGGAAACATATTTTTTATTCATAAGGCCGGTTTTCCGTTCCATGTTCATTCCGGGAGTCTTGCCATCGCCTCCAGCACTTCCTTCCAGCTCTCCAGGGAAACATCCAGCCCGCCCAGCTCCAGGCCGCGCGCCCGGGCCGCCTCCGCCATGTCGTCGCGAAGATTCGGTTCACAGGCCATTTTGGAAGCGTAGTAGATGAAATCCCTTTCGTTGCTGCACAGCCATCCTGTTTTGCCGTGCTCCACCATCTGCCGCCACCCGCCCCGGTTGTCCACAATGAGCACGCTGCCGCTGGCCATCGCCTCAAAGCCGATGCGGGGCCAGTTCTCCGTCGTATCCGTCGGCTGGAGGATGATCCGGCTGTGCCTATAAAAATCCTGCTGGGAAACTTCCCTTTGATTGCGGGCAATCCGAATCCAGTCGAAGGGCCGGCCTATCTTGGCTTCGCTCCTCTTGTCAAAACCGAGGAAAAGGCCGCGCTTCTCCACGGGGGATTCAAATGCGCCGTAGATATGCAGGGTGTTGGCCGCGAATTTGTCGGCATCCTGGCGGGAGATGCGCCCGCAACCGAAGAAATCCTCATCGCGTTCCCGGATAAAGGGAAAGGATTCCGCATGGAAATAGGGCCTGAAGGTCAGGAACTGCACTTGCGGGTCGCCGTTGAGCTTGCGCAGCACGGGCATGGCTTCCTGGCGGACGGCTTCATTCTGATAGAGGAACATGGCGATTTCCCCCTTTTGCATGGCCTCCTTTTCCCTGGGGAAAAGCCACGTCATGCAGTTGATGAAAACTGTGCGTTTCGTATGCCTGCGTATTTCCGGCAAGGCGTTGAGGAAGCCGGCATTGCAGAAACCGAGCACGGGGTCGCCGGGTTGGACGGCCGACCAGTCCGCTGGGGCGTGCATAATGACGCCCAGGGAAACCATCTCGTTGTAAAGAGGCTCCCCGTGGTAATCCCAGGACGGGATGAGATGGACTTCCACGCCCATCTTGCGCCAGACAATGATCTGGTGGTGAAGTTCCGTTCCCGCTCCTCCGTAGAGGCTCGGGAACCCGTTGACGAATAATCTCTTGATTGGACTGCTCATGAACGCTGCTCTTCGTTGCGGAGGGTAAGAAATTTAACCAATGCTCCTGATGAAGGAGGAAAACTCCGGTGTACTGCGGCCCGCACTGCGCAGCGCGGGAATGAAAATGCCATTATGTTCCAGCCTCCTGAGCCTGGTCGTAAGCTTCCACTTGCCGGCGAATACTTCATTCCTCAGGGCAAATCTGGAAGCCGTGAGGATGTCGCGCCCCGCAAGGTAATAAGCCATGCCGCGCAGGGACCAGGCAGCCAGCCCGAAAGCCTCTCCTTCGTACTCCAGGGGAAAGGGATAATCCACGCCCTCCGGAGCCTTGAAAAGCGCCTGCACATGCAGAACGGGAGCGAAAGAAGGCCGGTTTCCCGGCTCTCTGCCGACCGAGCCGCCGGCGGCTCTTACTTCTTCCAGAGAATTGAAGACGGCCGGCTTCTCCACGGAATCAAAGGGGAGTTTTTCTATAAACTGCTTGCGTGCGGAAAGCACGGAAAGCTCCAGAGGAACGCTTCCGTCGGAAAGAACAACCTCCCTGTTGAGGATGATACTGCCGGGGGGAAATATCCCGGAAAGGGCGCCTACGTTTTGAACAATGTTCAGGCGGGGAAGGACAATGTCGTTGTTCCTGATATCTCCGGCAACCGTGCCTACGGGAAGCAGGGGTTCATGAGAGGGGCCTGCCGCGACATCCGCCACGGGACAGGAAAGGGAATTTTCCGAACGCTGAGGCCGGGAACTGGAATCCCCGCATGTTTTTGTTGTATTCATCATTTTGTTTTTCAAATGCTTATGGTTCTTGATAAAGCGAATAAACGGCTCTTCACGGAGCTGTCCCGGACAGGGCATGCGCCAGAAAAGAAAGAACGTTCATCTGCCTTCACTATGATTGCTTGCCACGTTTCCGGAAATTCGCCGCCCATTTCTTAAAAAAGTGAATTTTTCCTCCCGGAGGCGCTTCCTGATTCGGCGCGCTCTGCTTTCCTCCAGACGAATGCTTCTGGCAGCCCGTGACAAATTCCCTTCAGCGTCAATCAATGCCTCAACCAGCGCCCTTTCCAGCGGCTCCAGAGATTCCATTTCCCGCGCGAATTCTTCCCGGAACATCAGCCCGGAAAGGAATTCCGAATGCTCATCAGCATCAATTTCCCGGCCATTCTCATATTCAAGAGGACGGGCTTCCCGCAGCAGCAGCCTCTTCTTCCGGTTCCTCTCGCGCAAATAGCGTTCCGGCTCAAAAACGGTCGCATTGCCCAGGTATGTTTTCATGCCGGCGGCGCCGCTTTTCCGGTAACGGCGGCAAATTTCCCAACATCGGATCCTGAACCGTTGAAGGACATCCAGATACTCTTCCTCAGGTATCTGAAATCCGATGGATTTTGCTTTTGAACGGAGGCGCTGAGCGAGATATAAGGCGTGGTTTTCCACGGTTTCCAACAAGGGTGGTGATTGCTTTTCGTGCATATTCACCAACCCTGTGCGGACTTATCCAGCTAGCGAAAAACGCCCCACTTTCACATCATCATTATTATTTGAAATTCATATATTTACCAAAAGAAAGCGGCTAGCTGGACGAATAAGCTCA
>Ga0137307_103104_pt1 | contig 10421 bp, 6 predicted proteins | sample NAcewD2O_March_2_FD_97180 | JGI IMG/M metagenome (GOLD analysis project Ga0137307, IMG submission 97180) | Mouse cecal microbial communities from Vienna, Austria - N-Acetylglucosamine amended D2O_March | ecosystem: Host-associated > Mammals > Digestive system > Large intestine > Cecum | place...
CGGAATGAAGACCCAGATATTGACGCCGTTTGAATGCGGAAGTATGACGAAGCTGTTTTCTAAGGATCGTGCGAATAAATATTTTGAGCATGGAATGGTAGTATTTTTTGCAGGGGGAACCGGGCATCCATATTTTTCTACGGATACAGGGATTGTTCTTCGTGCTATTGAGATGGAGGCAGACGGTATCTATCTGGCGAAGGCGATTGACGGCGTTTATGACAGTGATCCGAAAACGAATCCAAATGCAGTGAAATATGATGAGGTGTCCATACAGGAGGTCATTGATAAGAAATTGGCAGTAGTGGATTTGACAGCATCTATCATGTGCATGGAAAATAAAATGCCGATGTTTGTGTTCGGGCTGAATGAGGAAAACAGCATTATCAATGCAATTGTTGGTGATTTTAAAGGTACAAAAGTTACGGTTTAAACTTGGGATATCATTTGATTGAGGAGGAGAACATATTATGGATGATAGATTAGTGCAGTTTAATGATAAGATGCAGAAGTCCTTGGATAATCTGGTAGAGGAGCTTACTTCCATTCGCGCCGGACGTGCAAATCCGCATATCTTAGACAAGATAAAAATTGATTATTACGGAACTCCGACCTCGCTCCAGCAGGTTGCCAATATTAACGTTCCGGAGCCGAGGATGATTCAGATTCAGCCGTGGGAGGCGTCTTTGGTAAAAGAGATCGAGAAAGCGATTCTTACCTCTGATCTGGGCTTGAATCCAAATAATGACGGTAAAGTGATCCGCTTGGTATTTCCGGAGCTTACGGAGGAACGCAGAAAAGAGCTGGCAAAGGATGTTAAGAAGAAGGGTGAGAATGCTAAGGTTGCTATCCGTAACATCCGTCGTGACGCCAATGATTCCTTTAAGAAATTGAGCAAGTCTTCTGATATTTCCGAAGATGAAGTTAAGGGACTGGAAGCAGATGCGCAGAAAATGACTGACAAGTATATAGCGAAGATTGATGAGGCAGTAGAAGCGAAGACAAAAGAGGTACTTACTGTATAAGTGCGTTTTGCGCGCTTTTGGCGAAGTGCGCGTAGCATGGGGACATAGCAGATGCATGTCCCCATGTTCCATGTAAAAACGTAAGGAGGAAGCGATGAAAATTCCGCAGCATGTAGCAATTATATTGGACGGAAACGGACGCTGGGCAAAAAGTAAGGGAATGCCGCGAAATTATGGGCATACTATGGGAGCAAAGAATGTTGAAACCATTTTGCGGGCTGCCGGAGATCTGGGAATCCGTTATGTGACAATGTATGCGTTTTCCACAGAAAACTGGAATCGTCCCCAGAGCGAAGTAGATGCGTTGATGAAGCTTTTGAACAATTATTTAAAGAACTGTGTAAAGACAGCGAGAAAGAATAATATCCGGGTGCGTGTCATTGGAGATATTTCCGGACTGGATGAAGATTTTCAGAAAAAGATTAAGAATCTGGAGGAAGAGTCAGGGAGCAATGACGGTTTGAACTTTCAGATCGCGATTAACTACGGAAGCCGTGACGAGATGGTGAGAGCCATGAGAAAAATGCTTAAGGATGCGCCTGCGCCGGAGAATATTACAGAAGAAATGTTTGAACGCTATCTGGATACGTATGGAATACCGGATCCGGATTTACTGATCCGTACCAGCGGTGAACAGCGGTTATCCAATTATCTATTGTGGCAATTGGCATACAGCGAATTTTATTTTACAGATACGCCCTGGCCGGATTTTTCGCCCGAAGAATTAAAGAAAGCGGTAGAAGCGTATGGAGACAGAGACCGCAGATATGGGAAGGTCAAGGAGGAAGAGTAATGTTTAAGACAAGGCTGCTGAGCGGAATTGTTCTTGTGATACTTGCGTTGGTTCTGATAATTACAGGAGAGGAGATTCTTCTGGCGGGCATCGGGATTGTGTCACTGATTGGATTGTATGAATTATATCGGGTTTTTCGGATGGAAAAGAGTATAGTAGGATGTTTGGGAGCTGCCCTGACAGCAATCTTTTTTTGCAATCTGGAATGGAAGTTTATACCGGATATGATGATATTTGTCATAGGGGCGCTGGTTCTTTTTATGTTTGTCTATGTGTTTACTTATCCCAAATATAAGACAGAGCAGATGCTTGCGGCATTTTTTGGACTTTTTTATGTGCCTGTGATGCTTTCCTATGTGTATCAGACCAGAATTATGGAAAATGGCGCCTATCTTGTATGGCTGATTTTCCTATGCTCCTGGGGCTGCGATACATGTGCATATTGCGTGGGAGTGCTGATTGGCAAGCATAAGATGACCCCGAAGCTGTCTCCGAAGAAGTCTTGGGAGGGGGCGGTTGGCGGAGTGATTGGAGCCGCTTTGCTGACGGTTATCTATGGATTTGTATTCCAAAAGGCAATGGGGACAACAACGCAGGATATTCTGATTCTGGCTGCCATCTGCGCAGTGGGAGCGGTGATTTCCATGATTGGAGATTTGACGGCTTCTGCGATTAAGCGGAACTACAATATAAAGGACTATGGGCAATTGATTCCCGGACATGGCGGTATTATGGATCGTTTTGACAGTGTAATATTTACTGCGCCGGTGATTTATTTTCTTGCGGCATATCTGCTTTAAGCTGACAGATTGTTTTTAGGAGAAATCCAGAGCGTAAATGAGAAAACGGATGATATTTGAAAGATGTGGGAATGAAAATGAAGAAAATCGCAATACTTGGCTCCACCGGTTCCATTGGAACACAGACGCTTGAAATTGTGCGGGAGCAGAAGGATTTACAGGTCGTTGCAATGGCGGCGGGAAGTAATATTCGTTTATTGGAAGAACAGATTCGGGAGTTTCATCCTTCCTTGGTGGCAGTATGGGAGGAAGAGGCGGCAAGAGAACTGAAAGAGAATATCAGCGATATGCAGGTAAAGGTATCCTGCGGCATGGAAGGGCTGATTGAAGCTGCAACTGCCGAACAGGCAGAAATACTGGTGACTGCTATTGTGGGAATGCTGGGTATCCGACCTACGATAGCTGCAATAAGGGCAGGGAAAGCCATTGCGCTCGCAAATAAGGAGACTTTGGTAACAGCGGGACATCTTATTATGCCGTTGGCAAAGGAATGCAATGTGCCGATTCTGCCTGTGGACAGCGAACACAGCGCTATTTTTCAGTCCTTAAATGGAGAACGGCAGAATAAAATAGCAAAGATACTACTGACTGCTTCCGGCGGGCCTTTCCGCGGCAGGAAGCGGGAGGAGCTGGAAGATATTCAGGTGGAGGACGCCTTGAAGCATCCGAACTGGACGATGGGCAGAAAGATTACGATTGACTCATCTACTATGGTGAATAAGGGCTTAGAAGTGATTGAGGCGAAATGGCTGTTTGATGTGGAGCCAGAAAATATTCAAGTGGTGGTACAGCCGCAGAGCGTGATTCATTCAATGGTGGAGTATGAGGACGGAGCGGTCATTGCCCAGCTTGGCACGCCGGATATGCGTCTGCCGATTCAGTATGCGCTGTATTATCCAGAGCGCAGACCGCTTGGCGGGGACAGACTGGATTTTTGGAAACTAAAGAGTATTACTTTTGAAGAACCGGATACAGAAAATTTCCGCGGGCTTGCACTGGCATATGAAGCGATCCGAAGGGGCGGGAATGTTCCGACCGTATTTAATGCGGCAAACGAGAGAGCGGTTGCAAAGTTTTTAAACAGGGAGATAAAATATCTGCAGATACCGGAAATCATTGAGGATTGTATGGCCAGGGCAACGTTTGCCGCATCGCCGTCTGTTGAGCAGATATTGGAAACAGAAGCGGCTGTGTATGACTATATAGAGAGTAGGTTTTAAGAATGAAAATTATTATCGCGCTTATTATTTTTAGTGCCATTATTTTGTTTCATGAACTGGGACATTTTTTGCTGGCAAAGAAAAACGGAATTCGTGTCAATGAATTCTGCTTGGGATTAGGACCCACCTTAGTGGGATTTACCAAGGGAGAGACGAAGTATTCCATTAAGCTTCTGCCCTTTGGCGGAGCCTGCATGATGGAAGGAGAGGACGAGGAAAGCGCCACAGAGGGTTCTTTTGGAAGCAAGTCTGTCTGGGCAAGAATTTCCGTTGTGGCAGCGGGACCCGTTTTCAATTTCATTATGGCGTTTGTTTTTTCTCTGATTATGGTAAGCTGCCTGGGCTTTGACAGACCGGTTCTGACCGGAGTGACTGAAAGTTATCCAGCAGCAGAGGCGGGGATGCAGGAAGGAGATGAAATCGTAAGGCTGAATGGCAAACGGATACATTTTGCCAGAGAAATCAGTTTTTATACGTATTTTCATTCCGAGGAAGAAATGGATATTGTCTTTAAAAGAGACGGAGAGACGCAGGAAGTGCATCTTGTCCCAGAATATGAGGAAGAAAGTGAACGCTATCTGATTGGAATCCAGTACAGCGGAGAGAGAGTGAGGGGAAACGTTCTCCAGACGATTCAATACAGCGTCTACGAATTGAAATATTGGATTTGTACAACACTCGAAAGCCTGAAGTTCCTGATTACCGGAACGGTCGGCGTCAATGAACTGTCGGGGCCGGTGGGTATTGTCAAGAATATGGGCGATTCATATGATGCCAGCAGGGCGGCAGGTATTTTTTCCTTAATCATGACGATGCTGCAATGGGGAATCCTCTTATCGGCGAACTTAGGCGTGATGAATCTGCTTCCGCTCCCGGCGCTGGACGGCGGAAGACTGGTATTTCTCATTATTGAGGCAATCCGTGGCAAACGCGTCAATCCGGATAAAGAAGGTATGGTGCATTTCATTGGTCTTGTGCTTTTGATGGGACTAATGGTGTTTGTAATGTTTAACGATATCCGAAAGCTGTTCTGATAGAGAATGTATGTGCAAAAATGGCGCAGCAAGGAGAAAATGTGATATGAAAAGAAGGATTACAAAGGAAGTTCGGATTGGAGACAGAGTGATTGGCGGAGGAAATCCGGTTCTGATTCAGTCCATGACAAATACAAAAACGGAAGATGTACAGGCGACAGTGGCGCAGATACAGGCATTAACTGCCGCAGGCTGTGAGATTATCCGTTGTGCCGTACCGACAATGGAAGCGGCGGCGGCATTGAGCGAAATCAGAAAGCAGATTGAGCTTCCTCTGGTGGCGGATATTCATTTCGATTATAAACTGGCGATTGCGGCGATGGAGCATGGTGCGGATAAGATTCGCATCAATCCCGGAAATATTGGGGATATCGGCAGGGTAAAGGCAGTTGTAGATGCGGCGAAGGAGCGGAATATCCCGATTCGGGTGGGCGTAAACAGCGGTTCTTTGGAGAAGGAGCTGGTGGAGAAATATCATGGCGTGACAGCCGAGGGGATTGTAGAGAGCGCGCTGGATAAAGTGAAGCTGATTGAGGATATGGGTTACGACAATCTGGTCGTCAGCATTAAGTCCTCAGACGTCATGATGTGTGTAAAAGCACATGAACTGATTGCCAGCCAGACAGAGCATCCGCTCCATGTGGGAATTACCGAGGCGGGAACGATTATCAGCGGCAATATCAAGTCCTCGATTGGACTGGGACTCATCCTTAGTCAGGGAATCGGTGATACGATTCGAGTCTCGTTAACGGGAAATCCTTTGGAGGAAATCAAATCAGCGAAATTAATCCTGCGGACGCTTGGACTCCGTAAGGGCGGTATTGAAGTAGTATCTTGTCCGACCTGCGGCAGAACGAAGATTGATTTAATTGGGCTTGCAAATCAGGTAGAGGACATGGTCGCAGACATTCCGCTGGATATTAAGGTCGCAGTCATGGGCTGTGTCGTGAACGGTCCGGGAGAAGCAAAGGAAGCGGATATCGGAATTGCCGGAGGAGCCGGAGAAGGTTTGATTATAAAGCATGGAGAAATCTGCAAAAAAGTACCGGAAGAGGAACTTTTAACAGAGCTTCGTAAGGAGCTGCTAAATTGGAGTGAAGCGCATGGCTAAACTTTTTTTTGAAGTTTTTCCAACCCTTACCTTAAGGGGAGAAATTCATAATCTGATGGAAGAGGTCGAGGTGGTGAAAGTCACCTCGAATCGTGCAAAAGACGCCATTAAGGTATATATTGAAAGTAACCGTCTGATTGAGAAACCACAGATATTTTTCATAGAAAACGAGATTATGAAGCAGTTATTTCCGGATAGGGGGATAACTGTTAAAATTATGGAAAAATTTAATTTGTCCATGCAGTACACGCCGGAGAGGCTGATGGATATATATCGGGACAGTATTTTAGAAGAGCTTCGCGCCTACAGTCTGCTTTTGTATAATCTGTTCCGCTGTGCCGGAATGAAATTTGACAGGGAAGATCACATGATTCTTCTGTTAGAGGATTCCATTGTATCCCAGAACCGTTCCGATGAATTGATTGACATATTGGAGAAGGTCATCTGTGAACGCTGCGGGCTAAAGCTGATGATTGAGCCGGAATATGAAGAGGCAAAGACCAGCCGCCATATCAAGAATGCAGATATCCAGATGCAGCAGGAAGTTCAGAATATCGTAAGGCTTGCCACAGTACATAAAGGGGAAGAAAATGACGATTTGGATGCCGGGACGCCGGGTGTGGGAGAAAATCAGGCGGCACAGGCAAAAGGAGCGTCCGGAGCAAGAGGAAGCGCTTCTGCTGCAAAGACGACGTCAAAAAGCAAAAGCCCGGCAGCTTCGTCTGGCTCCGGCAGCGTGGGGGGAGGCAGAGATTTCAAAGGAAACGGAAGCTATGGCCGCAGGGATTTTTACAAGAAATCGGATAACCCGGATGTTATTTACGGGCGTGATTTTGAGGACGAAGTGATTCCGATTGAAACCATCGTAGGTGAAATGGGAGAGGTGGCAATCCGGGGGCAGATATTATCCTTAGATACGAGAGAAATTCGAAATGAGAAGACGATTGTCATTTTGTCGATGACAGATTTTACGGATACCATCGTACTAAAGATATTTACCAGGAATGAAAATCTTACGGACATTTTAGACGGATTGAAGAAGGGCGCCTTCATTAAAGTAAAGGGCGTTACTACGATTGACAAATTTGATAGTGAACTGACAATCGGCTCTATTGTCGGAATTAAGAAAATTCCTGATTTTACTTCCGTTCGGATGGACAACAGCCCGGAAAAGCGGGTAGAGCTGCACTGTCATACCAAGATGAGCGATATGGACGGCGTTTCGGATGTACAGGACATTATCAAGCGCGCGGCGGCGTGGGGGCATAAGGCGATTGCCATTACCGACCACGGGGCGATTCAGGCGTTTCCGATTGCGAATCACACCAGCCTGCCGGAAGGACAGAATATCAAAATCATCTATGGCGTAGAGGCATATCTGGTTGACGATTTAAAGGACATTGCAGAAAATTCAAAAAATCAGTCCTTGAATGACAGCTATGTAGTGTTTGATCTGGAGACGACGGGATTTTCGCCGCTAATCAATAAAATCATTGAAATCGGAGCGGTAAAGGTGGTGAACGGAACAATTACGGAGCGTTTTTCGACCTTTGTCAATCCACAGGTTCCGATACCGTTTCACATTGAAAATCTCACCAGTATCCGGGATGATATGGTGATGGATGCGCCTGTGATTGAAGAGATTCTTCCGGAGTTCATGGAATTTTGCAAGGGCTGTGTCATGGTGGCGCACAATGCGGACTTTGACATGAGCTTTATCAAGCATAATTGCGATCTGCAGGGGATTTCTTATGATTTTACGATTGTGGATACGGTAGCGCTCGCCAGAATGCTTCTGCCGAATCTGAATCGATTTAAGCTGGATACGGTAGCGAAGGCGGTCAACGTGCCGCTTGGGTTTCATCACCGCGCGGTGGATGATGCCGCATGTACGGCGGATATCTTTGTGAAATTCATCGAGATGTTAGGAGAACGTGGAATTAAGGACTTAGACGGCATAAATGCGGAAGGACATGTGACAAACAGTATGGTAAAAAAGATGCCTACCTATCATGCGATTATCCTTGCCGCCAATGAGATCGGAAGGGTAAATCTCTACCGTCTGGTTTCCTTGTCCCATCTGACTTACTATCAGAAAAGACCGAGAATTCCAAAGAGCGAATTCGTGAAGTACAGAGAGGGGCTTTTGCTTGGCTCGGCATGTGAGGCGGGGGAGCTGTATCAGGCGATTTTACAGGGAAGACCCCAGGAAGAAATTGTCCGTCTGGTGAAGTTCTATGATTATCTGGAGATTCAGCCTTTGGGCAACAACAGCTTCATGCTAAGGGAAGAGAAGTATCCGGTGTCATCGGTGAAGGAATTGCAGGATATCAACCGAAGAATCTGTAAACTGGGTGAAGATTTTCATAAGATGGTGGTTGCGACCTGCGACGTACATTTTTTGGACCCGGAGGATGAGGTGTACCGGAGGATCATCCTTGCCGGAAACGGATTTAAAGATGCGGATGAGCAGGCGCCGCTGTATCTGCGGACTACAGAGGAGATGTTAAAGGAATTTGACTATCTGGGCAGCGATAAGGCGCATGAGGTAGTGATTACCAATCCAAACCGGATTGCAGATATTTGCGAACGGATTTCACCGGTGCGCCCTGACAAGTGCCCGCCGGTCATTGAGAATTCAGACCAGATGCTGCGGGATATCTGCTATAACAAGGCGCATGAAATGTATGGGGAAGAGCTTCCCGGCATCGTGTATGAGCGGTTGGAGAGGGAGCTGAATTCCATTATCAGCAATGGCTATGCAGTTATGTACATCATTGCCCAGAAGCTTGTTTGGAAATCAAACGAGGACGGTTATCTGGTCGGCTCCCGCGGCTCTGTCGGTTCCTCCTTTGTGGCGACGATGTCCGGCGTTACCGAGGTAAATCCGTTATCACCTCATTACTATTGCGAGGAATGCCATTACAGTGATTTTGACTCCCCGGAGGTAAAGAAATACGCAGGGGCTTCCGGCTGTGATATGCCGGATAAAGATTGTCCGGTCTGCGGTAAACCGTTAATTAAGGACGGATTTGATATTCCGTTTGAGACTTTCCTTGGATTTAAAGGAAATAAAGAGCCGGATATCGATTTGAATTTTTCCGGTGAGTATCAGAGTAAGGCGCATAAATATACAGAAGTTATTTTTGGCGACGGACAGACCTTCCGGGCGGGGACGATTGGCACACTGGCTGATAAAACAGCGTTCGGTTATGTGAAGAAATATTATGAGGAACGGGGCGTTCACAAGCGGAACTGTGAGATAGACCGTATCGTACAGGGGTGCGTAGGAATCCGCCGTACCACCGGGCAGCATCCGGGCGGTATCGTCGTGCTTCCGGTCGGCGAGGAAATTTATTCCTTTACGCCGATCCAGCATCCGGCGAATGATATGACAACGGATACGATTACCACGCATTTTGAGTACCATTCCATCGACCACAATCTGCTTAAGTTAGACATTCTCGGACACGACGATCCGACCATGATTCGTTTTCTGGAGGATTTGACCGGAATCAATGCGCAGAAGATTCCATTGGACGATCAGGCGGTCATGTCTCTGTTCAAGAATACAAATGCATTGCAGGTAACGCCTGAGGACATCGGCGGCTGTAAGCTGGGCGCTCTTGGAATACCGGAGTTTGGAACGGATTTTGCGATGCAGATGTTAATTGATGCGAATCCCCAATCTTTCTCGGATCTGATTCGGATTGCAGGACTGTCTCATGGGACGGATGTGTGGCTGGGTAACGCCCAGACCTTGATTGAAGAGGGGAAGGCAACGATTTCAACGGCAATCTGTACGCGTGACGATATTATGATCTATCTGATCGGTATGGGGCTTGACAGTGAAGAATCCTTTACGATTATGGAGTCTGTACGAAAGGGCAAGGGCTTAAAGCCGGAGTGGGAAGAGGAAATGACTGCGCATGGCGTGCCCGACTGGTATATCTGGTCCTGTAAAAAAATTAAATATATGTTTCCCAAAGCGCATGCGGCGGCATACGTAATGATGGCATGGCGGATTGCCTACTGCAAAGTGTTTTATCCCTTGGCATATTATGCGGCGTTCTTCTCGATTCGCGCGACGGGCTTTAGCTATGAGCTGATGTGTCAGGGCAGGGAGAAGTTAGAATATTTTATGCGGGATTATGAAAAGCGGAAGGATACGCTCTCCAAAAAAGAGCAGGATACTTACCGGGATATGCGGATTGTGCAGGAAATGTATGCAAGAGGCTACGAATTTTTACCATTGGACTTGTATACGGCTCAGGCGCAGCGGTTCCAGATTATTGACGGCAAGTTAATGCCTGCGCTCGGCACGATTGAAGGCTTGGGCGGAAAGGCGGCGGACGCCGTCGTAGAGGCGGCGAAGGACGGACCGTTTCTTTCAAAGGACGATTTTAGGCAGCGGACGAAAGTAAGTAAGACGGTCATA
>Ga0137307_103111_pt1 | contig 10403 bp, 13 predicted proteins | sample NAcewD2O_March_2_FD_97180 | JGI IMG/M metagenome (GOLD analysis project Ga0137307, IMG submission 97180) | Mouse cecal microbial communities from Vienna, Austria - N-Acetylglucosamine amended D2O_March | ecosystem: Host-associated > Mammals > Digestive system > Large intestine > Cecum | place...
TCATCCCGTTTTTCTATCTTTGAACGGTCTAAAAAGTCTATTAACGTTGATATTATATGATTAACATCGTACCGATTTTGGGAAACAGGAAAGATTTTCTTGAACTTCTCCTTCTTGCAGATGAGCAGGAGTCTATGATCGATTTTTATCTGGAGCGTGGAGAAATGTATGCGCTTTATGATGGGGACTTAAAGGCTATTTGTGTGGTAACAGATGAGGGAAACGGAATTTGTGAAATAAAGAATATAGCTACCTATCCTCATTGTCAGCGTAGAGGATATGGGACGCGGTTGGTGAGGTTTCTGTTGGAGCACTACAAAGATCGTTGCCAAACAATGTTAGTGGGTACGGGAGACAGCACTTGTACTATATCGTTTTACGAACAGTGTGGATTCACTTACTCTCATCGGATGCCCGATTTTTTCATCAAGAACTATGACCATCCCATCTACGAGGAGGGGAAACTGTTGCGAGACATGGTTTATCTGAAGATTATTTTCAAACGTGAGCAGGGGACGTCTGTACCCGATTGACATGCCGGGAGTTTAGATGAAGTTTTTCCGTGGCGAAAAAGAAAAGCATATTGCAGAACAGATTATCCGCTCCTGCAGAGTTGCCGCAAAACAGCTTCGAAACAACTTCAAAACAGCTTCAAAACAACTTCAAAGCTGCTTCAAAACTGTTTTAAAACTGTTTCAAAGCTGCCGCAAAACATGTGGGGCGAATCATTATTTTTCTGATCAGCGAAGTTGCTCTCAATTGAAGTAGTACAGGAACACGGCGATTCCTTCGAGTGCTTTCTTGGGCTGGTCTTTTATTTCAATGGTGAACTTGATTTCTGCTTTCGCCACGCCGCGCAGATTGGCCAATGCGTGCAGTTTTGCCACCAGGCGGACACTCTGTCCCGACAATACGGCTTGGCCGAACTTCATCTGCTCCATGCCGTAGTTGACCATCATTTTCAGGTTGTTCACTTCGATGATCTGGTTCCACAGGTAGGGCAGGATGGAGAGGGTGAGGTATCCATGTGCGATGGTGGACTTGAAGGGGCTTTCTTTTTGGGCGCGTTCCGTATCTACATGTATCCACTGATGGTCCAGCGTGGCGTCGGCAAACAGGTTGATGCGTTCTTGCGAGAGTTCCACGTAATCGGAAATGCCAATCTGCTGGCCTACCAGTTTCTCTAAGTCTTCGTACGAATTGATAATTACTTTTTCCATTATTCTGTATATTAGTTAGCTCTATGGTTGATAATGCTTGTGGCGGGCATTGTTTGTACATGCTCCGCCAAGCGTGAAAATCGGTAACAAATATACTTCATATTCCGGCAACTTGCAAAAAGTCGGGTATCCTTTTTTCTAATCAAAAAGGTTTTCCTATTTTTGTGACAAACATTACGAGGGATGAAACTGAAGGAAAAATTCACGGCACTGATGAATGATCAGGCTCTGAAACGGAAACTGTATGTTATTATATTCGAGGCGGATACGCGTGCTGGTAAGCTGTTTGACGTTGTGCTGATCTGGTGCATTTTGCTTAGTATCGCGCTTGTCATATTGGAGAGCCTGCAGGGGTTGTCGGTGTGGCTGAAGACTCCTTTCATTGTGATGGAGTATCTGCTGACGGCATTCTTCACGTTCGAGTATGTCACCCGGCTGTATTGTTCGCCACGTCCTGTGAAGTATGCCTTCAGTGCTTTCGGCTTGATTGACTTGCTGGCGACGTTACCCCTTTATCTGGCTTTCTTGTTGCCCAGGGCGCGTTATCTGCTTATAGTGAGGGCTTTCAGGCTGATACGTATCTTTCGGGTGTTCAAGTTGTTCACTTTCTGGATAGAAGGGCAAATGCTGCTGACGGCGCTGCGCGACAGTAGCAGGAAGATAGCTGTGTTTTTCGTGTTCGTGCTGATTCTGGTGATAAGCATCGGGACGCTGATGTATATGGTCGAGTGCGGAAATCCCGATACGCAGTTCTGCGATATTCCGAATAGCATATATTGGGCGTGCGTCACGCTGACTACCGTGGGGTATGGCGATATCACGCCGGTTACGGGCTTGGGCAAGTTCCTGTCCGGCTGCGTGATGCTGATAGGTTATACGATTATTGCAGTGCCCACGGGCATCGTCTCCGTGTCATTGATGAAGAGACAGGAAAGGAGTGCGGCAAAAGAGTGTCCCAATTGTCACCGGAGGGGGCACGACGAGACGGCGAAATATTGCAAGTATTGCGGAGCCGACTTGGAGGGGGAAGCTGAATGACGCGCCTTAGGACTGATATATCATAATATAAAGACTGACATATCATAATATAAAGACTGACATATCATAATATAAAGAATAATATACCATAACATAAGGATAAGATGGAACAGAATTTCATTACTCAGACAGAGTTTACCTTACGTCCCCGTTCGCGAGGTTTTCATTTGATAACGGAGGAGATTGTGCGCAACTTGCCCCGGTTGCCGCAGGCAGGCGTCTTGCATCTTTTCATCAAGCATACCAGTGCGGGACTGACTATCAATGAGAATGCCGATCCGGATGTGCGGACAGATATGGAAGCTATTTTCGATCGCTTGGTGCCGGAGCGGGAAACTTATTATACGCATGTCTGCGAAGGGGATGACGACATGCCTGCCCATGCCAAGTCGACGTTGGTGGGAAACAGCCTCACCATACCCGTCACTGGCGGCAGGCTGAACATGGGCATTTGGCAAGGCATATATCTTTGCGAATTCCGCAATCGGGGTGGGGGACGAAGAGTTGTGGCAACCGTCATCGGACAGTAATCGGCTATGGAGATGAAGATTTCGGCCTCCCGCATCCGGCCTGCAACGGAACAGGACTATCAGGCGTTGACGGAATTGTGGGAAGCTTCCGTACGTAGCACGCACCACTTCTTGAGTGAAGAGGATATCCTGTTCTACAAACCCTTGGTCCGCGACGTTTATTTCCCTGCGGTGGAACTCCATGTCGTAGAGAATCCTGCGGGACGACCTGCCGGATTCGTGGGAGTCAGTGACGAACTGATTGAGATGTTGTTCGTTCATCCCGACGAACATGGAAAAGGATATGGAAGCGCCTTGCTCCGGTTTGCCGTAGAAGAGAGGGGACTCCGACGGGTGGACGTCAACGAGCAGAACGGGAAGGCTCTCTCGTTCTACCTGCACCGGGGCTTTGAGGTGACGGGCAGGGATGAAACGGATGCGCAAGGCAAGCCTTTCCCTATCCTGCACATGAAGGTGGGGGAGTTGTGAGAGAGTTGCGAGAGAGTTTTATGAGGGAATTGAGAGAGGGTTATGAGAGAAATACGGAGTGTGAACTGTAGGGTTGCCAAACGGTGAAAATAGAAAACGTCCTGAGCGAAAACAATACTGAATAAAATTTAAACAGTCTCCAAATAAAAAATAGATACTCTCCGAACAAAAAACAAACACTCTCTGAGCACAACTTAAACACTCTCTGAGCACAACTTAAACACTCTCTGAACAAAATTTAAAGAGTATCTAAAGAACCAAGAAAATTTGCTCCATTCCCGCAAATATCGTATATTCGTCCTCCAAACCCAATTCTGTTTAGAACATGAAAAAGAACTCCATACATATCATCCTCGTCGCTTCGGTGGCCCTGTGTGCAGGTGTCGCACTCCCTTTCCTGCTGGGACACAGCGCGATAGACACGGAACAACAGTCGGTGAAGTCGGAAGTCCCCTACTGCGTCACTTCCCCCGTCGTGCCGGACAAAATCAGCTTTGCCGGACAGGACGTAGACCTGACACGCTATGACCTTCGCGAACGCATGGACCGCGAACAGCTGGCATTCACCTACATGCACTCCACCACCATGCTCACCATCAAGCGCGCCAACCGCTTCTTCCCCCTCATCGAACCGATACTGAAAGAGAACGGCCTCCCCGATGACCTCAAATACCTTGCCGTGATAGAAAGCAACCTGGACCCCCTTGCACGTAGTTCGGCAGGAGCCGCTGGCATGTGGCAATTCATGCAGACCACCGGAAGGGAGTACGGCCTCGAAGTCAACACCAATGTCGACGAGCGCTATCATGTGGAAAAAGCCACCCGGGCAGCCTGCAAGTACCTGAAAGACGCCTATCAGAAATACGGTGACTGGCTTAGCGTGGCTGCTTCCTACAACGGCGGACAGGGACGCATCTCCACAGAACTGAAACGCCAACTTGCCGACCAAGCCACGGACCTTTGGCTGGTGGAGGAGACTTCCCGCTACATGTTCCGCCTGCTTGCCGCCAAAGCCATCATCAGTGCCCCGCAGCGCTACGGCTTCTTGCTGAAACGGGAGCAGCTCTATCCGCCCATCCCCTGCACGGAAACCTCGGTCGATACCGCCATCGACGATCTGGTGCAGTATGCCCGAAGCCGGGGAATCACGTATGCCCAACTGAAGGATGCCAATCCTTGGCTGCGCGACACCTCGCTGCAAAACAAGAGCAGACGCACCTATGTACTGAAGATACCTACGCAGGCAGGTATGCACTATGACCCACGGAAGACAGTGCCTTACAATAAGAATTGGGTCATCGACTGAGACTGTGCCGCGCTGCATGGCTTCGCGCCTCTCCGGAGAGAGTTTGTCAAGGCTTCTTCGCCTGTCCGGAGAGTGCTTGTCGCTGCTTCTCCGCTTGTCCGGAGAGAATTTGTCAAGGCTTCTTTGCCTGTCCGGAGAATACTTGTCACTGCTTCTCCGTCAGATGTTTCCAGTAGCGCACGGGCATGTCCTGCCTGTGCTTCCGCGGATTCAGCCGCTCCTTGATGCAGATGGACTTGAAGTACGTTTTCCATAGTTGCTGGAAGAGCTTTTCGTCCTTGTCCATCAGGCTCTCGTCCAGCATGCCGGTGACAAGATGTCCCTCGCGGGAACCCTCTTCGAAGGTGACCGGCCGTACCTCCTTCAAGTCATAATAGAAACCATATGCACGCCTGATGTCATACACCAGCCACGGCTGGCCGGCGAATCTGTCCTTGAAATGGTCCACCACCAGCGGAAGCGCATTCTTCTCCGGTTCGACCGCCGCAAAGAAAGTGCCGTCGGCCGATTTCTGAAAGCGGATGAACTGCATCAGGCGGATACGTTCCCAGTCCACTCTTTTCCACATGCGCGACATCGCCAGCACATCCGCATCGGCAAAGTTTGTCTCAATGGAGCGAGCCGCGTCAATCGTCTTGCGGATATAGCGGAATATCAACATCGGAGTCTCCGCCTCTTCCGCCAGCCAGCACTGGGCAAGGCAGGACAGGGCACCGTGGGAGAGCTTCTTCTGCAGGCCACGCCACACGCGTCCTGCCTTCTCTTCTTCTGTAATCACCGTGAACACCTCGTCGTGAAACAAAGGCAACGGCTCGCCCTCAGGCAGGATGATGTCAGGAAAACTCCGGCGGGAATACGCCTCGAACACGCACGTCAACACTCCTTCGAAGGTATTGTCAAAAACGAACACAATCATAAAGCTGCATTTTTAAGGAAACGATATCTCTGTTATCAGGAAACGGTATTTTCATTACATCTTCATTATCAGGGAACAATCTTTTCATTATATCTTCATTGTCAGAGAATGACACCTCTTATTATTAGGAAGCGGCTCTTTTATTATTAAGCAGCGGCTTTCTTATTCTCTGAACGACGCCCTTATTCATCCCGGAAATCGAGTAGCAATTGCCTTTCGTCCATTCTCTTTTTATTGGGCTTGGCGATTAACAGGCTGCGTACCCTCTGCGGACTTATTTCGTTCACGGTCTTCATCGGCAACTCGTGACACGTAATGAAATATTGCGCCTTTTTCATCACCACCCCCATCTTCTTCAACTCATAGAACCCTAATCTGGAGAAGCGTCGGGAGGCAACGATCAGTCTTGCCGACTTTACCCCAACCCCGGGAATGCGCAACAACATCTCATAATCCGCCCGGTTGATGTCTACAGGGAACTGCTCAGGATGACGCAAAGCCCACGACAACTTAGGATCTATCTCCAAATCCAGGTCGGGATAAGCATCATCCACTATTTCCTCTACCTTGAACTGGTAGAAACGCATCAACCAGTCCGCCTGGTAAAGACGGTTCTCGCGCACCAACGGCGGCTGCTTCAAAGCAGGCAGACGAGTATCGTACGCATTCACGGAGATATAACCGGAATAGTAGACCCGCTTCATCGTAGGTCCCTGATAAAGAGCCGACGAAAGATGCAGGATGTCTTTGTCCGTCTCTGCCGTAGCCCCCACAATCATCTGAGTGCTCTGTCCGGCAGGTGCGAAACGTGGCGCATGACGGTGCTTCTTCCGCTCCTCCGAACTCTCCAAGACCCCCTGCTGGATGTAACGCATCGGGGCGTACACGCTTTTATGGTCCTTCTCCGGAGCCAACAGTTTCAGATTCTCCTCTTTCGGGATTTCGATATTGACACTGAGACGGTCGGCATACAATCCCGCCTCGTTCACCAACTCACGGCTGGCTCCGGGAATACTCTTCAAGTGGATATAGCCATTGAAACGATGGATGGTGCGCAGGTCTTTTGCCACACGTACTAGACGCTCCATCGTATAGTCGGGATTTCTGACAACCCCGCTGCTGAGGAACAGTCCTTCTATGTAGTTACGGCGGTAGAACTCCATCGTCAGGTCTACGAGCTCGCTTACGGCAAGCGTAGCGCGTGGCAGGTCGTTGGAGCGCCGGTTGATGCAATAGGCGCAATCGTAGATACAGTAGTTTGTCAGCATTATCTTCAGCAGGGAGATGCAACGGCCGTCTTCGGCAAAGCTGTGGCAAATGCCCCATCCGCCTACAGTGTTGCCCAGCATGCCCGGCTTGTTGGAACGTACGGTTCCGCTGGAGGCACACGATACATCATATTTAGCTGATTCAGCCAGTATCTTCAGTTTATTAAGGACGTTCTCATTCATATCAGATACTCGATATTACTGCGATCAAAAATAGTAATTCGGAAAGTATGAAGCAAACAGAGGTTGGTTAAGGACATGAAAAAAGACTACTCTGTACGAGAGCAGTCTTTTTCATGTCCTGAGTAAGCTTGCTATTATTTAGCAGCTTCCAAAGATGCTTTACGGAAAGCCTTCATAGCCTTTTCAATTTCCAGAGAAGCCTTGCGTGCACGAGTACCAGCAGCTTTGTTACCATTCTCCAACTGAGCTTTTGCATCTTTCTCGAATGCTGCATACAATTCAGCAACTTTTTCAACTAATTCTTTCATAATCCTTTTCTTATTAGTATTACTTCGTTAATAATGTTTGGCAAAAATACATTCTTTCTTGAAATAAATGCAGAAAAACAATATTTTTTTTGAATTTATCCGTAAAAATAGCACAAAAAAGCATCCTCTTGCATTTTTTATCTACTTTTGCAGGCATGAAATCCCTTACAGATACAGAATATATACATCTGCTTATTGCCGAAGGCGAACATCAAAAGCAGGACTTTAAGTTTGAAATATCCGATGCGCGGAAGATAGCGAAAACACTCTCCGCTTTTGCCAATACGGATGGCGGACGGCTGCTTATCGGAGTAAAGGACAACGGAAAAATAGCCGGAGTGCGTTCCGATGAAGAGCAATATATGATAGAGGCGGCTGCACAAATCTATTGTCTGCCGGAGGTGAACTATAGCATGCGGACCTTTCATGCCGAAGGTCGCAATGTGCTGGTGGTGCAGATTGAAGAGAGCTTGCGAAAACCTGTTTATGCTAAAGACGAAACGGGAAAACCGTTGGCTTATTTGCGTATCAAAGACGAAAACATACTTGCCACGTCGGTACACTTGCGGGTGTGGCAACAAAGCTGTAATCCGCGTGGTGAGCTGATGGCTTATACCGAGCGGGAAAAAATGTTGCTTGACCTCTTGGAGAAAAATGAGTGCCTTTCTTTGAACCAATATTGTAAGTTGGCGCATCTGTCGAGGCGTGCCGCCGAACATTTGCTGGCGAAACTGATCCGCTTTGAGATTGTAGAGCCGGTATTTGAGGGACATAAATTTCATTTCAGGCTAAAGTGAGGTATCTATGATGTATTCTTATTATGTTATGTTTTAGAGGAAGTGTCATAATGTCCAAATTGAAAGAATCATTCCTGCTAAAGCTATTTGTAGCAGGGGTGATTTTCTCAAAAAAGGAGTTTTGACACCTCTCTCTGTTTACAAAGGTTCAGTTTACAATGACTTAGTTTATAATGGCTCAGTTCACAAGTTTATAGGGAGTAAAGTAAAAGTATGGGTTATAACTCTTGGTTTTATGACAAGCAAGCATTTTCCCTTGTCTCTTCATCTTCTCGTCTCCTTGTTCTTTTATTCTTTTGTTCTCATATCCTTTTGTTCCCTGCGAAAGTTGAGCTTGCGAAACTTGAGTAATATGATTTATGCAACTATTGGTGTAAATCAACTTATTTCGTATTTTTGCAGCCATAATTGATAATTAACAGTTGACAGTTGGCAATTGATAATTAGCAGTTGACAATTGATAAATCATAAATCATAAATCACATGGGTATATTCTCCAGATTATTTAAAAAAAACTCCGAAACAGTCTCTTCTAAAAATGTAGAGGATTTTGTTTCACTGACACGTGTCTATTTTCAATCTGTAATTGCCGCTAATTTAGGCATTACCAATATCCGTTTCGTTCCGGATGTCGCTAATTTCAAACGTCTATTTAAAGTTCCGACTCAAGGTGGGCGGTTAGGACAAGCCGAAAAGGCGGCTTCGCGCAAAATGCTGATGCAGGACTATGGACTGAGTGAAAGTTTCTTTAAAGAGATAGATGCTTCCGTGAAGAAGCATTGCCGTACACAAAATGACGTACAGGCATATCTGTTCATGTATCAGGGTTTCTCGCAAGACTTGATGATGCTGATGGGCAACTTGATGCAGTGGAAGTTCCGTGTACCTTCTTTCTTTAGAGGGGCATTGCGCAGTATGACTGAAAAGACCGTGCATGATATCTGCACAAAGAGCGTCTGGAAGAAAGATGATGTGCATAAAACAGCTATGGCTATACGCCAGTATAAGGAGCGTTTGGGCTATTCGGAGCAATGGATGACGGAATATGTATATAACATCATCTTGTTTGCCAAACAGGAAAAAAAGAGTAACGATAAGGAAGAAAAGTAAATCCTGATCAGAAAGCGGGAAAGGAGTTAACGGGAGTTGTTGGTCAACACACTTGTTCTGTTGAAAGTCTTATTAAATGGAGGATTGAAAGTATATTAAGTCGAAAGCTTATTAAGTCGAGAGTTTGTTAAGTTGAAAATTGATAGTTAAATGCATTACCATTGACTGATAATGTGCTCAACTCTTCATTTCCCATTTTCAAATTCCGAAAGTATTAGCTTTAACTCCTAAGTGAACGAAGCGATAATCTCCATTGTCTCCTAATAACTTCTTTCCATAATGATTTTATATATAAGAATGGAAGTAGAGCAACATCCTTTAGAGCCTTTTCTCCCTGCCAATGCCCGATTGTTGATGTTAGGGAGTTTTCCACCCCAGAAGAAACGCTGGTCAATGGAGTTTTATTACCCTAATTGGAATAACGACATGTGGCGGATTACGGGGTTGCTGTTTTTCAATGACAAAACTTATTTTCTGAATGAAGCGGCAAAAGTTTTCGATAAAGAACGTATTATCCGGTTTCTTCAGGAAAAAGGTATTGCTTTGTTTGATACGGCTACGGCGATACGTCGGTTGCAGGACAATGCTTCCGATAAGTATTTGGAAGTAGTAAAGCCTACGGATGTGAAAGCCCTGCTTCATAAGATTCCGGTATGCAAGGCGATTGTAACAACGGGTGAAAAAGCTACCGAGACTTTATGTAGTCTGTTCTGCCTTGAAAGACCTAAAGTGGGGGATTTCTCAGAATTTCTTTTTGAAGGAAAACCTATGCGTCTTTACCGGATGCCTTCTTCTTCGCGTGCTTATCCGCTTGCCTTGGAGAAAAAAGCGGCATCCTATCGCTTGATGTATCAAGATCTACAAATGTTGTGATGGCGCTCTCGTTTGAGAGGTTATCGAGTGGGAGATTCTCGAATAATTCCTTCTAATTTCCCGTTGATTACTTGATAATGTATTATTTCGTATTGTCATTATCCTCTTTGTGATCTTTTATCTATAAAATAATTGCGTAGACCTCTTGTTTATTTAAAACTTTGCATTACCTTTGCAACCGCAAACACGGGAGTAGCTCAGTTGGTAGAGCACCGGTCTCCAAAACCGGGTGTCGGGAGTTCGAGCCTCTCCTCCCGTGCAAGGGTAAAAAGCTGTAAGTCAATCACTTGCGGCTTTTTACCGTTTGTAAGTCGGACGAAAGTCGGACACTTTTAATCCTTGATTGTTTAACATCCTACGTTTTCATGCCTGAAAAACGTAGAAAA
>Ga0137307_103115_pt1 | contig 10398 bp, 14 predicted proteins | sample NAcewD2O_March_2_FD_97180 | JGI IMG/M metagenome (GOLD analysis project Ga0137307, IMG submission 97180) | Mouse cecal microbial communities from Vienna, Austria - N-Acetylglucosamine amended D2O_March | ecosystem: Host-associated > Mammals > Digestive system > Large intestine > Cecum | place...
CCATATCCTTCCAGAAGGTTGATGACGCCCCATGCGCCGAGGCCGGCGCCCAGAGCGATAACGAGAATCTTCAAAGTGTCAATCGCGCTTGCGAAAAATGCCATATATTTTAGTCCTCCTTAATATTTATAAAATTTGTTGTTGTGGCCGCATTGGCCCGGAAACGAAAAAGCCGCCGCCATGCTCAAATAGAAAATCTACAAAAACATGACGGCGGCATAAGGGGCAGGGTAAGACCTGCGGGGATATTCAGTTGTCAGGGAGAATCACGAATCCGCAATAGGCACCTCCTTTCAAAAGGATATATAAAATCCCGCCATATAATAAGGAAATGATACGGCGGGATTTTATGCGGTTGTCTGTGCTACCAGTTCTTCCGGCGTGATCTCATAGTTGGGGTACAGTTCTCCGGGACGTACAGGCAGCCTTGTAGACAGGTATTTCTCTATGTCAAAGACGTTCTTTTCGTCAAAATCCGAAAGGTATTTGTAATTCGGGTGTTTGGTAATATCATACTTACGGGACAGGAAGGGACGCACACCTCTGATCTGTAAGAGGCATTTGCAGCCGTCCATTACCGCAAGCTCGTCAACGGACATCAGATCCTTTCCTAACTTTTGAAAGTTCTGCCCGTGGGATTCCTGGGTGCCCTTCGTGACGCTGGTGTTATACATATCAATGGTTTCTTTCCCCAGCAGGGAGTTCCAGCTTTTCAAGGTGGTTTCCTCCTTACCGCCTAAAAAAAGAGAAGAATCACAGTTGCCTATGATTGTGTCCATGTTGTCCTTATAAAGTGCTTTGAGCTGGCTCTGTGCCTGTAATACCAGGCAGGCCGAAATTTCACGGCTTCGGATCGTTGCCATCAGCTTTTCCAGGTTCGGGATTTGCCCGATATTGGCCGCCTCATCGATTAGGCACCGCACATGGACCGGGAGCCTGCCCCCGAATTTATCATCCGCCCGCTCACAGAGCAGGTTAAATAGCTGGGTATAAGCCATGCTGACAAGAAAATTAAAGATCGCATCCGTATCACTGATGATAAAGAACAGCGCCGTTTTTCTGTCGCCCACCAGGTCAAGCTCCAGTTCATCATACATGGTGATCTCCCGGACTTCCTTAATGTCAAATGGGGCAAGTCTGGCGCCACAGCTAATTAAGATCGACTTAGCCGTCTTGCCAGCGGCCAGCTTGTATTTTTTATACTGCCGGAGGGCAAAGTGATCCGGGTCCTTCTGTTCCAGGGCGTCAAAGAGCAGGTCAACCGCGTTCTTGAAAGTCTCGTCATCCTCCCGGACCTCCATAGCGTTTATCATTTCCACCAGCGTGGAAAAGTTCTGCTCATTGGAGGGAGCTTCATAATAGATATAACCGATCAGCGCCGTATAGAGCAGCGTTTCGGCCTTGACCCAGAAGTCGTCTCCGGATTTTCCTTCACCTTTCGTGTTGGCAATCAACACCGTTACCAGTTTAAGAATATCTTTCTCATTGTGGATATACGCAAAAGGGTTATAGTGCATACTCTTTGAGAAATTGATGGTGTTGAATACCTTGATTTTATAAGGCTCATATACAATCTTCCCATTTTTGCCCCGGACCGGCTTTCCGGCCTTATCCAGCTTCGGCGTACCCCGGCTTAACAGCTTTCCAACCTCAATCAAGACCGTGCCCTTTCGGACGATATGTCAAGGACATAGAGCAAATCCCCTCAAAAATTCATTCCTGACAGGTCATTTTCCAGTAACCGCATAACTTTATCACTCATACTTTCACTACTGGTCTTGCTGAAATGTAACGAAACTTCATAAATAGTCCTGCCGATTTTTCGCTTAATTGTCTGTGGTTCTCTAACCATCATTTTTTCATCTCTTGCTTGTCTAGTTTCCGTCATACATTCCCCTTTCTTTAAAAAATAAAAAGGGCGATAAAACCACGTGATTTAATAGTTTTACCGCCCCTGCTTTGTATAGGTGACTATTATTTAATTTTTTCTCATCCTAAAAGTTACATGGCAGGATTATTTTCCTGCCACATCTTTTGATTTATTTTTTACACTATCAATTCTATACCATAAATAAAATATACTACTACCTGCCGCTACCAATAAACTTATCCCCAAGATTATATCCTTTCTTATAATTTCATAAACACCGACAATTATCAATCCAAAACTAATGGCTACGGCACACCAAAAACATAATGCCGGTACGAATGATTTACGCTTTCTTTCTTTATCTGATTGAATATATTCTTCTGTCCTTTCCCAAAACAGAAATTCTGTGATACCGCTGATTATTATTTCAAAAATATCTTTCATAAGCTCAATCCTTCCCCAATAAACTCAAGTTATCCATATGTTTTCATATCTATTGTATCACTCATCCACCTCAATTACAATTCCATATTTTTCTGCTTTATTTTTGTTTTGGTTTGTTCGGTCTGTACGGCCTGTTCCACGCATTTCCTAATTGTCTCTGCCTCATATACTTCATCTTGCAGACTCTGGACTTCGCTATACAGACGGTTCTTTTCTAAAGCAAGGGTTTTGATATCCGCTTTCCATCCTTTCAGGTTCAGCATGTTGTTATCGCCTAAATGCTCCTTCAGATAGCGTTCTGCGGTCTGGTACAGTATCAATTCGGCGGTATGCTCGTTGTAAAAGCGTTCCTTCTTTCTTGGCTTCGTCTGCTTATACTCCTTGTAAACAGGGCGGTATTCGAGGTACTTCTCGGACTGGTCTACCAGTTCTTTCCGCTCATGTATCTGCTTCTCCGTCTGTTTGATGCGCTTATTGGTGTCCCGGTAACGCTTCTTTATCCCCGATACAGTATCTTGGAACTGTGCAAGCGTTGTAATCTCTTTCCTTCGCAGGAAACTGACAGCCTTGGCATATGCTTTTAAATCTCTGGCTTTCCCATAGCCGCTCTGTTGGGTGCTGCCCTCCTGCATGGCTTTGTTTAAGTAATCCAACAAAGTGAGGGATTGATTTTGATTGGATTGGATAGGATTGATAGATGGTTTCTCCCTTTCCTGCACTGCCATCTGCCTAACCCATAACGTAAGGCGGGAAATCTGTCTGCGTACTTCTGTCAACAGGCGGTTCTGTTTCCGTATCTCATTGTTCCTCCCACCCTTGTCTGTTGCAATGCCCCTCCGCTCCATCTGGGTAGCCGCAACTCCCATATGTACAGTCGGTATCTTATCAATCCCCTGTCGTTCATAAGAACGGTGGTCAATGCGTTCCGGGCGGTTCTGTTCCGCAAGGTAACGGTTCGTGACGTCCGCCCACGCTTTTCTCCAAACCTCCGCTTTCTCCTTGTCATTCCAGTCTACTGTGTTGATTTTCCGGGTTTTGAATGTCCCATTTTTCAGCTTCACACGCTGGCCGTCTTTATCTAAGATATATTCTTTCCGGGATTTTGCTCCCCACTCGCCGGATTCTGCAAGCGGACGCATGGTAAGCATGATATGTGCGTGTGGGTTTCCATCCTCCTTATCATGGATGGCAATATCGGCGCACATGCCAGCCGACACAAAATTCTCTGTCACATAATCCCTTACAAGCTGTATCTGCTGTTCCCTGTCCAGTTCTACCGGGAGTGCAACCTCTACCTCCCTTGCAAGCTGTGAGTTCCTCGCTTTCTCGGTTTTCTCCACGCTGTTCCATAAAACGGAACGGTCTGAAAAATCCGGCGGGGCATGGGATGGCAAAAGGATTTCTGTATGGACAATCCCCCTTTTCCTCGTGAAGTCATGGGTAATTCCGTCATAATCATTGGTGAGGGTTTCACCGCTCCTATAAGCAGAAGCCGCAACCGCTGACTTCCCTTTCCCCCGGCTGATTATCTTTATACTGCAATGGTAAATCGCCACGCTGTCAACCTCCTTCCGGGTGGCTCGTCCAGACTTTGCGGACAGGTGCGCTCCGTTTTTTGGAGTGTGCCTGTCCGCAAAGTACACAAGGGGTAGGGCATCGCCCGTAGGGGAGTGTAGCTCCCCTGTGCCTGCCGCAAGGCTGGCAGAAGCCCTCGGCAGAGCGCACACACCTGTTAAGGTGTATAAGTGCGCCCTTGTCAAACAAGGGAGATTTAATTCTCCCCTTTATCCCTTATGATTTTCCGCAAATATTCCTGTGCCTGCATAGACCGGAACGCAACCTCAAGCAAGCCTTTTATCTGTTCGTTTCTGTACTGTTCCGGCTGTTCCAGAAAGCTCTCAAGTATCGCTCCCCGTTCAATAAGCTGATGCGTCCTTGCTTTCCTTTCCTCGCTTTTTTGCTGGTTGAGAAGTTTCCGTCTTTTATTCTGCAACTGTCTGATTTCTTCCTCTGCTTTAGCAATCTTTTCGCTGATGTCAGCCATTTAAAAATCCCCTTTCCCCTGTTTTTACATAAGAAAAAGCAACCGTCTTCATTACGGTTGCTCTCCCTGTCCATCTGCTTATTTATCATTCAAAATATTTAAGGATGTCTTTTATCATCTGCTCCCTGTCTTTCCCCTTCCCTCCCCAAATCTCCGTCACCATATCAAGCAGCATGAAATTGGAAACATCTTTCACGTACTTCTCTTTCCTGTGTACCATCAGAAGCACAAATATAATCTCATATAACTGTTCCTGTGCTAAATGCTTTATCAGCGTATTCATCATCTTGATATTCATATGCTCTTCATTCGGTGTACAGATTAAATACCACCATCCGGGATACCGCCTTACCCACTTTAGGAAACGTATGGTCTGCCTATCCCTCTTTGTTATCTTCTTCATGCCCCTGCCCCTTTATCGGATTCAACTGGAGAAGCTCTAAAATCAGGTTTGCCCCAAGCCACATCCCCAGTTCTGTATAAACTTCCTGATTAGCTAAAATCGCTCCACAGAACATTTCATAGACTGCGTCCTGCTCTTTCCCTTCTGGATAAAGGCTCGTCAGAAACTCCCAAAAAGGTTTTTCTGCTTTCTGCAGCCTTTCCTCATAACTGTCTGTATCCGGCTTATGCCCCCAGCTTTCCCGGTCAAGACCATCTAACACAAAAGTCCGTACTTCCTGTATGTTTACCCGGCAGAGTACCTCTTTCAAATTCCTCATTTCTGATTTCACCAACCTTCTTCTTATTATTATTAAAATTCCATATAGAAACTGATTTGACCGCCATATATGCTATTTCTTTTTCACCCCGCTTTCCCTTTCTGCTTTATCCTTCATATGCTTGAAAACAAGCAAGGCAATTCCCAAGTTATCTCCCTTAATGATTGCCAGTTCCATGTATTTTTCCCAATTCTCTTTGGGCATGGCTTTACCTCTGCATATACGGCTCACAAAGTCAATGTTGTCTGTCATCCAGAATATAACCTCCCTCATTTCCGGCGACAGCTTATTCAGCTTTTGTATAAGCTCATTTTCTGTTGCATCCATAGCATTGTTTTCCTTTCCTCCTGTTTATTAATTTTTTCTATGGAATGATTTCATTCCAATTTTACATCATTTCTACGTTAAAATCAATAATGGAATGAATTTATTCCAAAAACTTTTGGAAAGGGAAAAAATATGTCATCTGTCATCAATCAGGATATTTCCATAGGCGCAAATCTGAAAGCCTTGCGCCTACGGAACAAGTTATCTCAAGAAGATGTGGCTACACAACTACAAGTAATGGGTTTCACTATGAGTAGGGAGATTGTCTCCCAAATGGAGTTAGGTCGTCACAATATCCGGGTAAGCGTCCTCTTGGCGCTAAAAGAACTTTATCACGCTTCTTTTGATGAATTTTTCGCTGATTTGTCTTTTCGGGTAAATGATTCTGGTACAGAATAATCTGTAATGCAACAAAAACACTCTTACGGGAGTGTTTTTGTGTTATTGACTCATAGTGATAAACTATTCTTTTTTTTGCGGTCAATGCTGTTTCTCCCCGTTCCTGCACGTTCCTCTACCTTTTTTTGCGCATCTGCAAGGCGTTTCCGTATGGAACTGTCGCGCTCTGCAAGCTTGCGGTTCTCTGTGCTTGAAATCAGTTCTGAACAGCTTTCCTCCGATAATGCTGACAATTTATGTATGGTACTGCTGACAATCCCCTTTGTAAGCCTGTCCGCTATTTTAGGCTCTATGGCTTTCAGCATATCTACCGTTCCCTGTCTGCCATTTTCGCCGAACTGGTAAATAAGGTTGATTTCGTCCGGCTCAAACCTTACCATTCCTTTGCCCTCTGCTCTTTTCCTGCTAACTCCAGTGCATTTCACTGTGTTCCTGACGCTCTCATAGGTATCTCTTGCGGTGATCCTGCCTGTATCGTCTGTCTGGCGCACTTCTGCCCCAATTTCCCCTTTCTGCTCTATGATAAGCCAGTGGGCATTGTCACCAGCTTTTGTATATACAATGCCCTGTTCGCCGGAATACTGGCTATTCTTTTTATACTCTCCCCGGCTGTCATAATAGCCTTTAATCTTTTCTATATGCTCCCGTTTCATTACACGCTCCTTCCTCGGTACTGTCCCTGTCCGGCTCCGGTATCTTTACCTGCCCGACAAAGTTAAAATATACGTCTACCTTCTGCCGCCTGTTCTTCCTGCCGCCTGTGGCTTCGTGGACAACCACTTTTTCAATGAACTCATTCAGCATAGGTGTGGTTAATTCCTTAAAATCTGTATATTTCCGCACAACAGCTATAAATTTATCAGCTTTCATGTTATCTTCATCAAAATCAGCAACCTGTGCCTTTAGTTCTTCAATCTCCGTTTCCAGCACTGTCTGCTCCCTGTCGTATTCATCCAGAAGCCGCTCAAAATGCTTGTCTGGTATTTTCCCTGTGGCATTGCCCTCATATAATTTCTTGATTAGGACATTCAATTCCTCAATGCGTCCCTCCGATTCCAGAAGTCGCTTTTTCTGCTCCTTCTGGCTTTCCGCCATATGGGTAGCTGTGGCACTCCGCACTTTATCGGCAAATGCCTGCTCGTCCTGCCGCACATAGTCGCTTACTTCCCGGATTGCCGTCAAAATCAGTTCCCACAAAACGGAAGTCTTGATATAATGGGCAGTACAGTCACGAGTACGCTGCCGGTAGCTGCCACAGGTATAAGAATTGTCTGCATCATACTTTACCGCTTTTGTCGGGCTTGGCTGCCTGTGCGTCATTTTATGCCCGCAATCAGCGCAATAGACAAGCCCTGTTAATGGGTGGGGTGGCCTGTCATAACTTGGCTTCCTGACGGTCTTCCTCAATTTCTGCGCCAGATTCCATGTTTCCTCGTCCACTATGGCAGGATGGGTATTTTTAAAAACCATCAATTCATCCGGGGTCGCTTTCCTGCGTTTCTTTGTTTTATAGCTGACGCTGATTGTCTTGCCTAACACTGTATGCCCCATATATTCCTGTTTTGCAAGGATAGACGCAACAACGGTAGGAGACCATAAATATGGGCTTGTAAAGCCTTTGCTGTGGTCATTTTCCGGGCAGTGGATTTTGGCATATGCCGCCGGTATCAGGACTTTTTCATCACGTAGCGTATTCGCAATAAGGGTAACGCCTTTACCTTCAATCACCATCTGGTAAATCCGGCGCACAACTGCGGCAGGCTCTTCATCAATGATTAGCTTCTGCTTGTCGTCTGGGTCACGCAAATATCCGTAGGGAACGCTTGGGGAAACACGTTTCCCCTCCTGCATACGTGCTTTAAACACTGCCTGTATCTTGCGGCTTGCGTCCCTTGCATACCACTCGTTCATGATATTTAAAAAGGGTGTGAAATCGCTGTCCTGCTGGTTTTCACTGTCTATGCCATTATTGATTGCGATAAAACGCACTCCTTTTTCTTTGAACATGACCTCTGTGTAAAATCCCACTTTCAGGTAATCCCGACCGAAGCGGCTCATATCCTTGACTATGACTACCCCGACCTTCCCGGCTTCAACCTTTTCAATCATGGCTTTGAACCCCTCACGCTCAAATGTGGTGCCGCTCACCCCGTCATCGGTAAAATGCCGGATATGGGAATATCCGTTTTTGGTAGCATAATTTTCAAGTAGCTGTTTCTGGTTCGTAATGCTGTTGCTTTCCCCTTGGAGTTCGTCATCCCGGCTTAAACGCTCGTATAACGCGGTGATTTTTCCTGCTTTTTCCTGTGTCCTCATAGTCTGTACCTCGCTTTCTTAAGGCTGGAATATTCTCTGTCCTTGGGAGAGTAACACGTTCGGGTCGGTAACGACATAGGAGCTGTGCATCTGCATGAGATTGGGCTTGATAAAAAATCTTGTTTTGTCGGAGCCGGAACCGCCCACCACCAGCACATTTTTATTCCGGGCATTGGCTGGGTTCTTCGGCCTGCCGGACATCATAAGACCCTCTGTCTGCGTCAGAATGATGTTGTTTTCCGGCTTTGGGTCCATAAACGGTGCAATATCCGTTTTGCTGCCCCAGCGGGCAGAACCGTATTCCACGTTTTTGCGGTACTTTTTGGTGTCCTTTCCTTTGAGATAGACCGCCAGCCGCACAATGGCCGCACCGCAAAGACCAATCAGCCAGTCGATCCCAGCACCGGGCCACATGCTCTGAAAGGCATAGGTGAATCCTTCACTTAACCCCAGCAGTTTTTGCGAAGCATCTGCTCCGGGAGCCAACCGCACCGCCTGGCCCAGCTTCGCGAATACCAAAAGGAACAGAAGGTAAGGCAGGTGGAGGATCACCTGCTTTTTCAGGGTATCGGTATCTATCTTCAACGCTCCGGCCCTCCATGATCCTTGTTCTTTACCTTGTCACGGCCAAGCGCCTGCGCCAGTTCCTTAAATTTGGCAAGCTGGGAAAGCAGCGACGGCCTGGTGCTGCGGGCAAGGTCTTTTCTTGTATATTCCTTAAATGCCGCGGTCAGAGCGTCCGCCTGGTTCGCCTTGAAATACACCGTCCATTTGGGCGGGTCTGTGCCGGGGGCCTTTTCAATGTGATAGCGGACCTCATGCTTTTTGGCGATCCGTTCAAAAGAGCGAATCCGCCCGGTCACTTCAATGGTATTCGCGCCGGGGTCCCTGGCCGTCAGCCGCTTCATGCTGTTGCGGCCAACCTTTGGGGTATTGCGTTCCTGCTCCATCTTTTGAAGTGCGGCGGCAATGGCCGCTTTCAGCACCCGTCCGGTCAGCTTTGACGCCTGGACGGTGATGGAAACAGTTCTTTGTTCAATATCTTCCTGCACCTGCATCCTCCTTCCTGAAAAAATGTAGTTTGTTCATTACCGCGCCTCGCTTAGCGCCTGCTGGCGCGGGGCGTGTTCATGGGCCTTCGCCGCCTGTTCAATCTGAATACGGGCGTGCCGAAGGAGAGTCTTAATCATGGAAGCCGGCTCTTTCACTTCCGAAAGGTGCTCCGTCATGCCTTTGCACTCGTCCGGCAGATAATCCGCCATTGCTTTACAGGCATCTTCCAGATTCCCAATGAAGCCCCAGCAGCTATCCGAAAGCTCACCGTTTTTATACAGCTCAAAGCCATAGCACTCACCCCGGAGATAGGCATCATACTCGGCAACCTCACTCCGTAGCAAATCCTCGGCTTTCTTTCGGAGGGCGCCGGTCATTTTCTCCGCGCCAAATTCCTTCAGCACATCCTCTTTGGAAACATATACCCATCCAACCTGCCCGCTGTCCCAGGGATCGTGAAAGCTGGTCGTCTGCATGGCAAGACCGCTGTGATCCAGAAGGTACAGGGGCATCACAATATATTTTTCAGAAATCACCCGGAGCATGGTATCATCCACGGCGCGGGGATCAGGGTGGTCGCCGGTCATTTTCCGGCTCCAGACCATATTTACCATGCGCTCATAGCGTTCCATGCCGCGCTCGTTGTTGCCAACGGTGTTTAAGTACATTTCCCGCAGAAAATCGTCTTTGTCCATATAATTGTGATGGTCGCCCAAGGCATAGCGCGGGTGGAAGCATACCATTGTCCCGAAGTTGTCATTTACCTCACGGGGACTAATCAGCATATCGTCCGGCTGCACCATTAAGGCATAGGGTTCCTGTTCTGCCATCAGCATAAGCCATCAGCTCCTTTCTGGTTCTTTCTTTTTCTCCGGCGTCTTAGGTTCCGCTTTTGCCGCCTGTTTCTTTGCGTCGTCAAGCTGCTCCCGCAGCGAACCGTCCCGTTTTGCCTCCTGCTGCCGGGTGCCGCCGAAGAAATCCGGCAGCTCCTTAAATCCAATGCTGTCCACATAGTAGGCGCTGTCGCTGCCTTTTTCATGGAGCACAACCACATCAGAGACAGAAAGAGAATGGCCCTTAAAGTCCTCCGGGTGGTCGATATTAAAGCGTGTATAAATATCCTCCAGCGTTTCGCCGGGCGAAAGCTGTGCCGCATAGACCATTTGGTAATTGTCCCTGTCTACCGGGAGCCCTTTCTTTTCCAGCCAGTCAAGAGACATAAA
>Ga0137307_103120_pt1 | contig 10393 bp, 6 predicted proteins | sample NAcewD2O_March_2_FD_97180 | JGI IMG/M metagenome (GOLD analysis project Ga0137307, IMG submission 97180) | Mouse cecal microbial communities from Vienna, Austria - N-Acetylglucosamine amended D2O_March | ecosystem: Host-associated > Mammals > Digestive system > Large intestine > Cecum | place...
ATTGCCCTGCCGGAAAGTTTTATCAACTATGACCATGATTATCTGCTGAAAAGGATGGTGGACGAATTTAAGAAACAGTACGGTGTAGAGTGCTTTGCCTCACTTCATCATAATAAACGGAAAACAAACCTGCATATCCATATGATATTTGCAGAGAGAAAGCGGTTAGAGCAGCCGATAGAAAAAGTTGCTACCCGGAATATGTTTTATGACGAGCAGGGGCGTCATGTGCGGACTAAGAAAGAGATTCTTGACAGTGACGGAAATATCCGTAAAGGCTGTAAGAACATCAAAAAAGGCGAAGTGTATGAGCGTAAGATTTTTACCACAAAAGATGGACGCTTTAAGCAGGAGTCTTTTTTAGATGAGGCAAAAGTGTTTTATACGGATCTGATCAATCAGATGGTGCTTGACGATAAAGACAGGCTCAGCATATTTGATAAAAGCGGGCCGTATCTTGCAATCAAAAAAGTCGGCAAAAATAATCCGAAAGCGGAGGAGATAAAAGCAGACAATGAAATCCGGATGGAATGGAACAGGGCGGTTGACCGTGCAATCATAAGTGGCGTGTCCGAAACGGAGGTTGTGGAACTTAAAAAGACGGAGATCACGGACAAGGTAAAGGAATCCGTGGAGCAGAATGGCAGTAAGCCGGAGCTGTTCGGAAATATCGTCAGGGCGGCAGTTGTTCTGCTGGAGCTTCTGATTGCAAAGGTTATGCAGAAGGTAATGAATTTTGCTGGAAAAGCTGTTGATGCTGTAAAAGAATCACCGAAAGAAACGGAAAGTCATATCCATGCAAAAGGCGAGCCGTTAAACCAGCCGGAACGGAAGAAGATACCTCTTCCTGTAAATCCGCGTCGGAAGGAGGCAACAGAAAGACCGCCGCAGCCAAAGCCTTCCGTGCTTGCAGGTAAATATCCCCGCCTGAAAGAGATTGACAGCAGACTCAAAGACCAGAACGAGGCAATTTTTGAGCGTGAGAAAAAGCGGGATAAGCTGAAAAAGGAATTATCCGAATGCACGGGCATTTTTAAGGGTGGCAGGCGTAAGGAGCTGCAACAGGAAATTGATGGGATTGACATTCAAATTTCAAATATGAAAAAGAGACTGTCGTCTATTGTAAAGGAATACAAGTTTGACTCTGTTCATGCATTCTATAAGGAATTTAATGTAGCCAAGCGAGAGTATTTTGAATATAAGACAACTTGTGCAGAGTTGGAGAAAACCTACGGAGGTAAAGTAATGAATCCTAAAAGTATTAGAGAACGGCTTAGGCAAAAAGAGCAGAGTGTAAGGGAAAGAGAAGCAGGAAGAAATTATCAGTCAAGGTATAAAGATAAAGGGGCAAGATAGCTAATAATAAAATCAACATTCTAAAATTATTTTTTTGTTGGGATGTTGGGGGGCAAAAGTCTTTTTCTTGAAAAATTTGGGGGTTTATGTTATGCTTCACTCTGGGTAGGTATAATATTATTGACTAAATATTGAGCTTTATAAAGCGAAAATACAAGATGGACATATTTTGTCATAGCGCTGTGTTATAATAAAAATGGTGTTAGTCCGTAAATGTGTTGGTACTTAATTTTGCCCATTTTCAGACCGCATAAATTCAAGATACCCAGATTACAAATTATATCCACCAACACACTTTCAAACTAACACCAAAAAAATAATCTGAAATTATTGGGGGTGTTTTAATGCGATGTAATAGTATAAAAATTATTAGCAATCATGTGGCAAGGACTGTTTCTTATTACATAAAAAATGAGGCAGACGAATGGATTCATGTGGATAGTGCCTCTCCTTTATCAAGAAAGGAATATACAGAGACATCTATTTATGAAAGTGCAGAAAAAATAATCGAGGTAATAGATAATATTTATAATACGGGTAATAGAGGTGTATGTATAGAAATGGAATGCACGGATGATGAATTTATATATCTGAGTTCACTGATTGAAAAAAAGTATGGTGATGCTAACATTTCTAGTACTCAAAAAGAAGCCACAGAGCAATTAAAGTTGGCTGATTCGAAAGAAAATTTCAGTGAGAATGACAAAAAAGAGAAATATATCAAGATAGAGGAAAGTGGAGAAAGCTCGCATGATTATGAAAACTGTAATTTGACGGGTGAAACTACAACTTCTGTTCTGACAGATAACACAGGGAATGAACCCCAAAAAGAGAATGCCAATATTTTATGTAAGCAAAATAAAATGCAAGTTGCTTTTGTTGGTAAGATTGGCTCCGGCAAAACAACTTTGATTGATGCTTTAGCAGAACTGAATAATATAGAATTTTCTATATCGCATGAAAGTGATTATACCCTATATCAAAATATGGAGGGGAGTCAGCTATGGTATGAGATTACAGGAATTGATATAGGAAAAATTAATGTTGAAAAAGCATGTACAACGATAAAAAATTTAATTAAAGAGGGAATGGATGCCTTAATATACTGCTTTTCTACAAACAAAATTGAAGCTACGGAGGAGAATATTTTGCTCGACATTAAAAGTGATTTCCCCAATGTTAGAATTTTGGTTGTCCTTACTTCTTGTGTAGATGATGATAGTACTGTATACACGGAAAGAATGAGTAATTCTCTTAAGGGGATAAAAGTATTGCCAGTTCTTGCGAAAGATAAAAGGATAAGAAAAGGCATCATTTCAGCATATGGACTCGAAGATATCTCCAGATTTATATATGGAGGAAAATGATATTGAATAAACTAAATATTGTAATTATGGGAAAAACTGGTGCGGGTAAAAGTACTTTGCTGAATGCTATAATTGAAGAAGACATTGCACCTACGGGAATTGGACAAGCCGTAACAAAGAAAAATGCTGTGTATTCGAGAAAGTTATTATTACCACTGGGTATGGAAAATGCTAATGGTAGATATGGATTGATTGGGAAACAAGTTAATTTATATGATACAGTAGGTCTTGAAATTGACAAAAAAATTACGTATGAAACGCTTGAAGAAATACAACAATTCATTATAAAAGCCCGTGACAATGAAGAAGAAACTGATGTTACCGTTATTTTGTTTTGTGTAAATTATAGAAGCAGTAGGTTCGAAGCATATGAAATGGATTTGATAAAAACCTTATCTATTGATTATGAAATTCCGTTTGTTATTGCTTTAACACAGTGTATTGATGATGATGTAAGCGAACTTGAAAAGCAGTTAAAATGGGATTTGCCAGAAATTGCAGTGACAAGGGTATTGGCAAAAGATTATAAAATAAGAGGGGGAATAGTAAAAGCTTTCGGCATTACAGAATTACTGCGTTCCGCTATTTTGGATTATGATAGCAGTAAAATATATATCTTAGAAACGAAATTACTTAAATTAGAGAGAGATAAAGAAAAACGCATTGAACAACTACGGGAGAAGGGTAAAAGTTATATTAATGATTATTCCGATAAGGCAATGAAGGTGGGAATAGTACCCGTTGGTTGTATACCAATTATACATGGAATGTGTATAAAGATGTTAGTTGATTTAAATGGTATGGTTGGAATCAATTCAGCCAAAGGCTTTGCAGCAGATATATTTGCAAATGCTGTCGTTGGAATTATTGCTACTCCTTTTATGACAGTTCCGCTATTAAGTGTGGGAGTTGCATCAGCATACATTTCAGCGGTAGGAGAGACATATTTAGATGCACTTATAAATGTTATAGAGCGTTCGATGGATTGGGAATTAAAGAATAATGAGTTGATGTCAAGGAGAATAACAGAAGAATTGAAAAAAAGAAAAGGTAGGAGGATTAAAGTATGAATGGTTATACCAATCAGCAGAAAGAAAAAATGGAAGAGGAAGCTTTGCGCAAGGCGGTGGATGAACTTGACCGTACGTCTTTACCAACAGCAAATATTATGGTTGCCGGAATAACACAGATAGCTGAATACGATAGCCCGGATATTCCAATACACATCTGGGACACGGTTGGATTGGAACTGGACTCAGAAAAAACAAAGGAGTCGATAAGGGCAATAAGGGATACTATTGCAAATAAATCTGTATCGGATGACCATTTTGACCGTATACATGCTATTTGGTATTGCATAAATTCGGGGAGCAACAGATATCAGGGTGCAGAACTTGATTTCATAAAAAATCTTCATTCTATCGGTGTGCCCTTTATAATTGTATTGACGCAGTGTATAGGCGATGATGACGAAATTAATGCATTTGAAGACAAAATAAAATCTATTAACTTATCAATGGGAATGGGGGATATTGAGATTGTACAAGTGCTTGCAATGGATAAAAAGACTAAAAAGTATACAATAGAAGCTTTTGGACTAGATGTACTTGTGGATACCACAATTAAGAAAATGCCAGATTTCATTAAAGGAGGGTTCATCGCAGCACAAAAGGTAAGCAAAGCCCAGAAACGAGTTCAATGTGAGGAAATTATTTATTATTATGTTCGTGTGGCGAAAGAGGGGTTTTGGGATAAGGTGCCAATTGTCAATATATTCAGTGCAAATAATAAAATTTTGGATATGTTTAAAAAGATAGGCGATATGTATAATACACAAGTTTCAATCGAAGGTATTGAAAAAATAGTAAAAGAATCAAGAATAGACTTTGGCAACATATTCAATGGTCTCATAAATCCATTTAATGCAATGTATCATCAAAAAGTAATGGCTTTATTACAAGTAAAGAAAAATGAGGGATTTGAAGTAGAGCTAAATAATTTAGATAAAAGGGACAGAGTTGCGGTGATGATTGCATTTTACGGGTATACATTCATTACAGCGATAGAGGAACTTTGGGAAAAATTTACAGAGGAACAGCTTAAGGATATGGATATTGTTTGTAGTAATTTGATTACTATTATTAATAGAATTCTAAAAGAAAAAAGAAAGTGATTTTAGGAGGTGACTTATGGGAGTATTAGCTAATACGAAACAATTCCTGGAACATAAGGCAGCGGAAGTGGCAAAAAAAGCGGCGGATGGACTTGCAGCGACATCAGCATTAAGTCCTAAACAACTTGAAGCTGTAGAGCAGAAACGGAAAGAGTATCTTTCACAAAAGCCAGATATGGGTAGTGATGCTGTTGCAGGCATTATTTCAAAGAATCTTGGTGCGGTGGGGATAGAGGTTTATCAAGCCTATTTAAAGCAACTTAAAAATGTTTACAGACCTGTCAATACTGCAATAGGTAATTTTGATGAATTCAATCGTATACGTTATTGTGATATTTCAAAATGGGTGACGGATTCGGAAGAAAAAAGTTTGGATAGGTTGGTTAATGTATATCAGGTTCTTAGCGAGGAGGATTGTAATATTGCATTAATCTATCATAGAACAAGGGAAAAATGCAAAGTAATCTTGGGTGTTGTCAATACGGATTTATCACAGCCAGATCCATCAAAAGTAAAAACATATGAAGCAAGGTTGGAATCTGCATTGAGGGGGAATTTTCCTGGTGTTGAGTTGAGAACAAATAACGGAAAAAGAGACAACTATGGTGTTGGAATTCCGGAGGAGTTAAAGTCTGTAATAAAAAATAATTTACACGAGATGAATGTAAAATCTGTAGCGATTGTTTCAAATCTGGCATCTGAAAAATCGGAAGATTTTATCAGCCAAAGCATGGAAAAACTATTAGATGGCATTGTGCCGCAAAATCAATCGGATGAATATACTGTGGTTTTGCTTGCAAAGCCTATACGCAATCAACTTGAAAGCAAAAACAGATTGTTTGAACTATATTCTGCTTTAGCTCCTTATGCATCCTGGCAAACAAATTATACATATACTACTTCAGATGCTATAAATGCTTCTTCCAATTTTGGAGTGAATCTTGGGGTGAGCGCAGGGATTCAGCATTCTGTAGCAGAGGCTGTTGGAACTAATACTCCAAGGTTAAATAAAGATGAAAAAGTAGAGGAAAAAAATAAAGTAGGTTTTTGGGAGGGTATAGCAAATACTTTCAAGCAATTTGTAGGAATGTATGCACCAATTCAGGACACTCAAACAACAACAATTACAGATGGATATCAGGCAAATGCTAATTTTGGTGTATCATTTGCTCGTTCATCAAGTGTAACTGCTCAGATAGGTTTGAATGAGGGCATTACACAAAGCTATTCGAATTATGGAGTGGTTCATACATTAGAAATAATAGAGAATCAAATTAAAAGAGTCGAAGAAAGTGTAGCGCTTGGAATGTGGGAATTTGCTTCATACATAATTTCAGATAATCCAGTGGTTGCAAACAATGTTGCGCATATGTACCTTGCTTTAACACAGGGTGAAGAATCTTATGTGACAAATGCGGCTATAAATCTGTGGGATGGTCAGGAGGATAAAGATGAGGCACAGACAATTCTGGCAAATGTTCAGAAACTACAACACCCTGTGTTTGGTTTAAAAGAATCAGTAGATGATGAGTGGCTGATGTATCCAACATTAGTTACACCATCTACTATGTTGTCAGGAAAGGAATTGGCGAAATCTTTAAATTTCCCAAGAAAATCTGTTAGTGGATTGCCTGTTTTGCAGAGTGCCTCATTTGGAAGGGAAGTAAGGAAATTTGCGGACAACGATAAAATAAGCAATAGGACAATAGAGATCGGTAAGATCTACCATATGAGGAGAGATGAAGAGACGACAGTTTCATTGGATGTTGACAGTTTTGCTTCTCATGTGTTTATCACTGGTTCTACTGGTACAGGAAAGTCAAATACTATCTATCAAATGATAAGTGCATTGCTTGATAAAGGTGTCAAATATTTGGTAGTAGAGCCGGCTAAAGGTGAATATAAAAAGGTTTTCGGTAATTCTGCAAAAGTATATGGAACAAATATTACAAAAACAAATATGTTAAAGATTAATCCGTTCTCTTTTCCAAAAGATATTCATGTATTAGAGCATATAGATAGAATTGTGGAGATTTTTAATGCTTGTTGGCCGATGTATGCAGCGATGCCAGCCATTCTGAAAGATGCTATAGAGAAAAGTTATGAAAGGGTTGGTTGGAATTTAAGGAATTCATTGTGTGAACCATTAAAATTCCCTACATTTGTTGATTTGATAGAGATGCTTCCTAATGTATTGAATTCATCTTTGTACTCTGCGGATACAAAGAATGATTATGCGGGAGCATTGATTACAAGAGTTCAATCATTGACGAATGGGATTAATGGTCAGATTTTCTGTTCAGGCGTGGAATTATCTAGTGAGGAATTGTTTGAGCAAAATGTAATTGTTGACTTGAGTAGAGTCGGTTCTTCTGAAACAAAGTCTCTTCTGATGGGTGTAATCGTTATGAAATTGCAGGAATATCGGTTGCACCTTGAAAAAATGAATGAAAAATTGGTTCATGTTACAATCCTTGAAGAAGCGCATAACCTATTGCGGAAGATGTCCATTGCCCAGTCACAAGAAGGAGCAAATCTACAAGGAAAAGCAGTTGAGATGCTTACAAATTCTATTGCAGAAATGAGGACATACGGAGAAGGTTTTATTATTGCTGACCAAGCTCCGGCACTGTTGGATGAGGCAGTTATTCGAAATACTAACACAAAAATCGTCTTGCGACTTCCAGATGAAAGTGATAGGGAACTTGTCGGATCATCTATGGCATTGTCGGATGCTCAAAAACTGGAATTGACCAAAATACCGAAGGGAGTTGCTGCCATGTATCAAAATGATTGGGTTGAAGCGGTTTTATGTCATTTTGAGGAATATAAAGATGCAGTGCCTTTTGAATATCAATATCATGCTAATTACGGAATGATTTGCCGTTTCATGAAAAAAGTTTTTGCTATCAAAGACAATTATGAAATTAAAAGTGAAGATGCAGATATCATTAGGGAATGGGTGCGGAGCTTGAAAGTATCAGCGAGGACGAAAAATATATTATGTTCGGTTATTGAAGGAAACGATGTAAGTAGCGAAGAAAGAGAAATTGTTGCCTACAATGTATTTGAAGGTAAAAAGATAGCAGCAATAATGGCAGATGAATCGGATAGAAACAAAGGTGTTGATATGGTTAATAAACGTATTCAGTCGCAGATTGGAATTAAGGATGTTGAGTTAATAGATAGTATTAGGCAGTTGATTTTCCATGTGATTTTTTCAAATAATCGAAATGGAGAACTTGCTCGTAGATATCGCACCATTGAGGAGGGAAGGGTAAAATAATGGTTTTAGAAAGTGTTGCCGTCGTGGTGAAAGAGGCTGCAAAAGAAATGGCTGAAAAGGCAATAGAAACTGTAGAAGAGGTTATGAAAAAGGAGGTGGAAGGCTTACCAGAGCAAATTGGCGAATGTTTAGAAGTAGAGGATTTGGTTGATGAAATCGGAGGCGGAATGGAAACGGATGGTTTACCAGATGAAATACCTTCAGAGTTCCAAGAGAACTTGAATGATGCCCGAGATAATGGTAATATTGAAAATATAAATGAAATAGATGAGTCAGAGAAAAAAGGCGGGAGTTATGATGAAGTGTTCAAAGAAGGTGAAGGGGACAAATTTGAAGTTCACCATATGCCTGCTGATAGTACTTCGAATCTCGAGAGAGGCGATGGCCCTGCTATAAAGATGGAAAAGGAGGATCATCGACAAACAGCAAGTTGTGGCAGTTCAAGGGAGGCGCGGGAGTATAGAGCACAGCAAAAGGAGTTAATAGAGCAAGGAAAATTCCGGGAAGCACTCCAAATGGATATTGACGATATTCATGAGAAATTCGGACATAAGTACGATGATGCCATAAGTGAGATGTTAGAATATGTTGATAAATTAGAAGCGGAGGGAAAAATAGATGGATAAGGTTAATGCTGTTCCACTAAAAGAAGTTGCAGGTATTAAGCTTGGAATGAAAAGATCAGAAGTTAGAAAGGTGTTGGGGGAAGCAAATGAATTTAAAAAAACTAAATTTAGTAAAACTCTTACTGATGATTTTGGTTTTTGTCATGTTTTTTATAACAGTGATGATGAGTGTGAAGCAATTGAATTGTTCAAGGAAGTCCAAGTCATGATTGATGGTAGACTTGTTTTTCCAACAACTTTGGATGAGGCAAAAAAGATATTTGGAGAACTAATGGAGGATGATGGAAACTATATCAGTGAGAAAGATTCAGTGGGTATATATGCTCCTAATGGGAGTATGGAAAGTATTTTATTTGGGGTTGTTGGATATTATGAATGAAGTAGTATTGCACTGATATTTCGCTTTGTGAAATTAAAAATAGGAATGAAAAATGTACACGCATGGTTATTGTTAAATCCATGCGTGTCTATCGTTACGGAGTTCTCCGCATTCATTTCAATCTCATAGTTCTGACGAATCCTTGTTTTGGATATTATTCATTTTTCTGTCAGATGTGGACTGTATTGTAGATTATGTGAAAGAAAAAATTTACAAACACACTTGACAATACTTCTCTGAACTGACAGGCGGCAAGGGCGTGACTTTCGCAACCGGAACGCCGATCAGCAACAGCATGACGGAATTATATACGAATATGCGCTATCTCCAATATGGCACGTTACAGAAGTTAGGGCTAGGTCATTTTGACAGTTGGGCTTCTTCCTTTGGGGAAACACAGACTGCGATAGAATTAGCCCCGGAGGGAACCGGATACCGGGCAAAGACAAGGTTTGCAAAGTTTTTCAACCTGCCGGAACTGATTGCGCTTTTTAAGGAGAGCGCCGACATTCAGACACCGGATATGTTAAAGCTGCCTGTGCCGGAAGCGGAGTATGAAAACGTAGTGTTAAAGCCCAGCGAGTACCAGCAGGACATGGTTTCTTCCCTTGCGGACAGGGCCGAGGCGGTACGCAACAGGCTTGTAGAACCGTATCAGGATAATATGTTGAAGATCACGAATGACGGCAGGAAGCTGGCTCTGGATCAGCGTCTTATCAATGATATGCTGCCGGACAATGAAACTTCCAAGGCGGCAACCTGTGTCGGCAGGGCATTTGAGATATGGGAGCAGACAAAGGAGCAGAAGTCCGCACAACTAATCTTTTGTGATTTATCGACACCGAAAGGGGATGGTACATTTAATGTTTATGAGGACATAAAAAACAAGCTGGTGGAGAAAGGAGTGCCGCCGGAAGAAATAGCGTTTATCCATGAAGCGAATACGGAATTAAGGAAAGCGGAGCTGTTTGGCAAGGTAAGGAGCGGACAGGTTCGTTTTTTATTGGGTTCCACCCAGAAAATGGGCGCAGGAACCAACGTGCAGGACAGGCTGATCGCCTTACATCATCTCGATGTGCCGTGGCGCCCGTCCGACATTGAACAGCAGGAGGGGCGCATTTTAAGGCAGGGCAACCTCAATCCAAAGGTTAAGATTTTCCGGTATGTGACGGAAGGCACATTCGATTCGTACAGTTGGCAGCTCAT
>Ga0137307_103122_pt1 | contig 10386 bp, 8 predicted proteins | sample NAcewD2O_March_2_FD_97180 | JGI IMG/M metagenome (GOLD analysis project Ga0137307, IMG submission 97180) | Mouse cecal microbial communities from Vienna, Austria - N-Acetylglucosamine amended D2O_March | ecosystem: Host-associated > Mammals > Digestive system > Large intestine > Cecum | place...
AATCATCCATGCCGCAAGGCAGAACCAGTAATGGCCGGTCGGCTCTAAGCCAAGTACAATCTGGCTCTTATTATGTTCAGCAGCTATCTGTACTGCCCACTCCTTTGCACTCCGGAACCCTTCAGAATCATTGTTGAATGAATATACGGACTTGCTGAGTTCCCTTCCTCTGGTATCGATTGCTCTCATATAGTGTGTTTCACTGCCCACATCGCATCCTAAGATAAGCATGTCATCACTGATAAAGGAGAGTTTTTCGTTTTTATCAAACTTACCATTGGTCTCCAACTCACGCCAGGTTGAAGCTGTAAGACTTTCTTTGATCGCCTCCGCCTTTTTCAAAAGCTCCTGCTGTTCAAAAATATTTGCTGTTACTACTTGATTTTTCTTTTTTGTTCCTTTAACATTCATTTTAGATACCTCTTGTATTCTTTAGATTTTACCAACTTGCCAGGTCAGTAATAATCTAAATTTACTTGAGGTATTTTTTTGTGTCAATCTCTTGACCTATTTAAAGTATACAGGAAGCTTTCTTTGCTTTATTGAAATTATTTTGGTTATGCCTTTACCGCCCATTCCATGCTTTCATTCTGTAGAGCATAAAGACGGTGATACAGGCCGGACAGTTTCATCAATTCAGCATGAGTGCCTTCTTCTACTAAGCGCCCTTCTTTTAAGACAATGATTTTATCACACTCCACGATAGAACGCAGCTTATGGGCAATGATTAAAACAGTCTTATTTTCAATTAGTTTACCGATAGCCTCCTGGATTTTTGTTTCATTCTCCGGGTCAATAGATGCAGTGCTTTCATCCAGCAAAATCACAGGTGCATCCTTCAAAAAAGCACGGGCAATCGAAAGGCGCTGGCGCTCTCCCCCGGATAACGTCTTTCCATTTTCTCCAATTACGGTGTCATATCCCATAGGCAGACGTTCAATAAATTCATCACATCTGGCTAATTTTGCGGCTGCCATCACTTCGTGTTTTGTTGCGTCCTCCCGTCCGATTTTAATATTGTTATAAATGGTGTCATTAAACAACACTACGTCCTGAAATACGATAGAATAATTTTTGAATAATATTTCCGGCGCAACTTCATTTACATTGATTTCACCGATTCTCACGTTTCCATGCTCTACATCATGAAAACGTGCAGCCAGTTTGCACAAGGTGCTTTTTCCACATCCGGAAGGTCCGACAAGCGCCGTTATTTCCCCCTGTTTTGCCGTAAAGGAAACATTGTGGATCACGTCCTCCTGATTATAGCCAAAGCTCACATTATCAAAAGAAATATCAAACTGATTGATTTGGACGTTTTCTTCTCCTGTTTGCTCTGGGATGTCCAATAAATCCCGAATCCGTTTTGCGCTCACAAGGGAATAAATCATCTCGCCAAGCATTTCACATGATTTTGTAAGAGGTTCATAAATCCTAACCGCCATAAACAAAAAGAGTAAAAAGGTAATCAGACTGATCTCACCGGAGGCCAGCAATAGAGAGCCGGAGATAATCACAAAACCAAGCCCTATACGCATAACATTGTAGGAAACTGAAATGGACAATCCCGCCAAAAGTTCATGCAGCACAAGCCCTGGTATAATCCTCTTGATTTTTACAGCGAGTGCTTTTTGATAATCTTCCATTTTTCGTGATGTACGCAAGACTTTTATATTTTCCAGATATTCCTGCAAACCATCGCTGACAGCCAGCTTTTTCTGCTTATTTTTCTTATTCGTCCCCTCTGAAATCAATTTGCACAATGACATGGCAATCACAGCTAACGGCAGGCAAGAGGCTAAACTTAATGCCAAATGCCAATTATGCAGGAACAGCAGTATAAGAGCTATCATACCGGAACAAATACCGCTGATTAACTCCGTCAATGTATTGGCAAGAGTATTGGCTGTAGTTGCAACATCATCCATGATGACAGAAGTCAGGTCGCTCAAATCCCTTTTTTCAAGGTAGGAAAGGGGAAGTTTACGTATTTTGTCTGCCAATTCCATACGCAGACGCATATCCTCTTTTCCTGATGTGTAATACTTTTTATGGTATGTCAGACGATATGTAAGAAAAATAATAATCATTAAAGCCAGAGAGATTCCCCAATAACTCCATAACGGAACCTTTACCTTGGAATCCCCAAAATAACAGTTCAGCATCTCATTGGCCACCATTGCCAACAGAATGACCGGAAGTAAAGTGGAAAGGTTAAAAATAGTCATACACAGGCTTGCTTTCATAACAGCCTTGCTGCCGTCTGCACTCAGGTGAAATAGTTTTTTAAGCATTTTTTCTTCCTCCAATCCGCCATGAAATACTATTCTGGTATTCCCGGAACATATGGGCATACATTCCATCTTTTTTCAGCAATTCATCATGAGTTCCTTTTTCCGTAATCGCACCACGCTCTAAAACACAAATCTGGTCTGCATGAATTACGGTAGACAGACGGTGCGCAATCATCAAAACCGTTTTACCACGCAAAAGCTCATCCAATGCTTTTTGAATCAAGTGTTCATTCTCGGAATCAGCAAAAGCCGTGGCTTCGTCCAAAAGCACCACGGGAGCATCTTTCAAAATAGCACGGGCCAGTGAAATACGCTGCATTTCTCCTCCTGAAAGATAAACTCCTGTTGTTCCGATTACTGTATCTGCACCGTCAGGCAGTTTCTCCAGTATATCATCGCATTGCGCTAAATGGAGCGCCCGAAGTATATCATTCCTTGACGCTCCGGGAGTATAAAATGCCACATTATCAGCAATAGACATTTTGAAAAGGTTTGTGTCCTGAAAAACAATACTCACCTGCTCCATCCAAGCGTTATAATCCATATTTCTAACATCAACACCGCCCACTTTTACAGAACCGCTTTGCACATCCCAAAAACGTGCGATTAGATTTGCAATGGTACTTTTTCCACCGCCGGATTCCCCCACCAGGGCAGTAACTGTCCCCTGGCCGATTGTGAGAGAAACATCTGTCAATGCCTTTTCAGCGCCGTCCTCATAGGCAAAAGAAACATGCTCTAAAGTGATGTTATAACTATCCGGCTGCTTTGTTACCGCTGCTTGCGGCAGGGATTGTTCCGCAAGGATTTTTTCAATCGCATCCAGGGAAGAACTTGCGACCATCATATTAGAGGAACTTTTCATAATCCGGTTCAAAATGGTAACCACAGCCGGAATCAATACAGCGAAGAAAATAAAACTCAATATCATACGTTCCGGATTACGGCTGGCATTGAACAAAATGATACCGCCAGGTATCAAAAAGAAGAAAATTCCATTGATGACTGTATTGTAAATACTGTCGCTGTTCTCCATGGAGAAAGCATACTTTATTACATAGTCGCTATATTCTTTAACAGCTGTCTTATAACGCCGGAATGAGCTTGCGGTCTGCCCGAACACTTTCACTACGGATATTCCTCTGACATATTCTGTCGCAGCATTACTAATATCTTCCGCAGATTTTTGGTATTGCTTTGCAAGCCCCTCACTTGTACCTTTCAGCATAGCGGCAAGAACCATAAAGTCAAGCAGAATAGGCAACAGGCAAATGAAAGACAGCCGCCAGTCATACCGGAACATAAAGACCAGAAATGCAATCGGAAGAACTGCAGACTGTACAAGGTCCGGTATCTGATGAGAAATCAGGGTTTCCATGTTATCCGTGTTCTTTTCGATAATTTTCCTCTGTTTTCCGCTTGGGTTAGCGGAATGATAGCCCAATGGGAGCTGCCCTATATGCCCGGCTAAATGGATACGGATTTTTGCCACTGTATTAAATGCCGTAATATGAGAGAACAATAGCGAAAATCCATATGTTCCAAATGATGCGGAAATCAAAAAAACTGCCTGCCATCCCAACTCTTTCATATACGTCTGATTTAATCTGGTAAAATCACCTAAAGACTGTACTATTTCCTTTCCGACATTATAAACGCAGACAAATGCACTCAAATTCAATACTGCCGCAACCGCCGCCAATATGATAGATAGCACCATTGTGATTTTGAATCTCCCCATATAACTGAACAAATGGGCAAATACATTTTGTTTTTTCATTGTGTATCATCCTCCTTATAATAATTAGTCATCACTAACTAATTGCCGAAAATAAATGCCGCCAAGCGGCACTTATTTTCACTGATTAAGAATTTTGTTCCAGCCAATATCAAAAAAATATTTCAGCTGCTCCACATAAACTCTTGCATCCTCACGGCTCATGCTGTGTGTAATGGGTTCAAAATAGCCATACAGATTGGAACTCACTAAAATATGTACCAAATCCGGTGTTACTTCCTTTCCCTGAATCGTAATTTTACGCCCCTTACTGTCAATAAGCTGTGTCATGGATTCCACAACAATATCAACCAATTCATCCAAATAATTTTCATAAGAGGAACCGCCGGAACAAACAATCAATAGTCTAAATTCATCAAAATGGTCATAAATGTAATCAACAAAATCAATTACCCTTTTTTCTGAATCAGGTGATATAACCTTTTTTTCCTGTTCCGGCATGGAATGAAATTGAACCTGTTGTATTTTTAAATTTTCTTTAAAGCTGTCCGCAATGGACGACACCAAGGCACAGAACAATTCATCTTTTCCTGAATATCTTTTTGCCAGCGCCCCCCATGTTACACCTGCATTTTTGCAGATTACATTGGTAGATGCCTTTTCATAACCATGCAATAAAAATTCTGTTTTTGCCGATTCTAAAATGCGTGGGTCAATACTTGTGTCCGGTTTAGACAATATTTTCCCCCCTTTCCTTAAAAAAATACTGAAAGTACTACTATCGAAAGTAGCACTTTCAGTATATTGCTTTACATGCAGTTTGTCAACAGTTCTTCATAATTTTTCAACAAAATACATTTAGCAATAAATCAATTCGTCAAAGATAATTTCCTCTGCCTGTGTCCTGCAATTATTCGCCAGCCCCACCCATTGCATGGGTCACCGGCTTTCAGTTCCTCCGTCACGCCCGCCGCTTTCATCAGCTCCGGCATCAGTCTTTCCAGCCGAGCATTGGCGGTCTCGCCAATCTCCAAAAGGCGGGGATAAAATACTTGCCAATAAATTCAGGCACCCAATAAAATTGTTTCTGTGACTGGCACCTCAATAAACTAACCGCTGGTAATGTACCATCTCATACAGCCATTCTTTGTTTAGTGCCTGCCAATCCGTCTGATATAGCTGCAAATCATGTCTGCCGCTGCCTCTTCGCCCACCGATGCGTCAATGCACAGTTCATAGCCGTGTGGATTGCCCCACTCCTGACCGGAAACGCTTTTATAATAGGCGCTCCTGGTTGCATCCGACCTTGCAATGCTCTTTTTCGCATCCTCCGGGCTGTCCCCATACATCTCCATTACCTTTTTCTCACGGTAGCTTTCCGGGGCATAGATAAAGATACGCACCACATCCGGGTAATTACGCAGTACATAGTCAGCCGAACGCCCTATGATGACGCAGGAGCCTGCGTCCGCAATATGCCGGATTGCCTTTTCCTGCGCCGCTATGGCGCGTTTCACCGGATCGGCTGTGAGGTACAGTTCCCTCATAACGGCATTTTCATCGGAATTGATGCCGGAAATAAATTCCCGCGCCAGCCCGCTTTCCTGGGCGGCGACCGTCACCAGTTCTTTATAATAGCAGGGGATATCCAGTTTTTCCGCCACCATCTGCCCGATCCGTTTTCCGGCGGAGCCATGCTCCCTGGCAATCGTGATGACCGCTCCCTTGCGGGACGGTCGGATTGCTGCCGCAGCAGGCTCCTGCGTTTCCTTCTCCCTGCCTAATTCCTTCCACACCCGTACCATGACTGCCGCCGTAACGAAAATGGCAAGCACATCCGCAGCCGGGGCTGCCCAGAAAATGCCGGTAACGCCCATGAAAACAGGAATCAGAAGGGAAAAAACAATCAGCAGCGCATCCCGCAGGACGGACAACGGTGCGGCTGCCTTTGCCCCCACACAGGGGGCCATTAAGAAAATCCTGTCTGACGATGCGGAACAGCTGGAGGTCTTTCTGGCGCACCATATCTGTGATATTGCCACCGCAATTACCATGCCGGTTTTTACCCTGCTTTATCTGTTTTTTATGGACTATCGGCTGGCGCTGGTCACACTGGCCCCCATCGTGATTTCATTCTGTCTGCTGTCCACCTGTCTGAACAAACCGGATAAAGCCGCTTTGCAGGTGGAGTTGGCCAATGCACAGGAAACCATGCAGGGAACCATTGTAGAGTATATCCACGGAATGCCGGTGGTAAAGGTGTTTAACCGCACCCTCAGCGCGTTCCAGCGCTATGAACGGGATCTGAGCAATTTTGTTCATGTGGTATCCAAAACTGCCCATGCCAACGCCAAGCCGATGGGTGCTTACTATGCGTTCTTCGGAGCACAGCTGTTGTTTTTAATTCCCGCATCTCTGCTGCTGATCCCAACGGCCAAAAGCTATTTGGATTTTCTGCCTGTGGTGCTGCTGTTCTTTTTAGTAGGCAGCGCCCTGAAAGAACCCATGGAGGATATGATGGTCAAGGTGCTGGATTCCAACCGGGTGATCGAGGGCATGAACCGTATTGACGGGATTCTGATGCAGGACGAGATCAGCGAGACCGGCACGGGAAATCCCACCGGATATGATGTGACCTTTGAGCAAGTCTCTTTTTCTTATTCCGAGGGAACGCAGGCGGTCAGGAATGTGTCGTTCCGTCTGCCGGCAGACAGTGTGACGGGGCTGGTAGGGCCGTCCGGCGGCGGGAAGTCCACTCTGGCGCAGCTGATCTTGCGTTTCTATGAGCCGCAGCAGGGGCGTATCTGCATTGGGGGTGTGGACATCCGCAATATTTCTCCGGCGAGGCTGACCCAACTGGTTTCCTATGTATTTCAAGACAGCTTCCTCTTTCATGATACTGTGGAGAATAATATCCGCATGGGAAATACCACGGCCAGTCAAAAACAGGTGGAGCAGGCGGCGAAAAACGCAGGCATCCATGATACGATTATGGCTCTGCCCAAGGGCTATGCAACCGTTATTGGAGAACAGGATGCTTATCTGTCCGGCGGAGAGAAACAGCGCCTTGCCATTGCCAGAGTATTTTTGCGGGATACGCCCATCATCATTTTAGACGAGGCCACTGCCTATGCGGACGCCGAGAACGAAGCGAACATCCAACAGGCTTTTGCCCGGCTTTCCAGAGGAAAAACAGTGCTGATGATCGCCCACCGCTTAAAAACCGTGGAACGGGCAGACCAGCTTCTGGTCATGGATACCGGAGAACTGGTTGGGGCAGGGACGCATGAAAGACTTTTAAAGGATTGCGGTCCGTATGCCGGGCTGGTTGCCGCAAATGAGCGGAGGGACCGCTGGACAATCAAACGCAGCGGAAAAGGAGGAGACGCGGAATGAAGAAAGTCAAACGCTGGCTGAATATGATGACGCTGGGCCAGACCGGGGAACTTAAGAAATTGGCCGTATGGATCTTTTTTGACAGCTTTGTGGCCTCCATCCCTGTCACCATCATGCTCCTGGCAATTTACTGTCTGCTGATTCCAATTGCCCAGCCAGGGGTGGATTTGCCGCTCACCCAGCTTTGGATCATGTGCGGCGTGCTGCTTGTGCAGTTCATAGCCTACAACTTTATCCGGCAGAAAACGTATATTGACTTCTGTGTGGGATTTGCCGGAACGATCAAGGATTCCCGTATCCGTATGGGGGAACATCTGCGCCGCCTGAGTATGGGATTTTACAACGGACGGGATGCTGGAGACTTATCCACCGTGCTTTTACGGGACTATTCGGAAATTGAAAATCTGTCCCAGCAGATTTTGCCTCAGATCGTCACGGTTCTGATTCGCTTTGCCCTTATGCTTGTGATGCTCACCGCCTTTGACTGGCGCATGATGCTGTCGGTTTTTATCGTGATCCCGCTGGCTCTGCCCTTTGCCTTTCTCAGCTATCGGCGGATGAACGATGCCGGAGCCGATTTTCAGTATTCCCAGCAGGAAACATCCTCCCGCATTTTGGAGTATGTGGGCGGTATCCAGACATTGAAAGCCTTTCATATGGCGGGCAAGCATTTTGAAGCCTTAAAATATGCGCTGAACCGTCAGAGAAATGCGGCAATTCACATGGAAACAGGTGCCGCCGCGCCGGTCAGTATGCTGGGAAGATTTGTTTTGAACGGCGGAATTGCTCTTGTGATGCTTGCCGGCGGGATATGTTTAACTGGCGGGACGTTGGAACCGTATTATTACATTTTCTTTTTGGTACTGACTTTGACGATTTATGACCCTGTACTGATTTTGTTTACATTTATTGCCGATTTTGCCCGTACCACAAGGAGCGGACAGCGAATTGAAGCCCTGTTCAAGGAACGGCCCTTGCCGGAACCATCGGAATCCCAACAGCCCGCAGGCTTGGAGATCACCTTCGACCATGTGAGCTTTTCCTATGGTGCGGCGGAAGTTCTGCACGATATTTCTCTGACGTTCCCAGAGAAAAGCGTGACCGCTTTGGTAGGGCCGTCCGGTTCTGGAAAGTCTACGATCACCCGGCTTGCGGCACGGTTTTGGGATGCCGGTCAGGGCGAGATACGTCTGGGCGGCGTGCCGCTGAAGCATATGAGGACGGATGATCTGCTGTCTTACATCAGCGTTGTCTTTCAGGATGTGTATTTGTTCCACGACTCCATTGAGGGGAATATCCGTATGGGAAAACCGGATGCGACCCATGAAGAAATCATAGAAGCGGCGAAAGCGGCAGCCTGCCATGACTTTATCATGGCGTTGCCGGACGGCTATCAAACGATTGTCGGCGAGGGCGGCTCTACTCTGTCCGGCGGTGAAAAACAGCGTATTTCTATCGCACGAGCGATTTTGAAGGACGCGCCAATCATTCTTTTGGACGAGGCAACAGCGTCCCTTGATCCCAGGAATGAAGTCCTGATTCAACAGGCCATTTCCGCTTTGGTAGAGGAAAAGACCGTGATCGTGATTGCTCACCGTTTGCAGTCGATTTGCAACGCGGACAACATCATCGTTTTGGAAAAAGGACATCTCGCAGAACAAGGAACGCATGCACAGCTGCTCGATAAGAATGGACTGTATGCCCGCCTTTGGCATGAGCAAAATCAGGCCGAACAGTGGCAATTGCGGTAGAAATAGATTTTTTCACTATAACAGCTCATTGCGGCTGGCGTGGATCGGGAAACAGCAGAGCAAGATGCTTGCTGGATAGTACGATCAGGGTACCGGGTACCGGCAAGCAATGCGCCGGTATATACCCGGCGCGTGCTTGTTGGTGGCTAACCGCCCCCAAACCCCTGTAAATCCGGGTGCAAGTGCGCCCGGATTTTTAAGCCGCCTCCGGCGTCTGCTGTTACCCGCAGGGAGAGAAAAATCATCACCGCGCATCCTGCTGACGGTCACAATTTTTCTCTTTCTCCGTCACGCCCAAAATCCGCTCCACGTTGTTTTTAGCGGTGAGCAGCTCAATCATTTTCGCCTTTGCCTGCTTGTACTCTGGATACCGCTTTTTGTTCTCGGCCTTCAATATGGCATACTCCTGTTTCAGTGATTGCATGGACGGAAGCTTTTTCAAACCGAGAGAATCAAAGTACCGCTTCGCCGCTTGACAACCTTCGATCTCGCTGGTATGCTGTTCATAAAACTTGGCCTGTTTCCTGCCTGTCAGTTTCCGATATTGGGCGTAAACTTCACGGGTCTTGGAGTACGTTCCAATGCGCCGTTGCAGTTCGGAAATGTCTTTCATTCTCTGTTCATCCACATCATCAAACAGCGTTGTTTTGATCTGTCCGGGCGCGTGTTCCTGGAAAAATCCCAGGTTGAATCTGGATATATGCTCCAGCACCCTGACTTTGATTTTGTGCATGGTATTGAACGCCGCCACATGGGTGCAGGTACCAGCAAAGGACATAAGGACTGTCTGTAAAACTGCCGCCGCTATGCCAATGCAGGCCCACATTGCCATCGTCCTGAAAGTCACTTCGTTTCTGATGATGCAGAGCAGGATTTGATACACCACTGATCACACTACTCACTGACGCTTCGCAATTCTCTACCGGCTGCTTCCATACAGCCTCATATATCTGCTTTTTCGTAAAAACCCAGCTAGGGTGCTGTGCCAGATAACAGAGCGCAAAAAATTCATAATGGCTCAGATGAACCGGTTCACCATCTCTGAGAGCAATCTGTTCCTTTAACCGGATCTCCATGCCGGGAAACGACAGCACATTCCTGTTCTTTTCATCAGAAGGAACTAATAATGGTATCCTTGATACCTGACAATGCATTTTTCCTGACAGAAAAGCAAGAATCTCTTTCCAGTCACCCTCGTTTCCTTTAT
>Ga0137307_103123_pt1 | contig 10383 bp, 8 predicted proteins | sample NAcewD2O_March_2_FD_97180 | JGI IMG/M metagenome (GOLD analysis project Ga0137307, IMG submission 97180) | Mouse cecal microbial communities from Vienna, Austria - N-Acetylglucosamine amended D2O_March | ecosystem: Host-associated > Mammals > Digestive system > Large intestine > Cecum | place...
ACTTCAAATCATAGTAGTGCTTCCACGGGAACAACAGGACTTTTGGAAGCAACTTTGCCAAAAACACAGCTTTGCGGTGGAACATACCCTTGCCGATGGAGGCGAAACACGTTTCCACTCTGTAAAGAACGGTCTGGCACTGGTGCAGGAGCCGGGACTGGTAGGGGTGCATGATGGAGTACGTCCGTTTGTGTCGGTAGAAGTGATTCGCCGTTGTTATGACTTGGCAAAAGTGCAGAAAGCAGTGATTCCTGTGGTAGATGTGGTAGAGACACTTCGCCATCTGACAGATGCCGGAAGAAGTGAAACGGTCAGCCGGAATGATTACAAACTGGTGCAAACACCGCAGGTGTTCGATGTAGAATTGTTGAAACAAGCATATACACAAGAATTTACCCCCTTCTTTACAGACGACGCTTCCGTTGTCGAAGCAATGGGAATACCTGTGTGTCTGGCAGAAGGTAACCGTGAAAATATAAAAATAACGACTCCTTTTGATTTAAAAGTAGGGAGTGCTCTTTTATAAATGTTTGATTTATCCACACGCGACATAAAATTTATCTCCGGTGTAGGCCCTCAAAAAGCCGCTGTATTAAATAAGGAATTGGAAGTCTACTCCTTGCACGATTTAATTTATTATTTCCCTTATAAATATATTGACCGGAGCCGCATCTATTACATTCATGAAATAGATGGCAATATGCCGTATATCCAGCTGAAAGGAGAAATCCTCGGTTTCGAAACCATTGGCGAAGGACGCCAACGCCGTTTGACGGCTCATTTCTCGGATGGTACGGGAGTTGTGGATTTGGTGTGGTTTCAGGGCATTAAATATATCTTAGGTAAGTATAAACTACACGAAGAATATATCATCTTCGGTAAACCGACCGTTTTCAACGGACGTATTAATGTGGCGCATCCCGATGTAGACAAACCGGAAGATTTGAAACTTTCTTCGGTGGGATTGCAACCTTATTATAATACGACGGAGAAAATGAAGCGCAGTTTTCTCAACTCTCATGCGATTGAGAAGATGATGGCAACGGTGATTCAACAAATACAGGAGCCTCTGCCTGAAACACTTTCTTCCAAATTGCTAGCGGAACATCATCTGATGCCTTTGACGGAAGCTCTCCGGAATATCCACTTCCCGACCAATTCCGATGTGCTTCGCAGGGCGCAATATCGCCTTAAGTTTGAAGAACTGTTTTATGTTCAACTGAATATCCTCCGCTATGCTAAAGACAGGCAAAAAAGATATCGTGGATATATCTTTGAGAAAGTGGGAGATGTGTTCAATACATTTTATACAAAGAATCTTCCTTTTCAACTGACAGGTGCACAGAAACGGGTATTGAAGGAAATACGGAACGATGTCGGCAGTGGCAGGCAGATGAACCGCCTCTTGCAGGGAGATGTAGGAAGCGGGAAAACACTGGTTGCCTTGATGAGTATGTTGCTGGCATTGGATAACGGCTATCAGGCTTGCATGATGGCGCCCACCGAAATCTTGGCGAACCAGCATTATGAAACAATCAAAGAACTGCTCTTTGGCATGGATATCCGTGTCGAACTGTTGACAGGCTCTGTTAAAGGCAAAAAACGGGAAGCGATTCTGACCGGATTGCTGACCGGAGATGTGAAGATATTAATAGGAACGCATGCCGTTATTGAAGATACTGTCAATTTCTCTTCTTTAGGTTTTGTTGTTATCGACGAACAGCATCGCTTTGGTGTGGCACAACGCGCCCGCCTTTGGAGTAAGAATGTTCAACCTCCGCATGTACTTGTGATGACGGCTACCCCGCTTCCACGCACTTTGGCAATGACATTGTATGGTGATTTGGACGTGTCTATTATCGACGAGCTTCCACCCGGAAGAAAACCGATTACTACTATCCACCAATTTGATAACCGCCGGGAAAGTATGTATCGTTCGGTGCGCAAACAAATTGAAGAAGGACGTCAGGTCTATATTGTCTATCCGCTGATTAATGAAAGCGAAAAGATTGATTTGAAGAACCTTGAAGAGGGATATCAACATATTCTGGAAGAGTTTCCCAAATGTGCAGTTTGTAAAGTGCATGGCAAAATGAAACCAGCCGAGAAGGATGAGCAAATGCAGCTTTTTGTTTCGGGCAAAGCGCAGATCATGGTGGCTACTACCGTTATTGAAGTCGGGGTAAACGTTCCGAATGCTTCGGTGATGATTATTGAAAATGCAGAACGTTTCGGGCTTTCGCAGTTACATCAGTTGCGTGGTCGGGTAGGACGTGGGGCGGAACAGTCTTATTGTATTCTGGTGACGAATTATAAGTTGACGGAGGACACCCGGAAACGGTTGGAAATCATGGTACGTACTAATGATGGTTTCGAAATAGCCGAGGCCGATTTGAAATTGCGTGGTCCCGGTGATCTTGAAGGTACGCAGCAAAGCGGCATTGCTTTCGATTTGAAGATTGCGGATATTGTCCGCGACGGGCAACTGTTGCAATACGTTCGCGCCATAGCTGAAAGTATTGTGGAACAAGACCCTGCGGCACAGAATCCCGAGAATGAAATTTTGTGGAGGCAACTTAAATCCTTGCGAAAAACGAATGTTAACTGGGCTGCTATAAGTTGAAAAACGGTTAAACATGCAGTTTATTTGCGTATATGTGTTGCAAAACATGTTTCGCATCTATTCTCCCTATTTATAGGAGTTTAACGGCTCAATTGCTCCCTCTTTTCGTACTAAGCATCTGAAAAATAGTTAATAACTCTCTTGCCTTTTCATAGGAAAATACTACCTTTGGGGGAATTTTTTTAGTAAATGTATTGTTTAACCATTTGCAAAGTCGAGTATTATGCTTGAAAAAACGCTGGTCATTTTGAAACCGTGTACCCTTCAGCGGGGATTGATTGGTGAGATTACTCATCGTTTTGAATGTAAAGGATTACGGTTGGCCGGCATGAAGATGATGCAACTGACTGATGAATTGTTAAGTGAACATTATGCCCACCTTAGCGGCAAACCTTTCTTTCAGCGTGTGAAAGATTCGATGATGGCAGCTCCTGTCATTGTTTGTTGTTTCGAAGGTGTGGATGCTATTCAAACAGTCCGTACGTTGGCGGGACCGACTAATGGACGTTTAGCTGCCCCTGGCACTATTCGCGGGGATTATAGTATGAGCTTTCAAGAAAATATCGTTCATACATCCGATTCTCCGGAGACTGCAGCTATTGAATTAACGAGATTTTTTTAACCGGAAGAAATATTCGATTACAGACAGGCTACATTCGATTACCTGTACGCAAACGATGAATATTAATTGAATTGACAAAGAAGGAATGAATTTTAGCATTATTAAAACAGGATTGGTCGCTGTTGCGGCTATGGTCAGTCTGAGCTCTTTCTCACAAGACCTGATTGCCCGCCAAGCACCGATAGACAAAAAATTAAAATCAGTAGACTCTTTGGCATTGCAGAAGCAAATTCGTGCCGAACAGTCTGAATATCCCGCCCTAAGTCTTTATCCAAACTGGAATAATCAGTATGTACATGCTTATGCAAATGCTATCATCCCCGAGACGTATACAATTGACTTGACAGGATTTCACATGCCGACCACAAGTACAAAAATAACTTCGCCTTTCGGACCTCGTTGGAGAAGAATGCATAATGGATTGGATTTGAAAGTGAATATAGGTGATACTATTGTAGCTGCTTTTGACGGGAAAGTACGTATCGTAAAATATGAGCGTAGAGGATATGGAAAATATGTCGTTATCCGTCATGATAATGGACTGGAAACTGTGTATGGTCATTTATCAAAACAATTGGTTGAAGAAAATCAATTAGTGAAAGCCGGAGAGGTAATCGGATTGGGTGGTAACACCGGACGTTCTACTGGTTCGCATCTTCATTTCGAAACCCGCTTTCTGGGGATTGCAATTAATCCGATTTATATGTTCGACTTCCCGAAACAAGATATCGTTGCCGATACTTATACGTTCCGCAAGGCAAAAGGTGTGAAGCGTGCTGGTTCTCATGATACTCAAGTGGCTGACGGTGCTATTCGTTATCATAAGGTGAAGAGTGGCGATACGCTGTCCCGCATTGCTAAGTTGCGTGGCGTATCAGTTAGTACACTTTGCAAACTGAACCGTATCAAACCGACTACTACTTTGCGCATCGGACAGGTTTTGCGTTGTTCATAAAAAATATAGCTTATAAAACAGTAATACAATATCTTTAGAAGAGGGCACTTTAATATAATTTAGAGTGCCCTCTTTCTGTTTTTACTTAATTATTGTTACCTTTGCGCACTATTTGGAAGAAGATGAAAGATACCAAGCAACAATTTGAACATGTCATCGCTTTGTGCCGTGACTTATTTTCCAAGAAGCTGCACGATTACGGACCTGCATGGCGTATCCTGCGTCCGGCTTCGGTGACTGACCAGATTTTTATTAAAGCCAATCGGATTCGTAGTATTGAAACCAAAGGAGTAACCCTGATTGACGAGGGAATCCGTGCTGAGTTTATTGCGATTGTCAATTATGGCATTGTCGGACTTATCCAGTTGGAACTAGGGTATGCCGAGTCTGCCGACATCAGTAATGAAGAAGCGATGGCTTTGTACGATAAGTATGCAAAAGAGGCATTAGAACTGATGCTTGCCAAGAATCATGATTATGATGAAGCTTGGCGGAGCATGCGTGTCAGCTCTTACACGGACTTGATTCTGATGAAAATCTACCGTACCAAGCAGATTGAGAGCTTGGCCGGCAATACATTGGTGTCAGAAGGTATTGATGCCAATTATATGGATATGATTAATTACTCTGTTTTCGGACTGATTAAGATAGAATTTGAAAGATAAGAACTTACATATCATTCAGGAGGTAGTGGCGAATATGTGTCGCTTTCTGTTGGCGGCATCGTTCATCTTTTCCGGATTTGTAAAGGCAGTTGATCCGCTGGGTTTCCAGTATAAGATACAGGATTATCTGACTGCATTCGGAATGGCTTCCTGGTTCCCTTCATTCTTCCCTTTATTGGGAGGTATCGTTTTATCCGCCGTTGAGTTTTTTATAGGTATCTCTTTGTTCTTTGCAACAAGAAGAACATTGGCTACCTCATTGGCTTTGATGCTGATGATTTTCATGACCCCACTGACCTTGTATCTTGCCATCTTTGATCCGGTTTCGGACTGCGGTTGTTTTGGTGATGCCTGGGTATTGACGAATTGGGAAACATTTGGAAAGAATATCATTCTGCTGTTTGCGGCAATAATGGCTTTCCGTCACAGGAGGATGCTGATTCGTTTTATCAGTGTGAAGATGGAATGGCTGGTTTCTCTTTATACACTGTTTTTTGTGTTTACTTTATCGTTCTATTGCCTGGACCGTTTGCCTGTTTTAGACTTTCGTCCTTACAAGATCGGAAAGAATATCCTGGAAGGAATGACAATGCTCGAAGGAGCCAAACCAAGCGTATATGAAAGCATCTTTATCCTGGAGAAGAACGGAGAGCAGAAAGAATTTACGTTGGATAACTATCCGGATAGTACCTGGACATTTGTCGATACGCGTACCATCCTTAAGGAAAAAGGATATGAACCGGCTATTCATGATTTTTCTATGATAGATCTGAATACGGGGGAAGATATAACAGACGATGTATTGACAGATATAGGATATACTTTCCTATTGGTTGCTCATCGCATTGAAGAGGCGGATGATAGTAACATTGATTTGATTAATGAGATATATGACTATTCGGTGGAGCATGGCTACAAATTTTATTGCCTCACTTCTTCACCGGAGGAACAGATAGAATTGTGGAAGGACAAGACAGGAGCCGAATATCCTTTCTGCCAAATGGATGATATAACATTGAAGACGATGGTTCGTTCCAATCCAGGGCTGATGTTGATTAAGAATGGAACCATTCTGAATAAATGGAGCGATGAGGATATACCGGATGAATACGTACTGACGGACAAACTGGAGAATCTGCCGCTAGGAAAGCAGAAAGTGAGCAGTGACGCTCATACGGTAGGATATGTCTTCTTGTGGTTTGTTATTCCATTGTTGTTAGTGCTTGGGGTGGATGTGTTGGTCGTTCGCCGCCGGGAACGGAAAACCGCGAAGCGGAAGCAACAAGAAAAAGAGATAAAAAGCAAAGAACCGGAAACAAAGAATCAAGGAATAGAAGAACAAGAATAAGAAAGTAAAAGATAACGAGCGACCCTCTGTAACGAACACTAACTTGAATCGTTCAATCGTCAATCGTCCAATCGTAAATTTATTAACCCTTTAAAATAAAAAACAAAATGAGAAAGAACATTGTTGCAGGAAACTGGAAAATGAACAAAACCCTTCAAGAGGGTATCGCTTTGGCTAAAGAACTGAACGAAGCATTGGCTAACGAAAAGCCTAACTGTGATGTAATCATCTGTACTCCGTTTATCCACCTGGCTTCTGTTACTCCGTTGGTAGACGCTGCTAAGATTGGTGTAGGTGCTGAAAACTGTGCCGACAAAGTATCAGGTGCTTATACAGGCGAAGTTTCTGCTGAAATGGTTGCTTCTACTGGTGCAAAATATGTAATTCTGGGACACTCTGAACGTCGTGCATACTACGGTGAAACAGTTGCTATCCTTGAAGAAAAAGTAAAATTGGCTTTGGCTAACGGTCTGACTCCGATTTTCTGTATCGGTGAAGTGTTGGAAGAACGCGAAGCTAACAAGCAGAACGAAGTAGTAGCCGCACAAATGGAATCTGTATTCTCTCTGTCGGCTGAAGACTTCTCTAAGATTGTATTGGCTTACGAACCGGTTTGGGCTATCGGTACAGGTAAAACTGCTTCGCCTGAACAGGCACAGGAAATCCATGCTTTCATCCGTTCTATCGTAGCTGACAAGTATGGCAAAGAAATCGCAGACAATACTTCTATCCTTTACGGTGGTAGCTGCAAACCTTCTAACGCTAAAGAACTGTTCGCTAACCCGGACGTTGATGGTGGTTTGATTGGTGGTGCTGCTCTGAAAGTATCTGATTTCAAAGGTATCATTGATGCTTTTAACGCATAATTAAAACTTCTTTCAGGCACGGATTTCACGGATTAAACGGTATAGTTTGGTCCAAGAGATTTTAAAAACTGTGTAACCCGCGTAATCCGTGCCTAAATATTGTTTATAGAATGAGAAAACTAGCTTTATTTACTTTGATGTTGGTATTGGCAGTTGTCGGTGTACAGGCACAGAGCATTGTCAAAAGTCTGGAACGTAACGTTCCGGGACAAGGAAAGGTGACTATTCATCAAGATCCCCGTATTGAGGCTCTGATAGGGATGGAACGTCCTGCAACAGGTGAACAGAAAGTAATAAAGACTTCCGGGTTCAGAATACAGGCGTATGCCGGTAATAATACTCGTCAGGCTAAGAATGATGCTTATCATGTAGCATCACGCGTCAAAGTGTATTTTCCGGAATTGACGGTATATACTTCGTTCAATCCACCTCGTTGGCTTTGTCGTGTAGGTGATTTCCGGAGCATTGAAGAGGCGGACGCAATGATGCGTCGGTTGAAGTCTACCGGTGTGTTCAAAGAGGTTTCTATTGTAAGAGACCAGATTAATATTCCTTTATAATTGTATCATGTTAGAAAAAGAAGAAATTGTTTCTCCGAATCTGGAGGAGTTGAAGAGTCATTATCGTAGTATTATAACTTTGTTGGGCGAAGATGCCGAACGGGAAGGGTTGCTGAAAACTCCGGAGCGTGTGGCTAAAGCAATGTTAAGTTTGACGAAAGGGTATCACATGGATCCTCATGAAGTGCTTCGCTCTGCTAAATTCCAGGAAGAATACAGTCAGATGGTGATTGTGAAAGATATCGATTTCTTCTCCCTTTGCGAACATCACATGTTGCCGTTCTACGGGAAGGCACACGTGGCTTATATTCCTAACGGCTATATCACTGGGTTGAGCAAGATAGCCCGTGTAGTCGATATATTCTCTCATCGCCTGCAAGTGCAGGAACGCATGACACTGCAAATCAAAGAGTGTATTCAGGAAACACTGAATCCGTTAGGTGTAATGGTGGTAGTGGAAGCCAAACACATGTGTATGCAGATGCGTGGTGTAGAAAAACAAAACTCTATTACTACTACTTCAGATTTTACTGGGGCTTTCAATCAGGCAAAAACTCGTGAAGAGTTTATGAATCTGATTCAACACGGGACTTTGTAGAGAAAACCTGGTAAGAAACGCTATTGGGTTTCGGTATCGGGGAAGGCAGGCTTCGGTATCGATGAAGAGGATGTGCGTTACCGATGAAGACATCTCACGGCACCGATGAGGAGTCATCGCAGAACAACCCTGTCACCCAATCGTTTTGCCATGATGCTTTGTACGGTCTTCAACTCATTAAAGCGTTTCATAAGCGAGTCACATTTTTCATTATCTTGGGCGAGAGCAGGATCTTGCAGGGCATAAAGCATGTGCTTCAATTCCTCTGTTACGATTGCATATTTGAAGTTAATCATTAACATCGGAACCATTTCATAGAGACGCTCTTCATCTGTTACGATCTTTTGGGATTTGGAGTGGTATTTACTAAGCTGATACCGCACATTAATCAAATCCACACTCAATTTACTGATTACCGGATCAGGATGTGCCAGGAAGTAACGTTCAGCAATGAAATTGGAATCATACATGTGTGCAGCAGCTTCCGATAACATTTGGCGGTGCAACGGATTATGAAAAGCTAACTCATCTTCTTTCAAATCATTAATCACATATTCTATAACGGTTACCGGAATCTCGTTTCCTTCTTCATCAGTCAGGTTACACATGATTTTTTCTCCATAACGAACTACCGCTTGTAATATCAGCCGTTCGAATTTGTAGAATTCTTGTCCTTCCTTTCCTTCCTGGGGGATAAAAGATGCATAGTTGTCTTCCTGCAGAGCGGGAGGAACCTCTGTATATCCGTTATCTATTTCAGGGGACAACGGAATATCTCCGTTGGGCATCGGAGCATTTTCAGGCGGTGTCCCTTGAGACATTGTAGCTGTTCTTTCAGCCATCCGGCGTTCCCGTTCCGTTTGTTCAGCTCGTTTCTCTGCTTGAGTTTCCCGTCGTTTGGCAACTTCCGATACCAGTAACTTATCTTCTATATGAAGTAACTGTGCACATTCTTTGATATAGACATCTCTGACAATTGCTTCCGGGATAACAGAAATACTTTGCACCAAATTGCCAATCAGTTCCGCACGCTTGATGGGATCTTTTCCTGCATCCTCCAGCAGCAAGTTTGTTTTGAAGCGGATAAAGTCCGTTTCATGTTCGGAGATGAAAGCTTGGAATTCCGTTGAGTTATGTTTGCGGGCAAAAGAGTCCGGGTCGTCCCCATCGGGAAGAAGACAGACTTTGATATTCATACCTTCCTCCAACAACATGTCAATTCCCCGGATAGAGGCCTTGATACCCGCTGCGTCACCGTCGTAAAGCACAGTCATGTTGTTGGTGAACCGGTGAATCATACGGATTTGTCCCGATGTAAGGGCGGTTCCCGAAGAAGCAACCACATTCTCTATACCGGATTGATGCATGGAGATTACATCCGTGTAACCTTCAACCAAAAAACAACGGTCTTGTTTTACAATAGCCTGTTTGGCAAAATATATACCGTATAATTCGTTACTTTTATGATAGATTTCCGATTCGGGTGAATTGACGTATTTTACTTTAACCCCTTTCGTTGCACTGGCAAGTACACGTCCGCCAAAAGCCACCACTTTACCGGAAAGCGTATGGACAGGGAAAATCACACGTCCCCAAAAACGATCCCGCAATCGGTGGTCATCCGTTTCGTAGCAAAGTCCGGTTTTTACCAGATACTCTTTTTTATATCCTTTTTGGATTGCCTCTTTGGCGAATGCATCGTGACTTTCAGTACAGTAGCCTAATTGGAATTTCTCAATAATGTCGTCGCGAAAGCCACGGTTGCGGAAATAAGCCATACCGATGCTACGCCCGTCTATATGATTTTTTAGTATGTTCTGGAAATAATCGCGCGCAAAGTTATTGACGATAAACAGACTTTCGCGTTCGCTTTGCACAAACTTCTCTTCATCACTTAATTCCCGCTCTTTGATTTCAATATTGTATTTCTTGGCAAGGTACTTCAGCGCTTCCGGATATGACATCTGCTCGTGCTCCATAATGAAATGCACTGCGTTTCCACCTTTTCCACAAGCAAAACATTTGCATAATCCTTTGGCGGGAGAGACATAAAAAGAAGGGGTTTTATCACTGTGGAACGGACACAAACCGACGTAATTGACACCACGTTTGCGCAGGGTGACAAAATCCGAAACGACATCCATAA
>Ga0137307_102497_pt1 | contig 10379 bp, 8 predicted proteins | sample NAcewD2O_March_2_FD_97180 | JGI IMG/M metagenome (GOLD analysis project Ga0137307, IMG submission 97180) | Mouse cecal microbial communities from Vienna, Austria - N-Acetylglucosamine amended D2O_March | ecosystem: Host-associated > Mammals > Digestive system > Large intestine > Cecum | place...
GGCAATAGCAGCAGCGGGCGATATGTGTTAAAGAAGGTTTATTTGGAACGGGGACTTTTTGACACGGAGATTCCGTTGGAGATGGAGAATAAAGAGGAGTATAGCTTTATCATTACAAAGGATCCGGATTGGAGTGAGTCGGAATCGAAGCTTGAGCTTGAGTCTGTTGTGCTGAATAAGAATACGCAGCAGGTAAAACAGGGAGACGAAGTAGAGATTACCGTAGGCGTGACGAATAAGAGCGATGAGCCATTGCCGCAATATGGAACTGTCTATTTCTATGCGGCGGCGCCGGATATCGATGACAGCAGCCGGTATGTTGATTTGACGCTGGGTGAAGATTCGAAATATCATGGGACTTTGAAGATAGAAAATATGTATCCATGTGAATGGTATGTGGAGGATATTCGTATCGAAGATGATAGTTGGTACGAGCAAGAATTCCCGGATAAGGAAAGATATCCATATTATGTGTGTGTATATAACGAAGAAGCTTTCGTTAATCCGTCGTTTGATGTGGATATTGCATTTATGGCGTTAGATAAAAATGGAGATTATCAAATCGTCAGTGAAGTGAAGAAGGAGAATGTTGAGCGACGCCAGACGATGAAAGAGATCGGCGTTGCATTCCCGGCAATGAAGTCCGAGTATGCAGGTTTGACCCAAACAGGCTGGATAGACCAAGAGGGAAGAGAGATTACGGAAGATATGGCCCTCTTTAATGAAGAATATATACAGATATATGCCAAATATGATAAAGGTATCATACATGCGTATTATGAATATCCGGATGCAGAAGGTAATTGGCAGAGTACGGATCAAAAGTTCTTGTATGAACATGGCGAAACCTACGGAGAGCTTTTAAAGCAAATAAATGGGTTTGTACCGGAGGATATCACGAAGGAATATTCATTTATCGGTTGGGAGTATGAAGACGATTATTACAAAGAAGATGATGTGATATCGGATCGGGTAGAGTATATTTCTGCTGCTGCGAAATTTGCCGATGTGACGTTGCTGCGGATATTCCCTCATTATTTTGATCAGGAAGCAAACGATGATAATGGATCAGAAGTTCTGGCAGTAAAAGAGGGCACAACAGTTAATGATGTAATAAATGTGCTGAGTAAGTCAGAGCCGCCGCAGTCTTATGAAGGCCTGAGATTCAAGGAATGGGCTGTAAATCCATATATGGAGACAGAAGGAACGGCTGTGGTAAAGAATGGAGATGCTTTTGGACAGGATGCGATATATGAGAATTGCCTGATTCGTTACATTATATGGTCGGATAATGGAGAGAACATCTATTGCCAGGTAGCAGAAAAAGGAGAAACAGTTAAGGCATTGACATCGTTTGACAATCTTGGAGAGATTACATGGGAGATTGGCTATGCGCCGGAAGAAACTTTTGTTGTTAATGAACATATGACCTTCTATGGAGACGCAGACAGTGCAGTCATAGATCCAGACGTTCCGAGTGATCCGGAGAAGCCAGATCAACCATCCAAGCCATCCAAACCATCCGGGTCGACTTCTGATTCTGATAACAAAACAGATGTTCCGGAAGATACGAAACTTCCTGACAGCGTTGTCAATTCTGTCATCGAAAAGGTTAACAATTCAGCACCAGGGCAGACGATTCAGGTGAATATGAATTCGAAGACCACTGTGTCAAAGGAAATTCTGGAAGCTGCAAGAGGAAAAGATGTGAATGTAGTTCTGGAAATGGACGGATATAGCTGGACAATTAACGGCAAAGATATTCAGGCAGCGAACCTTAAGGATATCAACCTTAAAGTGATCAAGCATACGGATCATATTCCAAGTTCAACGGTAAAGGCGCTTGCAGGCAGCAATCCATGTATGCAGATTTCCCTTGTTCACGAAGGAAATTTCGGCTTCAAGGCAACGCTGAATATCGGTGTTGGTTCGGAGTATGCCGGCAAGTATGGCAATCTGTATTATCATGACAGCGCCGGAAAGATGGTATTCATCAATGCCGGCCAGATTAATTCAGAAGGAAATGTAAGCCTGGAATTCAGCCATGCGTCCGATTATTTGCTTGTGATGTCGGCTCAGGCGATGTCTCAGACAGATGTGCCGGAGAATCTGATGCCGGCAGGAATGGATCAGAATGGCACTACATCTGCGTCAAACACGAATAATAATGTCACAAGAAGTCCAAGAACCGGAGACTACTCTTATGTGCTGCGGCAATGGGAATTATGATATACGAACATAAAAGAAAACATGCATAGAAGTAATCGCATTTCCGGTAATGGGAAGATACAAGGCGCTCGGGATTATTCCGGGCGCTTTTCTATTGCCTTTCTTAGTAAAACTATGCTACACTTTAATTACATTTATATCAGGAAGGAGCAATACGGTTATGGGAATATATCTGAATCCTGGTAATGCAAGTTTTCAATCTATTAGGAAGGGAATATATATTGATAAATCGGAGCTTATCTCTTTTGTCAATGCAAGGCTTGGAACCAAAGAAAAGTTGATATGTGTCAGCAGGCCTCGAAGATTCGGCAAATCATTTGCTGCTCAGATGCTATGTGCATATTATGATAAAAGCTGTGATTCAAGAAGCCTTTTTCGGGATTTGAAGATTGCTTCTGATACGGATTTCAGTGTATATCTTAACCAGTTTAATGTGCTGTATCTTGATATGACATGGTTTCTTGTCAATTCCGGCGATATAAAAGATACAGTCAGAAATCTTCAGCAGGAGATCATTAAGGAATTAAAGATGTACTACTCTGAGTATATTGCCGCGGATGTTACTACACTGCCTATGGTTCTCTCGAAGATCAATCAGGCGACAGGAGAGAAATTTATCATTATCATAGATGAATGGGATGCCTTGTTTCGAGAAGCTAAGAATGATAGTGAATTGCAGACTGCTTATATAGACCTGTTGCGGGGATTATTCCGAAGCAGTCTCACAGACCGCATGATAGAAGCCGCATATATGACAGGTATCCTTCCGATTAAAAAGTATGGAACTCAGTCGGCTATGAGTGACTTCTACGAATATACGATGATTCAGCCGGAGCCTCTGGAAAAATATGTAGGTTTTACGGAACAGGAAGTCCGTACCCTGTGTACTGCCGCAAGCCTTGATTTCGATGAAGTGCAGAATTGGTATGACGGTTATATTCTGGGAGAGAATCTTCATATCTATAGTCCCAAGTCCGTGCTTGATGCCGTCAGACGCAGGCAACTTAACAATTATTGGACACAGACAGAGACTTATGAATCATTGAAATCTTATATAAACAGTAATTTTGATCATTTAAAAGAAGATATTATATATATGCTTGCCGGAAATAGCTGTAAGATTACGACACGCCGGTTCCAAAATGATATGATAAATATCAATAGCAAGGATGATGTGTTCACACTGCTCATACATCTTGGTTATCTGGCATATGATATTCGGTCGAGTGAAGTTTTTATCCCCAATCTGGAGATTGCCGATGAGTTTAAAAATGCTATAGAAGACAGTGGATGGAATATAATTGCTTCTGCACTTGCTGCGTCGGAATCGCTTTTGGCTGCTACTCTTGCCGGCGACTGCGATACCGTTGCTCAATATATTGACAAAATTCATTTGGAAAATACGTCAATTATATCTTACAATAATGAGAATGCTCTTAGTTGTGTAATAAGTATAGCTTATTTTTTTGCACGGAAAGATTATATGCTTATTCGTGAATTACCTTCTGGGAAAGGATTTGCCGATATTGTATTTTTGCCGCGAAGAAATATTGATAAACCTGCAATGGTAATTGAACTTAAATGGGATCAATCATCTCAGGGAGCAATACGGCAGATTCTCGATAAGCAATACCCGGAGTCATTACATGATTATTCCGGGAACATATTGTTGGTTGGTATTAGTTATAATAAGAAGAGTAAGGAACATGAGTGTACGATTATGACAGGTCATGTTACACACGAACAATATAGCTAATGCAAGGCGCTCGGTATTATACCGGGCGCTTTCCTCTTGTCCTCATATTTTCTTATGATTAGACTATCCTTTTACGGCCAACCAACGTTATAGTATATAGAAAGCGCTTTTGAAACTTAAGAAAGGAGGGAATCATGACGTGGACGAGGATTTTCTACTGGTGCAGAAAATGCGTATGGGAGATGAGAATGCATTTGATAGGTTTGTCACGAAATACTATCCCGCAATAATGAAATACTGCCAGATACATATCAGGGATTACGGATACGCAGAGGATATGACGCAGGAAACCTTCACACGATTTTTCCGGACTTTCAGACAATATAAGCATTATGGAAAAGCGGTGAATTATCTATATGTGATCGCTGCCAATGCCTGCAGGGATTATCACCGGAAGCAGAAGGAACTCTTGCTTGAAGACCTGCCGGAGATGGCGGAGCAGGATGCAGGCGGCATGGATGAACAGATAGAGATCGCAGAGGCTTTGGACAGGCTTTCGGATGAACTTAGGGAGCCAGCAATCCTGTTCTTCATACAGGAACGCAGGCAGAAAGATATTGCCGCTATCCTGGGAATCAGTGTTGCACTTGTCAAATATAGAATACGAAGGGCAAGAGAATTGCTGTCTGAATATTTTACAGAGTAGGAAGGAGGATATATGAGATTATCAGATTATCAGCTCCGAAACCGTCTTGGAGCGAAGAAAGAAATACTTTATACAGACAAAGGATTAGCGGAAACCATAGAGAGGTCAAAAGCGGCGTTTGCAGAGAGTGAAGCAAAGAATGATACTTCATATGCTGAATTTCTATATCAGCAGAGCCGGTATATCCGCAAACGCTGGTGGATATTGCAGGGAATGCTCCTGCTCCTGATATGGTTTATGCTGCAGATGACAGAGAGCAGTATCTACGTGCAGAGGTATATGGGCATTGCGGCTTCGCTATTTGCGATCTTGTTATTGCCGGAGCTCTGGAAGAACCGGAATGCGAATGCACTGGAAATCGAAAGTGTATCTTATTATTCTCTGAGGCAGATCTATTCGGCCAGGATCCTCGCATTTGCCTTGGTGGATTTCCTGCTGATCTGCGCATTTACTCTATCGGTAGTGTTGACTGGAACCGTATTTGCGGAAGAAATGATGATTCAGTTTTTCCTTCCGTATATTGTGACCTGCTGTATTTGCTTTCGGGTGTTATCTAGCAACAGAATGGGTTCAGAGGCATTTGCACTCTCGTTATGTGTTGTATTTTGTATTGTATGGACACAGATTGTACTGAATGAGGAAATATATGGAACGATTACTTTGCCGGTGTGGATCGTAGTAACAATAATTGCCGCAGGATATCTGGTATACTGTGTGCGCAGAGGGCAGGACAACTGTGTGAAGATGTGGGAGGTAAGCACATTATGGAATTAAAAATGTCGAATTTGACGAAGGAATTCAGAGATATGACGGCTGTGAAGAATGTATCATATACGATGACAACAGGGGTATATGGGCTGCTGGGCGTCAACGGAGCAGGGAAAACTACGCTTATGCGTATGCTGTGTACATTGTTAAAACCGACAGGCGGAAGCATCACATGGGATGGTGAAGATATATTTGAAATGGATGGGAAATACCGGAAGATCCTGGGGTATCTCCCGCAGGATTTCGGGTATTATCCGGATTTTACGGTTTACGATTATCTGATGTATATCGCATCTATCAAGGGGGTACGCCCGGCCGCCGCCCGGCAGCGGATCAAGCTCCTGCTGGATCAGGTCGGTATGAAGAAAGCGGCAAAAAGGAAGATGAAGAAATTATCAGGCGGGATGAAGCGGCGGATAGGGATCGCGCAGGCCATGTTAGGAGATCCGAAGATCTTAATTCTTGACGAGCCGACTGCCGGGTTAGACCCCAATGAGAGGATCCGTTTCCGCAATCTGATCAGCGAACTTGCAGGTGAGAGGCTGGTCCTGCTCTCCACTCATATCGTGTCGGATATTGAGTATATCGCGAATGAGATCCTGCTGATGCAGGGCGGAGAGATCAAGGCATCCGGAACTGCTGAGGAGTTGCTGTCCGCGATGCCGGAAGAGGTGTGGTCCCTTGAGGTGGAAAAGAAGGAAATAGAGCGGTATATGAGAAACTATAAAGTGTCTAATGTGAAAACGATACCGGGAGGGGCTGTCTTACGTTTGATAGCATCAGAGAAACCCAGTAGCCGCGCCGTAAGGGAAGAAGCAACATTGGAGGATTTATTTTTGGATTATTTTGGTGAGAGAGCAGGTGAGAACGATGATGAGATATGAGGTGAAGAAAGTCTTCTCCAGAACGAGCAGTAAGATCGCGGTTTTGGTGTTGTTTCTTGTGATGGGTGTTACCTGCTTCTTTGCGCTGGATGTTTCTTATGTGGATGAAGAAGGCAATACACAGAAAGGACCGGAGGCAGTTTCAAAACTTAAGGCGGCGCAGAAGGAATGGGCGGGTGAGCTGGACGAAGAAAAGATCAGTCAGGTGATTGCAGAGAATCGGAGAATACGGAATTCTCCAGAGGCACTCGCGCAGGATATTACCCAGAATGAGATCGCTTACAGCCGGGGGCAGGGGATCAAGGAGATACGGGAACTTCTGAATTGTGCTTATGCGAAGGGATTCCGGGAATATGATTACTACCGGGCAGATTCTCTGACAGAAGAGATGGCGGCAGATTTCTACAAGAACAGGACGGTGCTGCTGAAGGAATGGCTGGAAGGCGAAGCGAAGGATCAATTTTCTGATGAAGAGAAGCAATATCTGATCGAACGGTACGAGAGCCTTAAGACGCCCTTTTATTACGATTACATGGCAGGATGGGGGCAGTTATTTGAGTTTGCGCCGACGATCGTGATGATTAGTATGTTAATCTTGTGTTATCTTGTGTCAGGGGTTTTTTCAAATGAATTTGCCTGGAAATCGGATGCTGTCTTTTTTTCAAGCGAATATGGTAGAAATAGAGCAGTATTGGCGAAGATCAAGGCAGGATTATGTATTGTAACGGCGGTATATTTTGCAATATTCTTCGTGTACACGGGAATCATGCTGCTGTATCTGGGTGCGGACGGATGGAATCTCCAGGTTCAGTCAAGCATGGCGGGATGGAAATACTTTTACCATATCACGAATCTTGAGAAGTATCTCGTGATCGGAGCGGGCGGATATATCGGCTGCTTATTCCTCTCTTTTTTGAGCATGTTCGTATCTGCCAGGACGAAGTCGACGGTGATGGCAATGATGGCCCCTGTTATGGTGCTTTTTCTTCCCTCCTTTGTCGGCAATATCAAAAGCCCCGTGGTAAATAAGATTCTTGGGCTGTTGCCGGATCAATTAATGCAGGCAGGAAATGCACTTAATTTCTTTAATCTGTATTCCATTGGAGGAAAAGTTGTTGGGGAGATACCGGTCATCATCGTGTTGTATGCAGTGCTGACGGCAGTGTTGTTGCCGGTGTTGTATCGGACATATCAAAAGGCTGTTTAAAATATGTTGATAAGGATGGTATGAGCTTGTAATTCTGCTTCATTTATGATATACCGTTTATAAGAGAACATTTCAAAGGAGGCCGTATAAGATGCGTAAGTTCAACATAACTGCGGCATGTAATCCGGATATCCATTATATGGTGGATCTTCGAGCCAGACTTTCTGACATTAAAGGAATGATTGATGACGGGCAATATTTTGTGATCAACCGTGCCAGACAGTATGGAAAAACTACAACATTGAATGCACTGGAGAGATTTTTAAGTAGCGATTATATCGTTGTATATTTGGATTTTCAATTTTTAAGCCATGAAGATTTCCAGGACGCGTCAAGTTTTGTAGCTGCGTTTGCGCGTGAATTACGGCAGTTAAGAAGCTGCCGGTCATATATGAGCAGTGAGATACAGATTGGTGTGATGAGACCGAAAGAGGGATCGTACTAATGGTTGATGAGGTGGACAGCGCCAGCAATAATCAGGTATTCCTTGATTTCCTGGCACAGCTTAGAGGATATTATATTCATCGGGATAAACGTCCGACATTTCAGTCTGTCATTCTTGCAGGAGTGCACGATATTCGGAATCTTCGGCAGAAAATCCGTTCCGATACGGAGCATAAGCATAATAGTCCTTGGAACATTGCGTCCAGGTTTGATATAGAGATGAGCTTTTCTTCGAAAGACATTGCCGGTATGCTAAGGGATTATGAAGAGGATTATCATACGGGTATGCACATTGCTGAAATGGCACAGTTGATCTATGATTATACTTCAGGATATCCGGTTCTGGTTTCCAATATGTGTAAATTGATTGATGAGAAGATCGCCGGTTCAGAGTGTTATCCGACAAGATCGGACGCATGGACAAAAGATGGAATTTTAGAGGCTGAAAAAAGAATCTTAACAGACAGAATACCGTTGTTTGAAAGTATGATAAATAAACTGGAAGACGATGAGAAGTTATGTAAATTATTATTTTCACTTTTGTTTGAGGGACAGAATATACCATATAATCCATATGATGCATCCATCCATTTGGCGGTTGTGTATGGTTTTTTGAAAAATCAGGAAGGTACTGCTGCAATCGCAAATCGTATATTTGAAACTATGCTTTGTGATTGGTTTCTCTCGCAGGAGATTACAGAGAGTGACATATCAAAAGCGGGCGCATTGGAAAAGAATCAATTTATTCAAAGCGGACGATTAGATATGGAATTAATTCTCAAAAAGTTTGTCGAGCATTTTAATGATTTATATGGTGACAGAGCAGAAAGATTCTTAGAAGAAGATGGAAGACGCTTTTTCCTGTTATATCTTCGACCGATCATCAATGGAGCGGGGAACTATTATATAGAGGCGCAGACAAGGGATCAGCGGCGTACAGATGTGATTGTGGATTATCACGGTGAACAATTTATCCTGGAAATGAAGCTGTGGCATGGAGAAGAATATAATACACGCGGGGAGAGACAGCTCTGTGAATATCTGGATTACTATCATATTCAGAAGGGATATATGTTGAGTTTTAATTTTAATAAAAACAAACAGACCGGTGTAAAGACAATTCGATTAGAGGGAAAAGTAATTGTAGAGGCGGTCGTATAGTGTCAAGCGAAGGAACGGCTATCCCAAGGCAGGGATAGCCATCTTGTCTATTTTCCTTTTTAGCCTCTCTTCATCGACAGCGCCTCCTTGAATTCCGGCAGCGCCGCCCTTCCAAGCTCTGTTACGGGCTTGATCCATTTCCCGCTCCTGGTGTACCATAGTTCGAAGACTAGCCGGATCAGCTCATCCGTATATATGAAGGCGAATACTGCAAGGAACGGAAGATTCAGTATCATACCTGCAATCCAGGTTGCCGGAACGCTTACGGTGAACAGGCAGATAATCTCCAGCAATGTGCCGAATACGGCTTCGCCTCCTGCACGGTAGCAACTGTTCATGATATAGTTGCAGGTGCGGATGGTTCCTGCGGCCAGGTAGATCAGGATCATGTATTTCCCATAGAACATGGCATCCGTCCCCAGGCCGAACAGGGACAGCATCGGTCTGTTTAAGGTCAGGCCGGTCAGGCTGATGCAGAAGGTGATCGCCGGACACAGGATGGCGAATTTCTTCACATACTGGTAGCCGTTCATGAGATGCCCGGAGCCGACTTCCTTGCCGACCACCACGGAAGACGCGTCGGCAAGTCCGCCGAAGAAGGCGAATACGAAGCCTTCCAGGACACGGAATGCCGCCATAGCCGCGATGGCCGATTCCGATTGATGGCCGATTACGATATTGATCAACATCTGTCCGATCCCGTAGAACAGTTCATTGAAGATGATCGGGAGACATTTCCCCATATATTCCTTGAGGAATCCATCCTGCCAGGAGAACATATCCTTCAGCCTCAGTACAAGCGTATTCTTATCCCTCATCAGGAAAATGAACAGCACGATGATATTGACAACGCCGGATACCAAAGTGCCGACCGCGGCGCCTGCCGCACCCATCTTAGGCATGCCGAAACGTCCGTAGATCAGGACCCAGTTTAGGACGAAATTCGTGATCAGCGCAAGGATCGAGCTGATCAAAGGCGGCTTCACCCGTTCGGTCGAGCGCATCAGGAAGCTTACGATCATGGCAAGAACCTGGAGGGGATATGCAAAGCCTACGATCCGGATATAAGGAGCGCCGATCGCGATGATTGCTTCTTTGTCCGTATAGATCCCCAGTATGAATTCCGGGTTGGCAACTGCCGTTCCGCCAAACAATAAGGATATTACCAGCATACAGGTAAGCGCCAGGCCGAAGGCACGGTTGATGCCCTTCTCGTTGCGCGCACCCCAGTATTGTGAGAAGAAGAGCAGCCCTCCGCTTGCGAAGCCAAAATAACTGGAGAAA
>Ga0137307_103125_pt1 | contig 10377 bp, 9 predicted proteins | sample NAcewD2O_March_2_FD_97180 | JGI IMG/M metagenome (GOLD analysis project Ga0137307, IMG submission 97180) | Mouse cecal microbial communities from Vienna, Austria - N-Acetylglucosamine amended D2O_March | ecosystem: Host-associated > Mammals > Digestive system > Large intestine > Cecum | place...
CTCCGGCAGCATTGTCACGAACCGCTCCAGCAGCACCAACAGCCTTTCGTCTTTGAACACCCTGCGGAAGCACCACATAACAAAATCCTGCCGCACATTGTCGTAGAACCTGCGGATGTCAAACTTGTAGGCATACAGCGTGTACTCCGGGTCTTTTTGCAAATCGGTACGTATGCAATTCATCAGATCATGAGTGCCACGACGTTTAATGCTGGCCCCGGTAGTCCGGATATAGCGTTTCTGCAGGTGACGGTCCACCACGTTCATTACGGCATATACCGCGATGCGGTCATACATGGATAAAATCTGCAGGGTGCGTTCTTTCCCATACTCCTCGATTTCTCTTTCATGGTATCCGCCAAGCTGAAAAGAACCGCTTGCAATGGCCTCCGTCAATTTGGCGATAACTTGCTCCCTATGGGCAAGCAGATACCGTCCCTGCGTTGACCTTTTACGATCCGTTCCGCGCAGTACGGTATCGAATGCCTCCGACATATTGGAGTATTCGATGATTTCCTCTATGATATATCCTTCCCTGCGCATACAGTTCTGCTGTTGGTTTGTTAATACGGAAGATAAGGGCCTTCCTTTCCCCGGGCCTGACTTCTTCGAACTGATAACAGCCTACCAAACTCCACCCGACGCGTGATTTTTCAGCTTTCCACCCTAATGGGTGCTGTTGCTGTGGCTTGCTTCCCTCGGCACCGCATTGGGGACACGTCCCCGGTGCAGTACGCCGATTAATTAGATTTCCAGACGCGAGCCGACATTCGCATTCGTGTTCGAAGCATCGTTATTCGCATTCGCATTCGATACACCGCCATTCGCGTTCGCATTGTTGTACCCGCGATAGACCACACGGACTATCGGGAAGCTCCGCCGGGTACAAAGTTACTGATTTAACAGGCAAAATGAACTAAATCATTACACTATCCACCAAAATATGGCCGACAATATGCCGCCGATGACGGTAAGAGACCAGTCTATCCAGTCCCAAAGTCCGCCTTTCAGTTTGTCTTTGAGTTCCAGACAGGAGGCAGCGACAGCTGCAGCATAGAGTGCTGTCCAAGGTGTGAAGGCCAAAATGCCTACCAACAAACCGCCAATAAGGTGTTTATAGCGGTTGCTTTGTTTGAGAAATTCGATAATTTTGTTCATAACGGTTTGTTTTTAAAAATTGTTTTGTATATTTGCAGCAAGACCCCCGAAAGGGCGCGATAACTTCAAGCTTGTGGGGCAGTTAAAGCTGTGGCATGATTCATGTCATGGCTTTAATTTTTCTATAATACTCGCAATGGAATCTTTCCCTTTGTCATCAGCTGTTATTTTAACCGCTTTGCCTTGATGTATTACATAGCATTCCTTTATTGTGCCTTCTTCAAAGTCTGTAGAGCGCCAGTTTATGTATTTTGCCAATTCAGATACAGGCAATTTTTTATCCTTCATGTGCATATCCAAATCGATAACAACCACTTGGCAACCTTGCTTGATAGCTTTCTTGAATCCGGACTGAATCCCTTTAGGAGATTCTATACCTTTGCGGTCTGCAATCAGACCATTTATCATATATTCCGGGTTCTTTACCCCATGCTCTAAAACGTTCTCCCGGACTTTTATAACCATTTCCGGGAATGATTCGAGCATGGCGTATGCAGCACGAATATTGTCTTGTACTTCCGTTTTATCAGCATCCTTGCTGATTTTTAGTCTATTGCCATATAGCTTATCATTAAAGCATCCCTTATTCTCTTCACAAATACGGATGAACTGGCATGCCTCGCAGAGTTCATTGTCAGGAATAGGATTCTTTGCCAGTTTCAGTTTTCCTTTCGCTATGTCGCAATCCTTACAGTGCTTGATGGTGTATGGGTTATAGTCGGGCATCGTCTTTTGTTCCATGCCTGCATTGAACCGGAACATACCTTTCTTATCAAGTTCCAAAGCTGACTCTCCTCTTGCCATAGCCTCTTCATGATCCGTAGTCGGATACTTGGATTTGCGTACCTGGACTACGGAACAGCGGCAGCCCCATCCGTTAGGCGGATAGAATTCTTCCCAGAACGGGTCTGAAGCCGGGAGTGTAATGCCGGCCATCTCCGCATGGGTGGGACGTACCTTTGCATCCCCGGCCGTGCGGTACTGCAGATAATAGCGGTCGCCGTCCTGCATGAACCGTTCCCATTTGGCCGCCATTTCAGCCGAAGCCTGTACAAAGTTGAATTCAGCCCGTAGATAGTTTGAATTGTATGTTTCGTCGATCTTCCGGACATCATTCAAAAAGCGTTCGAACGTCTTTCTATTGCCGTTCTCATCCAACAAGGAGGGAAAGGCTTCATTCAGTTCATGAAAGGTCTTCAGCCCGGAGAATACATAGTTGGAGCGCTCCAGCCGTTTGCGCATAGCCTCGGACATTTCCACCTGCCGGAATGATCCGTTCAGGACAGAAGAATGAGTCTCTATCATTTTTTGCACATCTTTGTCTGCCATGATGTTAATGGAAAAAGAACTTCCTTCCTGCTGAAAAAAAACTTTCATCATATTCTTGAATTGTTTGCTAATGTCTTCACTTGGCAGACAAACATCTTGGCCGGTTCCATAAGAAAGGAGCCTTTTAATTATATCATTGTCAGATTGGCTAATCCGTGAGAGATTTAATACATTGTTGGAATAGACCTTTCCTCTCATTATTCCTGCATATAATTCAGCTTCCAATTCCCATTGGTCTGTAGCAGCATATATTGAGACTTCTTTTTCAATCAGTGACTTTGTTTCACCGAAAAATCTTTTGTTTTCGCTTTGTTTATTATATTTTTCTTTATTGCAAATAAAATCAATGTAATGACCGAGTTCGTGCAGAATAGGATTATCTTGTGCGGCCCAACCTATTTCTACAGATTTTGCGTCTCTTTTCCAGAAATCATCGTTTAATTTCTTATTGACTTCTATTGTTGGAGTGCCGTCACTCCGGAATTGTGCAAGCGTCCTTTTCTTCATTCGGCCAGATTCTTTAATCACAGGTAACTCTATGCCATGCCTTAAAATAATACGCGCAGCTTCTTCTGCTTTAGCTTTTGCAGTCTTGTCACTAAGAGCACTTGCCCATTTCTTTGCTGAAGTTTCGATGTTTTCCTCGCTTTTGCTCAAGCACAATGATAAATGGGAGTAATTCCTGCCTAAGATTTTAGCATATCGCTGGTGCAGCCCCGAATAATCATCGGGGCTCAGTCGAAAAAACGGGACAGCGTTTCAGCCGGTTTGCCGTCTTTCTTTTTTTTCGGTTCTGTCGGGTCCGGCTCTTCCTTCGGCTCCTTCTCCTCGCACGGAATGCCATATTTTTCCTCAAAGTACTGTGGCTTCACCTTGTAGTGCTGGAGTACCATTTCTTCGTAGGCTTTCTGCTGTTCGGGTGTGTAGTCAATGGAGTAGTCCCAATCAAAGCGCAGCCCTTTGACAGGGAACCCGTGGCGCACCATGCGCGGAATGAGCTGGTTGTTCACTATATCCCGAAGCATATCACAGTCGCTTTCCACAAGGTTTTGGAACACTTCAAGGTGCGTTTCAGACTGTGAGAGGCTGCTTCCGTCCTCGATGGTCATCGTCTGCCCGATGATAAGCTTTGACAGTTCGGAGTTGGCCCGATCGATGCGCTTGTCATAGACATTGAATGCATCTCCCTTGCCGCTTTCCACAAACTCTATTTCGGTTTCCATTCCTGCCACCATAGAGAGGGCGGTTCCGGTTTCACGCAGCATTTGGTCGAGACGGTCAATCTCTTTCTGATCGCGCGAAGTAGTGCGTGCTATACGCATGGGCATTCCGAATATTTCCCCGAAGGTATCCCAAAAGGCCAGCATGTTCTTTTTGGGGATAGTCTGTGAAGCCGCCTTGAGATACAGCCCGAGGTCGTCAGGTCTGCCGGCCTCAATGAGCCAGTCGGAAAAAGGAGGCTGGCGGTAATCTATACCGGTAGTCCAGTCCTGCCCGAGGTCGGTTATGACACGTCCGTACTCAGGAATGACATGTTTGCGCGGAATAAGCTTCACATCCGAATAACAGATGTAGCCGTCGCCGTCAGTGCAAAGGTCGCCCAATTCGATGAGCGAATGCCCCCAGTAGATTGAATCAAGGGCATAGCGCATGAACTGCTTGAACCAGGACTGGTCAAAGAAATGAACCGCTTCCTCGTTCTCATCCCCTTTCATATCCACGATTCTGAACGAACGTGCCATGACAAAACCTCTGCGCTGTTCCACACACCCGGAGAGGTGAAGGTCTATTTCCGCGTCCCGGTAGATGTCGTACAGGCGCTGGCGGCTGGGGCTGTCCACATTGATGGCATACTGCCAGGCATCGCGCCAGTTCTTGATGTCCTTCCGGGTGAGTGCATCGGTGGTGCGTTGCAGGTCGATGACCATTTTCTGCACCCGCTTGATGTCTTTTCCCTTGGCCAGATTAAAATTGCCGTATGGCGTTTGCAGTACGTTTTTCGGTTTACTGGAAAACATACCGCTGAAAAAGTTTTTAATATCCATAGTCCTACCAGTTATGATGAAGCTGCTTCTGACAGCTGTAAACAAATGAATTTCCGGACGGAAGCCCATCTTCTCCGACAGCCAGGGGCAAATCAGGGACAATTTTTCCGGCCTGTATCCCCTCGAGCATTTTTATTGCACGCTCGTAGCGTTCCTTGCGCACCTCGCTTCCCATTTTCTGCGGAACTGACGCGCTCATGTGATAGAGTGCGATGTCGCAGGCGTACGTTACGATGAGCTTGTTACGCTGTTCATCCTGTGCAGAGAAAATGGCCGTACAGTCGTATTTCGAACGCAGATAGCCGGATATTTCCTCCAAAGCCACCGTTTCCGCATCGGCACGGTTTTTGGGGCTTACCTGAGAGATGACCTTCAATGCGTTGTCGCCGATGACAACTTTGTAATCTTCTTCTGTAATGAACATGACTTTACTTTTATTTAGTGATGAACAATGCCATTTTTTCTATATCCCGGATAGTGGTTCCCTTGCGGAAACGGTGGCGGTGAATCAGTTCGCAGATATTCCTTTTGGGGACAACTTTCAGTTTGCCGCCCATATACAGGACATAGTACTTTCTTCCGTAGAGCTTGGCATACTTGCAAGCACGGGCAACGGCACGTTTATAGCGCCATGCAAAAATCATTCTTTTAATCAGCTGTATCATGTTACCATATATTTTTGGCGGTCGGCCTTTTGCCGAACACTGGTTGAAAACTCTCCTGCCTTGAATTGCGCTGCAGCATCCAGATGGCTCCTTCGTCGGCATCCGGTGCATCATCGTGAATACGGCTGCCACGCTCCAGTGCCAAGGTCTGTTCGATTCCGGTCTGCATATCCGGCGATTCTTTCAACTTCTCATTGTAGAATACGAAACCGCGTTCCCATAATGGTGACACCGCTTCGATTCGCTGGAGCTTGTCCGGCTTCTTTCGTTTGTCCGGCATGATGGGCAGTTGGTATCCACGCAGCTTCCCTTCTGCCTCAAACTCATCCAGAATGACATCCTGCATGAAGTTCGCTTCCATAAAGAACTGGACGGCTGCCGTATCGCGTGTACGCTCGTAGAGGTCGTAAAGCCACCGTACCATTCCGGAAACGGTATCCTGCCGAACGTAACAGTCTATAAGGTGCAGTTCCTTCCCAATCTTGCCCCAAAGCCGGCAAGCCTTGTAGTCGTTGGAGGTGGTCGATTTGAAAGAGGGGTCGGTATAGCAGACCAGCATTTCATACTTGGACAGTTTGGGCAGTTTCTTGTAACGAATCCAGTCTGCCCGAAAAATAGTTCCGTCCACGATGGGGTTGTGCATCATCTCCTTTTCCCATGCCCGGTAGCCTACGAAATCCCTGTATTCCTGCGCCTCCTCTTTCGTCCATTTTTCGCGCCATACCGGTTCTCCGTTCTTGTCTATTGCCTTGATGACGGATACATGTACCCCTTTTGTTTTGGTGAGATTGGCCAGCACCGAGTTTTTAGAAATGAGGTTCCCGACCATGATAAAACGCCCCCGGCCCACATCCAGTGCACCAAAAAGGGCTTCTTTCACCCAGTCTGTAATGTCATGCACCCGTTTTTCATTGCGGCACAATTCGTCGTCATCCAAGTCATCGATGACGATGTAGTCCGGACGTGCTTCCCGGTCGCGCAGACCACGCGGAGACTGTCCGCGTCCGCAAGCCAGGAATTTCACCCCGTTGGCTGCCTTGAACTCCCCATCCTGCCAGGAAGCATTTCCCTGCTGCTTGCCGAAGTCGGCAATGATGCGCTGGTTATGTTCCAGTTCTGCCTGAATATCACCCAGCAGACGTGTGGCTGAGTCTTCACTTTTTCCGACCACCACCATGAAGTTGATGAGACGTTTGGGCTGGAACATCAGCCACAGCGGAACAAAAATGTCCATGTGTGTGGACTTGGCATGGCCACGCGGCCACATGAACACCGCCTTCAGGTTGGGTGTGCCTTTTACTTTAGCCGCTGCCGCATTATGGAACGGTGCATTGTGGATGGTACGTATGATTTCCCCGGTGGTTTTGTCACGCAAGGTGAGAAAGTGGGGGAAGTAATATTCACAGAATGCGGCATAGTTACCCTGCAGACGCAGAATACGCCTGTCCTTTTGTGCCGGTGTCTCGCCCGCGAGCAAAGCCGTATCCGTGATGGACTGCACTCTTTTACAGTGTTCCTTCCACTGTTCGTATGCCTGTTTCTTTTCTGCTGCTGTTGCCATGGCCGTTTTATTTTATGCCCATCTGTTCGGTGATATACAGATCCTGGTACTTGTTGATTGCCCTGACCAGTTCCGGAGTCACTTCCGGGTCGATGGTTGAACGGTATTCAATCCATTTGGAGAATGCCATGAACACTTCGATGACATCCACTACATTAGCCTTCTTGTCTAACTTTTCGATCACCGCCGAAAGTTTGGCCAGTTTGTCCCCGAGACCGGCTACAAGTGCAGGGTCGTTTGATTCGTTGACTTGAGTAATGAGTGTATCAATAGTGAGCAGGAGTTTGTTCACCAGTTCCGGACGGGTGACGTTCTTTGCCGCCCTTGCTTCTTTCCATCCGTCAGCCGTGCACCATTTTGAAATGGTGACGCGTGACACGTCCACTTTCTCCGCAATTTCGGTCTGCTCCATACCGGAAAGGAACAGTGAGCGTGCAAGAGATTTTTTCTTTTCGATTTCTGCCTTTGTCATATAATAAAGAATATAGGGTTAAAGGCAGGCTTTGGAGTTCCTTGCACCTGCCCGATTTATTCGCAAAGTTGTCCGCTTATCAGCTTGCAGCCAAAATAATGTGCAACGGTTTCATAGAAGTGTGCAACCATTGCACACTTTTTTGGCTTCCCGGTAAGTGCTCTGTAATATTGCAGCGCCAATGCATAAAGGCGTGGCATGAGAAAATGAGTAAACGTGTAAGAATTTCAAACGACAGCCTGAACAGCTACGGAAGCCGTGTGCTGACATCGGGCATGAGTGTGGAGCAGTATTGCCGAAATCCGGTACTGCTGTACATGCACCAACGCGGGAACGTGATTGGCTATGTGAAGGACCTTCGGGTAGAGGATGGTGAGGTAACCGGGGAACTGGTGTTTGACGAAGCGACCGACCTCAGTAAAAGATGCAAGAAACAGTTTGAATTCGGCAGCCTGAGAATGGTGAGTGCCGGAATAGATATTCTGGAACTGAGTGACCAGCCCGAACATTTGCTGCAAGGGCAGACCAGCCCGACAATAACCAAAAGCAAACTGTATGAGGTATCACTGGTGGACGTAGGTTCCAATGATGATGCCATCGTACTGATGAAGGATGGGAAGCAAATCACATTGGGAAAGGATGGTGATTGTCCTTTGCCACTAATTAATAACCAAAAAACAACAGAAGAAATGGAACTGAAACTTTTAGCCCTTCAATTGGGGCTGCCGGAAACGGCAACGGATGCTGATGTTAATCAAGCCTTAAATGAACTTAAAGCAGCTAAGGCAGAGAATGATTCCCTGAAGCAAGAAAACGGGAAGCTGACTTTGGCCCGTATTACCGGTCTTGTGGAAAAGGCAGTGGTGGAAAAACGTTTGGGAGAAGACAAGAAGACACAGTTTATCGAACTTGGCAAGAAGGTCGGTGTCGATGAACTGAAGAATGTGCTTGATGCCATGCAGCCCCAGGTGAAGATTTCCACTGTATTGAGCTATCAAGGCGGCAAGCAGCAGGCACAGCCGTCCACCTATGCCAAACTGAGCGATGTCCCAAGTGATGCGCTGCTTGAAATGCGCGAGCATAACCCGGAGGAGTACAAGCGCCTGTACAAGGCTGAATACGGCATGACCTGTGAAATTTGAAAACCTTTAAAATGAAGAAAATGGGAAAAATTGTAATGCTTTTGACGGCACTTCTGTTCAATACGCTGACAGGTGTCGTGTGTGCTTCGGTATTGGGATTCTCTCCGGTGGCCGGAGCTGTGGGAATGAATGCGGTGGCAGCCTTTATGGGAATGACCCCGCAGAGTGCTTCAATACTCCGTGAAGGGGTTTATACGGAAATCTGGACAGGGGAACTTGTCAAGGTGCTTCGTGCCGGACTGGAAGGAACCTGGCTGGCGGGAATCCCCGACCAAAGCAGTATCGTGAACAACGATGTGATTCATCTGGTAGAAGTTGGTGTAGATCCGGATGTCTTGATTAACAACAAAACCTATCCGATTGATGTGCAGGCATTGGAGGACAAGGATATTGCCATCAAGTTGGACAAATTCCAGACCAAGGCCACGCCGATTACAGACGATGAGCTTTATGCAATCAGTTATGACAAGACCGCCCGTGTGAAAGAGGGACATGCCAACAGCATCAATGATGCGAAGTTCACCAAGGCAGCCCATGCGCTTTGTGCGAACAAAAATACGGAAACTACTCCGGTGCTTAAGACTACCGGCGAGAAAGATCCGGCTACAAACCGTCTGCGCCTTACCGTGAATGACCTTGTAGAAATGAAGCGTGCCCTTGACAACTTACGCGTACCGTCAGACGGTCGAAGACTGGTGCTTTGTCCCGACCATGTGAATGACCTTCTGCTGACCAGCCAGGCATTCCGTGAACAGTACAATATTGACCGCAACAGCGGCAAGGTAGGTAACCTTTACGGCTTTGAAATCTACGAGTACGGCAACAACCCGCTTTATACTACAGCCGGAGTGAAAAAGGCATTGGGTACAACGGCAGAAGCCGGTGAATTTCCGTGTTCGTTTGCCTTCTACAAACAGCGGGTTTTCAAGGCAACCGGTTCTACCAAGATGTATTATTCCGAGTCAAAGAACGATCCGTTGAATCAGCGTAATCTGATTAACTTCCGCCATTACTTCATCTGTATGCCCAAGAAAGAGGATGCCGGAGTGGTAATGATGAGCGGCTATCAAGCATGATGATTATGGGAAAGTTGAAGTATTTGGTAATTCATTGTACGGCAACTCCGGAGGGGCGTGAGGTATCATCGGCGGACATCCGCAAATGGCATACTTCTCCGGTTGTCCAGGGAGGAAGAGGATGGAAACAGGTTGGTTATACTGACCTGTTCCACCTGAATGGAGGCGTGGAACGTCTGGTAGAAAACAATGAGGATGCACAGGTGAACCATTGGGAAGTGACCAACGGAGCCAAGGGATATAACGGTGTAAGCCGTCACATCGTGTATGTCGGAGGCGTGGAAAAAGATGGTAAGACCCCGAAAGATACCCGCACCGGCTGCCAGAAGAAGGCACTGGAGAAGTATGTGAAGGATTTCCACCGGAAATTTCCTGATGTACGCATTGTTGGACACAATGAACTGGCAGTGAAAGCCTGTCCGAGTTTCGATGTGCAGGAATGGTTGAAAGAAATAGGTATTAATCAATAATAAAACCGGGTGGTATGGACTTGAGCGAATTTATGAACATTATCCTTGGCGGCGGCCTGGTTGGTACGGTGGCGACCATTGGCTCCTTGCGGGCTACTGTGAGAAAAGCGAAAGCGGAAGCGATGAAGGCCGAGGCCGGCGCAGAGGCTATGCGCATAGATAATGCCGAACATGCCACCCGCATTTTGATGGAAAATATTGTAAAACCTCTAAAAGATGAATTCTGTGAAACAAAGAAAGAACTGGCCCGCAATACGCGCGAGATGGCCCGTCTTAGAAAAGCCATTGATACAGCCGGTAACTGTCCTCATCGTGACGATTGCCCTGTGCTTGACAGGTTGCGCGAGTCACCGAAAGAGCATGAATCGGGAAGTCCGGACGGAATCGGCAAGCGCCGACAGCGCGAGCGGAAGCCGACGGGCGGGACTGGTGATGGCGGGGATACCGGCGAGTGCGGTG
>Ga0137307_103126_pt1 | contig 10376 bp, 10 predicted proteins | sample NAcewD2O_March_2_FD_97180 | JGI IMG/M metagenome (GOLD analysis project Ga0137307, IMG submission 97180) | Mouse cecal microbial communities from Vienna, Austria - N-Acetylglucosamine amended D2O_March | ecosystem: Host-associated > Mammals > Digestive system > Large intestine > Cecum | place...
TAATTTGTCGTAGCTACATACATATCATAAAATATTGGTCATAGAAAATATTTCCTACATTGCTGATTTAAATTCTTTTTAGTTTCAGATATAACTCTACCATCTGCATAGTTTCATCAATACTTCTGCTTTCATCTTTCAATAATATCTGAAAACTAGAGTGTAGGAACTTATCATAATTTTCCTGAGAATTCACTTTCTCTAAGCACGCTCGAAAATTAGCAATTGCTGCATCCGGATTCTTTTCTTTTAACAATAACTGATAAAGAAACTGCTTTTCACTATCAGGTCTGTCAAAAAATCTTGATACTGAAATGGATGGATCCGCTAACATAATCAGCACATGGTCCTTATCAGTAATTTTTCCAAGAGTCTCTAAAGAGATATTCGTATCTACAAATATCTTTTTATCCGTCGTCTTTACAAGATCCTCCAATATTCGCAGTTCCAATATTTCACACTCTTTAGCTACATCTTCAATCCATTTTGCATATTCATCCGGGGTTCTTCTGATAAAGTCCGCCCAATCCTTTAGATTAGCTGTATATCCAAGATTCGGAAACTCATTCCAATCAAGACCACCCATTAAAGATTCGTGATAATTTTCCTCACAAGCAATGCCGTCATATTTTTCTGCCAGTCTTTTTACCATCGTGGATTTGCCCGCATATGCACTACCGTTAAAAAAATATACATTCTCTAAATCCATACCTATATTCCTTTCCATTTTATAATCCAAAATGTTTCTCTATAATTTTTAAAGTACCCTCTACAGTATCGTGATCCGTTCTTTCTAAAAACTTAAAACCACTTTCCAACATATTGCGTCTTTCCTGTTCATTATCCAAATTAAGTGCCTCAATAACATTATCTAACAATTCTTTTCCATCCGGAAAGGACAATATAAATTGATACACTTCATCCTTATCAGCGCGGTCAAAATAATGCTGTAGCTTCATTTCATCTGGTGCAAATAAAAGAAATACATGCTCATAATCACTAATTTCCTTTAAAATATCTAAAGGAATGATTCCGTCAACAATAATTTTCTGGTCTTTTGGAAAGCTTAGTAAATCGGCAATTGTAAACTCTGCTTCTTCTCTAAGTTCTGCCTGCATCCAATCTGCATACTGTCTTGGTGGTTGCGCAAAATATCCATGCCAGTCAGCACTTCTGTCAAGACTAATCGCAGGTTGTTCCTTCTCGCTAGCAACCGAAACATATTCATTATAATGATCCCATTGACGATATCTTATAAATCCATGCTTTTCTTCTAATAATCTTGCCATTGTAGTTTTTCCGCCATAAGCTCCACCACATAAAAAATAAACATTCTTCAAATGTTCTTTGATAATATTATTTGCTATCTTCATCTATATTTCCTCCTGCTTCGCATAAAAAAAATCACTTATTGCTAAGTGATCTCAAAAAATACATATGAAAATATATCTGCATCAGAAATGCAGATTACTCACATGCGCAGTAAGACCAATTGAGATACACTAGCAACAAAAATAAAACAAAGCACAACTTTGCCGTTCATTCAAACATTGCTACAAAAACTATCTCAATCTAATTACTAACACACGTAAGCCTCCTTCCGTTACCAACTATCTATACTATATACTATGCTTTACATGATTGCAAGTTATTCCCATTTATCTGTGAATGTACATTCTTGTCATTTCTGGTTCTTCATCACCCTGAACCATACATAAGAATTCCCATCCATAATGTTTATAAAAGCCAATATGGTCCGTCACCAAATATAAAGGCATTACTCCTTTATTTCTCATATCATCAACAACTTTATTTAGCAAATTCCCAGCCAGTCCATTTTTTCGATGTTCTTCTTCTGTATATACAGCACATACATTTGGAGTCAAATCTTTTCTATCATGAAAGTCATTTTCTATTACCCCAAGCCCTGCGACAATGGATTCATCATATAAGCATAGATACCAACCATACTCGGTTTTTCCCGATAAATACGCTTCCATACACTCAAGGTATGCCTCTTCCGGCACGCCCCACTTACTATGAAACCACTCAGCCGCAATAGCTACTAATTCCGGCCGTTCTCTTAATGTTATAATTTTATATTCATTCATATTGCTAATATGCTCCAATAAGATGAAAGGCAGGCTAAAATAGCCCACCTTATCTCTAATTCTTAATTAAATTCTGCATTATTATGTTTCAAAAAATCCGCTTGCTCTTCTCTTCACGACTTGCCAGACACTCTCTTTCCTTCGCGAACGATTCTTTGAATACTTTTCTCCGAAAGTGAAAACTGCTTGGCAAGACTGGCAATAGAGCTGCCACCCTGATATTTCTGGCTAATCTCGTGATTTCGCTGTATTAGGTATTGTCTTGTATCAGTATGACTCCCCCACTCCTTTTTAGATGTGCTGGGAATATATATTGCTTTTCCATTTACATATTGCTGAATAGTTTCTATTAATTCTTTTGGCAGAACCTCTTCTGCTCTAATATAGCTCATAGTATCCTCCTAAATATAATTTCTTAGAATTCATCTGAGCTTAACTATTCTTTTTATTTTAAGCTCAGACTACTGAGCCAAAACATATCTTTTTTTCATAAATAAAATGCCCCTTTCCTTTATTAAAAAGACTTCCCTAGGCAATTAACATCACCATTATTGAGTCCGCATTTTTTATAAAACTCTAGATTATCATTTATAGAAATAAGTTCTATTGTGTGAATATCTTTTACTTTAAGTTGCTCTTCTAAGGCGCTAAGCAACTTACGCCCTACTCCTTTTCTTTTCCATTTTGAAGCAACAAAAATTTCTGAAACAAAGAACATATCATAGTCTGCATAAGGATCCACAAATCCCAAAAGACCACCTATAATTTCACCGTCTTCTACTGCCACTAAACCCAAGGCTTCAAATCCGCACAAAATGGACTGTACTCTTCTTACTGCCTTTTCCTGAACCCAAGCCTCATTCCAAGGCTCCTCTGAATATGCCTGCCCCATTACTCCGGCAATTTCCTCGATATCATTTTGATTAACTACTCTTATCTCCATTTATTTACCCTCATGGCCTCGTATTACATAAAAGCGATACAATTCTTCTTTTTCATCATCAATGTCTTTGTACATTTTCTTTTCTATTAATTTGAAACCAGATTTCTCTGCTACTTTCCATGATGGTGTATTCGCATCGAGAATAGTTGCTATTATTTCAGACTCACTATATTGTTTAAAGAAAAACTGAACATATGCATTTATCGCCTCTGTCATATATCCTTTTTTCCTAAAAGGTGTTCCTATAAAATAACAAATACCAACCTTATCCACATCTTCATAATATGTAGAACCAACAGAGCCTATGACCTCTTCTGTTTCTTTTAGTATAACAGTGCAAGGTATATAATTTTCTCTTGGATTATCATTATTTGTTAATTTTAGAGCCTCTTCAATCCAATCATTGATCCACTCTGAACAATTAGCATCAAACCCAACTTGACTAAGACTCCCATCTTGAGACATACCAGAAAAGATAATCTCGTCTCCGCGCTGTATGGATCGAATAATCAATCTATTAGTTTCTAGCCACATTTAAATCACCTCTTCTGATTAAGTATAAGTTCCATCCTAATATATGAAAACCTCAATTTTAATTATAAATAAACTTGCTCCAGTATGTTTATATCATCTGAAACGCCTTCAGTGCCTCCACAATTGCCTCTTCCTTCTCCTTCGGGCACCGTGGCTGTCTAGCATCCTCCGACTTTGGCAAATTGAAATTCTCAGCCAATTCAATACCACATTTCCGTTTTACCTGAGCAATATAGAGATTCGAAACCTTCATCCCGTCATTATGCTCCGCCACATACTTCTTTATCTCCTCATATGTGGCCTTGCTCTCAGCAGAAGTGATATCCATCTCATCCATATCCAGTTTCACTTTCACATGATGTTTTGCCTCATGAAGTTTGGACAATAAACATACCGTCTCCACATGCACCGTCTCCCCAAACTGGTCCACACCCCGAACTTTCCGAACCTCATAACCCCCGCCTTTAAGCACCCTCAAATCCCTTGCCAGGGTAGCCGAATCGCAGCTCACATACACAATCCTCCCCGGCCTCATCTTAAGCATAGTATCCAGGCATTTTTCATCACACCCTTTTCTGGGCGGATCAACCACTATCACATCCGGGTGCAGCATATCCTCTTTTGCGCCACCAGCCTTAGCCCTTCCATAAAACTCCGGCAGAACTTCCTCCGCTTTCCCCAGGAAAAATTCTGCATTTCCAATGCCGTTTAGCCTGGCATTTTCCCTAGCATCCTCCACAGCTTTTGGAACAATTTCCACCCCGTAAACCTTCCTGGCATTAGCTGCCAAAAACAGGGAAATCGTACCAATCCCGCAGTACAAATCCCACACCGTCTCTTTTCCAGTAAGGGCGGCATAGTCCAGTACAAGAGAATACAATTTCTCCGTCTGCAAAGGATTCACCTGATAAAAAGACTGAGGAGAAATCTGGTACACCGTCTTTTTCCCTGTCCTGGAAAAATCCGAAACATTCCTGAGGTATAAGGCGTCTTTGATGGTATCTCTGCCCCAGATTGTCCTTGTCTCCCTGCCTAAAATTACATTGGTCTTTTGGGTATTCACATTCAGGGAAATGCTCGTCATGCCCGGAATTTTTTTTAGCATCTCTGCCAGCTTTCCCTCTCCCGGCAGCTCTCTTCCGTTTATCACCAGGCACACCATAATCTCTTTAGAGTCAAAGCCACACCGGATTAAGACATGACGCACCAGCCCCTTTCCCGTGGCCTCCTGGTAGGCGCTGACTCTCTGTGCTCTCATATAGGAGAGCACAGTCTCCAAAACCATCCTGTTCACCGGCACTCCCAGGGCACAGTCGGTGTTGGGAATAATATTGTGGGTTCTCCCGGCATAAAAACCTGTCACCACATTTCCATCCCTGTCATATCCCACAGGAAACTGGGCCTTATTCCGGTAGCCGAAGGGATGTTCCATCCCCACCACAGGCTCCATTACCTCATAAAGCTCCTCCTTGGAAAAACCTCCAAGACGGATTAAATTATCCCTGATTTTTTTCTCCTTAAAGGCAAGCTGGCTCTCATAAGACATCTGCTGGAGCTGGCATCCTCCGCAGGCTCTTGCATAGACACAATGGGGCTCCACCCGGTTGGGCGAAGCCTCCTTTATCTCCATTAGACGTGCATATCCATAATTCTTTTTTAACTTCATAATCTTGGCAAAAATCACATCTCCGATTACAGTGTCCTTTACGAAAAAAGTCATTCCCTGAAATTTCCCGATACCTGAGCCTTCCACGGACAAATCTGTAATTGTAAGCTCTATCATATCATTTTTCTGCATAGGGTTACCTGCTGGTCTTTCGTATATTAGACTCCAAAAGACGGTTATATCCCAGCCATTCGGTATTTCCCTCAGGGATAGAGGCAAATGCCTCTTTTAATGTCTCCATTTTTGCATCCACGTTATCGGCAAAACTAAGGGCCACAGCCTCCATAAGCGCAGGTTTTTTCGGTGAGCCGTACTCTAACTCCCCGTGGTGGGCCAGAATGCAGTGCTTTAATTCACTGGCCAGCTTTTTGGGAAACTCCGGTATCTCCCGGATTTTCTCTCCCACCCATTCTGTTCCCATAACAATATGTCCTAAAAGCTGCCCGTCATCCGTGTAATCATTTTCAGGAAAAACAGAGAGTTCCTCCAGCTTTCCGATATCGTGAAACATAGCCGCTGATAAGAGTAAATCCCTGTTTAACATGGGATACTGCCTGCAGAATGCCTCACAGAGTTTTGTAACCCCCAGGGTATGTTCCAAAAGCCCCCCCACAAAACCATGGTGCACCGTTTTTGCCGCAGAGTGAAATTTGAAACGTTTTTCAAACTCTTTATCCTCCAGGAAAAATTTGGAGAGAAGCATCTTTAAACAGGGTGTCTCCACAGAAGAAATGATGTCCTTTAACTCACCGTACATCTCATCCACATCCCTGGAACTCACCGGAAGGTAATCTCCCGGCTCATACTCCCCCGGCTGTGCCTTCCGCACCCGTTTTACATTGAGCTGCAGCGCTCCCTGAAAACTTGTTACATCCCCGGTGACGCTGATATAGTCAAATCTTTCAAAATCATCGATTCCCTGGGAGTCCGGCTCCCAGATTTTTGCATCTAAGGTTCCGGTTTTATCCTGCAGAATCAAATTCTCATAGGCCTTTCCGTTTTTGGTCACGGCCGACTGTCTATGTTTACAAAGGTAAACTTCGTTTACCCTTTCCCCTTCCCGCAATATCTCAATATACTTCATGTTCTTCCCAGCCCAAATGGGCCTCTCCTTCCTAAAATTTCCCGCTAATCCAATTTTCCTGCCGTCACCGTGCATTCCACCCTGGAATACTCATCCAGTCCCTGGCGTTTGACGGCGATTTCTATGGTGTCTCCCGGCTCTAAACTTAAAACCTTTGCCTCATATGCATCCACAGAGGCAATCTCCTCCCCGTCCATTTCCGTAATCACATCCCCTGTCTGAAGCCCCGCCCAAAGAGCCGGGGAATCCAAAACCACCTCTTTAATATAAACTCCCTTGGGAATATCGTACTCCTTGGAAATCCGCTCTGTGGCAGTCACCACTTTAAGGCCAAGATAAGGAATGTCCTTTCCGTTAGAAAGCATTTCGATAAGTTTTTTCAACTCGGATATAGATACGGCAATGAGGGTATTTTCATCACTGTTGCTGCTGTAATCCTGCATCACCAGCCCAACGATTTCACCGTTTAAATTCAGAAGTGCGCCGCTGCTGTTTTTGCTTCCCACAATATCTGTAGTCAGCACTTTGTATGTATTATCCACCGTATGGATTTCATTGTTCACAGACGTGATATTGCCTGCGGCGATTGAGTAATTCGTTCCCAGAGGGCTTCCTACTGCAATCACCACATTTCCCTGGGCCAAAGACAGGGAATTTCCCAAAACTCCATAGGTAATCGCATTTTTTGTGGCTTCATCCAGGGAATCTAAGGGCACGGAAAGCATGGCAAGCCCTGTATTTCCGTCATACTTTTTCAAAGATGCTGTCAATGTCATTTCATTGATAAAAGTAACGCTGATTGCCTCCGCCTCTTTAATCACTTTATGCTCCGTCAAAATCAACAGCTCCCTGTTGTTGTCCCCGATGATAATACCGGAGGCCTGCCCCTTGCTCTCATAGGCATTGTTATACCAATCCGTATCGCTGACCACACCGGTTACTGTTACGATGGAACTGTTTTTTTCTTTTCCCACCGCATAAATCTTGTTCTGAAGAGACTGGTAATCTGCAAGCTCCAGTTCTTTTTTCACAATGGTTGTCTCCGCCACAGGGGGCTCCGGGACCACCTCTTCTTCTGATTCCGCTGCTTCCGTCTCTGTGGCAAATTCATCCGCAGGAATCGTAATAGGCGTATTGGCCTTGGGATGCATCCAATTTTCCATAAAAGGCTGCAGATACGTAAAAACTGCACAGGCAGTCACGCCAAATAAAACAGCCAGTGCCACGGTAAAGACACCCTGTTTTAACATCCGCTTTTTGTTCAAAGGTTTTTCTTTAATCTTTTCTCTGATAAAATCAAAGCTTTCCTTCTCCTGATCTCCCATACACTTACCGCTCCTTCGTATCTGCATACAAAATAACAGCTGCGTCACCTTCTATTATAAATGGTGTGTGAAAGATATGCAAGATTTACTTTCCAACCCCGGAATGATGCGTTATAATGGTTGGTAGAAAAACAAAGAAATATTGAGGAAATATTATGGAAAAAAAAGCGTTACGCACATTAGAATACGATAAAATTATCGAAAAATTAACAGAGTTTGCCTTCAGCCGGGAGGCCAAGAAACGGTGCCAAAATTTGCTCCCCATGACAGACATCCAGCAGATAAATCTTGCCCAAAAACAGACGGACGAAGCCCTGCTCCGTATTTTTGCCAAGGGAAGCCTGTCATTTTCCGGCATCCACCCCATTGGGGAACTGTTAAAACGTTTGGAAATCGGCGGCACTTTAAGTATAGGGGAACTCCTTAAAATCAGCTCCCTTTTAGAAACGGCAAAACGGGTAAAGGCCTACAACAGGCGGGACAGGGATGAGGAGAAAACAGACTCCTTAGACGGGTTATTTGACGGCATCGAACCTCTTACCCCCTTAAACGAAGAGTTGAAACGCTGTATTTTATCGGAAGAGGAAATAAGCGACGACGCCAGCAGCAACTTAAAATCCATCCGCCGCCAAATCGGGGGCATGAATGAGCGTATTAGAAGCCAGATGACAAAAGTAATGAACCAGGCGGGAAACAGCGGGTATCTCCAGGATGCCGTAATTACCATGCGGGACAATAGATACTGCCTTCCTGTGAAAGCGGAGGCAAAAAACCAGGTTCCCGGCATGGTTCACGACCAGTCCTCCAGCGGTTCCACCCTGTTTATCGAGCCTGCTTCCGTGGTAAACTTAAACAACGAATTAAAAGAGCTTTTTCTGCGGGAAGCCAAAGAGATTGAAGTAATCCTTGCAGGTTTAAGCGCCCAGGTTTTTGAATACCAGACCGCTTTGGCCCAGGACTATGAACTTCTAACAGAGCTGGATTTCATTTTTGCCAAGGCCTGCCTTGCAAAAATCCACAACGGCGTTTCCCCCGTATTTAACACCGGGGGAAGGATTCATATCCGCAAAGGCCGCCATCCCCTGTTAGACCCCAAAAAGGTTGTGCCCATTGACGTAATCCTTGGGGATGACTTTAACCTATTAATTGTTACAGGGCCAAATACCGGGGGCAAAACCGTCTCCTTAAAAACCGTGGGGCTCCTCACCCTTATGGGCCAAGCCGGGCTTCACATCCCCGCAGGGGACCGCTCAGAGCTTCGGGTTTTTCAAAACGTTTTTGCAGATATCGGAGATGAGCAGAGCATTGAACAGAATTTAAGCACCTTTTCCTCCCATATGACCAATATTGTTTCCATCCTGTCAAAGGCAGATCAGGATTCCCTGGTGCTTTTTGATGAGCTTTGCGCCGGAACAGACCCAACGGAAGGGGCCGCCCTTGCCATTTCCATTTTAACAAGGCTCCATAACCAAAATGTCTGCACCATGGCAACCACCCACTACAGCGAAATCAAAGTCTTTGCCCTTTCCACAGAGGGAGTGGAAAACGCTTCCTGCGAGTTTGACGTGGAGACATTAAGCCCCACCTACCGGCTTTTAATCGGGATTCCGGGAAAGAGCAACGCCTTTGCCATTTCCGGGAAAATCGGCCTGGATGCAGATTTAATTGAGGATGCCAAAAGCCGCATCACCGAATCCCAGGCAAGTTTTGAGGACTTAATCTCCGATTTGGAGAACAGCCGGGTCACCATCGAAAAGGAACAGGCGGAAATTAATGCCTACAAAGAACAAATTTCCTCCTTAAAGCAGAAACTGGAACAAAAGCAGGAGCGCATCGACCAGAGCCGGGAAAAAATTCTGCGGGAGGCAAACGAGCAGGCTTACAATATCATAAAAGAAGCGAAAGACATAGCGGACGAAAGCATCCGCAATTTCAATAAATTCGGCCAGATTCACGCCCCCGCCAGCGAGATGGAAAGAGAGCGGGCCAAACTCCGGGATAAAATGTCTGGACATGAAAAACAGCTTGCCGCCAAAAAGGAACCCCCCGCAAACAACAAAGTACCCAAAAACCTTCGTATCGGGGATTCCGTAAAAGTTTTAAGCATGAATTTAAAAGGCACCGTAAGTTCCCTTCCCAATGCAAAAGGAGATTTGACCGTACAGATGGGCATCTTAAATTCCACGGTAAATATACGGGATTTAGTGCTTTTAGAGGATGAGACTTCCCCCTCCTCCAAAAAGTTTAACAAATCGGGGACAGGTAAAATTAAAATGTCAAAGTCCTCCTCCGTGTCCACGGAAATCAACCTCATCGGCATGACGGTGGACGAAGCCTTAGCACATTTGGATAAGTATCTGGACGACGCCTATATCGCCCACCTTCCCTCTGTGCGCATCGTCCACGGCAAGGGGACAGGAGCCTTAAGGAAGGCCGTACAGCAGCATTTGAAACGGCAGAAATATGTAAAAACTTATCACCTTGGTGAATTCGGCGAGGGGGATTCCGGGGTTACCATAGCAGAGTTTAAATAAGAGAAAGGAATAGACATGCTTGCAAAACAGAAAATATTAATTGTAGATGACGACGCCAATATTGCGGAGCTGATTTCCCTTTACCTCACCAAGGAATGCTTCGAGACCATGATGGTCCATGACGGGGAGGAAGCATTGGCTGTCTTTGACACCTTCCAGCCGGGCCTTATCCTCCTGGA
>Ga0137307_103127_pt1 | contig 10376 bp, 7 predicted proteins | sample NAcewD2O_March_2_FD_97180 | JGI IMG/M metagenome (GOLD analysis project Ga0137307, IMG submission 97180) | Mouse cecal microbial communities from Vienna, Austria - N-Acetylglucosamine amended D2O_March | ecosystem: Host-associated > Mammals > Digestive system > Large intestine > Cecum | place...
GATTCGGTCCATAACGTACCACATAGTCGATATGTCCGTACACGTCAAAATCTTGAAACGCCCCGATATTTTCCAGAATGGATTCAAAATATTCCCGATATGCCGCTGCTTCCGTCCTGCCTTCATAATACACCGGATAATAGGGATCCATTCCATGCACTACATGGGAAGATCCAATTACAAAATCAAACGAATACTGCGCCAAAAGCTCTGCGTGACGTTCCGCCAGATGGGGCTGTAATCCAAGCTCAATCCCAATCCGAATCGGAAGTTTGTCCGCATATTTCTCCTGCAATGCTGTCATTGCCGGCAAATAAGCGTCCACATCCAGAAGAAACTCCGGTTCCGTCTCGCTGCCTGCTCCTGCCGCGGATGAGGATGCGTCCTGAGACGGATAATCGTAATCCAAATGGTCAGTGATACAGATTCCTTTAAGTCCCCGCCGGATTGCCTCTTCTGCCATTGCCGCCGGCTGTGCTTCACTATCTGTAGAAAAACTGGTATGCATATGTGTATCCCAAAGCATAGATTTTCTCCTTCTCTTTTCATATTCTGCCGTAACGGTTCATCTTCCTTGGAAATGCAGCTCAAATTTAATCGTTACATCCGCAGGCCGCAAGCTCCCTACTCCGGCTGTCTGCATATGGTCGCGCCGCCCGCCACGTAATCACCGTCATAAAAGACGATTGCCTGTCCCGGCGTCACAGCGCGCTGAGGCTCGTCAAATACACAATGTATCGTATCCTCTCCGGTTCTCTCTACGGTGCACATGGCGCCCTTGTGAGCGTACCGGATTTTTGCCAAAAGCCGTTTTCCGGATTCAAAATCCGGCAGCGCCATAAAGTTCAATTGATTTCCATAGACCTCTCCAGAAAAGACGTCCTCAGACTTTCCGATTACCACCTCGTCTGTTTCCGGTCTGATTTCCGTCACAAAAACGTGCTCCCCCATAGCCAGTCCAAGTCCTCTGCGCTGTCCGATCGTATAGTGGGTAATTCCCTTGTGCTGTCCCAGGACTTCTCCGGCAGCAGTCACGAAATTTCCCGGCTTCGGCGCTTTTTCTCCGACTTCCCGCCCGATAAATCCTGCGTAATCCTTGTCCGGGATAAAACAGATTTCCTGACTGTCCTTTTTCTGCGCCACAGTAAGACCGATTTGCTCTGCAATCTCCCGAATCTCGTCCTTCCGGTATTCCCCCACCGGCATTAAAGTGTGTGAGAGCTGCTCCTGCGTCAGATTATACAATGCATAGGTCTGATCCTTCGTCTCTGTCACGGAGCGGCGTATCGCATATCGTCCGCCCGGCAGCCTTGCAATCCTCGCATAGTGTCCGGTTGCAATATAATCGGCTCCGATTTCCATACTCCGGTGCAGCAGAGACTCCCATTTTACATAGCGGTTGCAGGCAATACAGGGATTCGGCGTCCTCCCGCTTAAATACTCTGCAATAAAATAATCTATCACATGCTTTTTAAATTCCTGTTTAAAATTCATGACATAATATGGAATCTCCAGACGCTGTGCGACCCGTCTGGCGTCATCCACCGCACTCAGACCGCAGCAGCCGCCGTTCTCCTGCTGCCTGATCTCATCCTCATCCTGCCAGATCTGCATCGTTACACCGATTACATCATAACCCTGTTCTTTTAATAAATAGGCTGCCACGGAGGAATCCACTCCTCCGGACATACCAATTACAACCTTTTGTTTTTTCATTCTATATTTCTCGCTTTGCTTCTTTCATTTGTTTTCAGTGTACTTTACCCAAGCGTTTCCGTCAAGCATCCTTTCTTCTCTCCGGTATGCTTTTCATGCCGTCCAGGTAGATTTGGAAGTTTTACTTCCAAGCTTTTCCTCTGCCCTTTTGCACCCTATGCGTATCATTGTACTCCTGATATGCCGTAGATTTTTCGCGGAGCTCGGAAACATTTTTCTTTATCTTCTCCACGACATAATCAATATCCTCTCTGGTTGTATTTGCGCCAAGTGTCAGACGCAACGCCCCTCTTGCCCGTTCTTTCTCCACTCCAATTGCTTTCAGGACGTGAGAAGGTTCGCTTTGTCCTGAAGTACATGCCGAACCGGCAGACGCACAGATTCCGTCCATATCCAGCATGACTAAAAGACTTCCTCCATCTACAAAGTCGAAACAAAAGTCTGCATTTCCCGGCAGGCGCTTTTTCCAGTCCCCATTTAACCTCGCCATCGGAACCTCTTTTAGGACAGAATAAATCAGATAATCGCGGAGCCTGATTTCACGCTCCTCACGCTCTGCCATCGTCTCATGCGCAAGTCTTGCCGCCACGCCCATTCCCACGATGCCCGGTACATTTTCGGTTCCCGCCCGGTTCTTTCTCTCCTGATCTCCGCCGTGGACAAAGGGCGGAATATTTTTTCCCTCTCTGATATAAAGGAATCCCACGCCTTTTGGCCCGTTGAATTTATGCGCGCTGGCGCTCAGCATATCCACCCGCAGCGCATTTACGTTCAAAGGGATCTGTCCATATGCCTGTACTGCGTCCGTGTGGAAACAAATTCCAAATCTAGAGGTCAATGCTCCGATTCTTGCAATCGGCTCAATGGTTCCGATTTCATTATTTGCCGTCATAACGGATACCAGAATCGTGGTCGGACGGATTGCTCTTTTCACCATCTCGGGACGTACCATTCCATTCTGGTCTACATCCAGATATGTCACTTCATATCCGTTGTGTTCCAAATAGTCACAGGTCTTTAAGACTGCATGATGCTCAATCTTTGTTGTTATGACATGATTTCCTCTATGCCCCAGACTCTCAGCCGTTGCCTTTATCGCCCAGTTATCCGATTCGCTTCCTCCTGCCGTAAAATATATTTCCTGCGGTTTTGCGCCTATGGATTCTGCAATATAGTTTCTCGCTTCCTCTATCGCATTCTTACTTTTATTTCCAAATTCATAGACAGCGGACGGATTTCCAAAACGCTCTTCATAGTATGGGAGCATTGCTTCGATTACCTCCGGCGCCGTCGGCGTGGTTGCCGCATTGTCCAGATAAATCATACGTTCCATTTCTTCACCTCATCCTTCTTTTGTTCTGCTCTTTGTCCCCCGGGCATATACTATCGTAAATCAACCAGTGACACGGAGGTATCCGCTTGAAACAGTACCGTTTTCACCTTAGCACATTTATTACCGGAACACTCCTTTTGACGTTCACCGGAGTTCTGAGCAGAATCATCGGCTTCTTTTATAGAATATTCCTATCACGCACAATCGGTGCAGAAGGACTTGGCATCTATCAACTGATTTTTCCGGTTTTAAACCTCTGTATTTCGCTGAGTGCAGCCGGAATTCAGACCTCTATTTCTAAATTTGTGGCAGAAGAACAGGGAAAAGGAAGTAAACATGCCGGTGTACGTTATCTCTATGCCGGTCTATTCTTTTCTCTTGCCATCTCCTTTCTTGTCTGCTCGTTTCTGTTGACACAGGCGGATATTCTTGCCGTACATACGTTAAATGAAAGCCGGTGCGCTGACTTAATCCGCATTATGGCATATTCCCTTCCGTTTGCAGCAATCCATTCCTGCATCAACGGCTATTACTATGGCTTAAAGAAAACCGCCGTCCCCTCTATTTCGCAGCTGGTAGAACAGTTCGTGCGCGTAGGAACCGTATATCTGATTTATCTGATTTCAAAAGAGCAAGGCATATCCGTTACTCCTGCGGCAGCAGTCTGGGGACTGGTCTGCGGAGATATCGCCGCCACCTTGTATTCTGTTACAGCTTTAGGCTTTTTAAGGAAGCGCCGTTCTCTTACAATTACAGGAAGTTTTTCCGGCGCACTGAAAAAGCTTGGTCTGTACTGCATTCCGTTAACGGCAAACCGGGTCACCATCAATCTGTTTACCAGTATCGAATCCATTCTGATCCCTGCAAGGTTACAGCTCTTCGGTTACAACAACAGCGATGCCTTAAGTGTGTTTGGTATTTTAACAGGTATGGCAATGCCAATGATCATGTTTCCCAATGTTCTCACCAGTTCTGTCTCAGTTCTGCTGCTGCCCACAATTTCCGCAGCGCAGGCTGACTGTAACCGCAAATTTATTGTCCGGGCAATCAAAAAGACCGTGGAATATTGTCTCATCCTCGGTCTTTTGAGTACGCTCTTTTTCCTGCTCACAGGTGATTTTATCGGTCAGACGGTCTTTCAGAATACGCTTGCCGGCACCTTTATCGTGACCTTAAGCTGGATTTGCCCGTTTTCCAATCTCGCCGCCACCTTAAGCAGTATTTTAAACGGGCTTGGAAAAGCGTCTTACGCCTTTGCTTTAAATCTTTGCGGCAGCCTGATAAGGATTCTCTTTGTCCTCCTTCTCGTGCCGGCATACGGAATCCGCTCCTATCTCTATGGAATGCTGTTCAGCCAGCTCTTTATTGCCGGATTGTCGCTGCTCGTCATCCTCTACTTAAATAAAAGGGGAAAGATCGCAGCATCAAACAGCTTATCCAGACAGTCTTCATAACTCTTTTTGTATGTCTCATGGAAGGTTCTGGTAATTGCAGCAGAACCTTCCGGCGACAGTTCATATAATCCAAACGCCGTCTCATAAATTTCCGGATTCTTATCGTAAAACGCTTCTGTCATTGCATCTTCAAACTGAAAGCTTGCAGCCTGAGATAAATAATTTTTGAAATCTTCTTTCGTAACCTTGCCATTCTTGACGTAATCATCTAAAAATAACGAAAGCCCTGCTTCTCCTACAAACGCTTCCATCGCCTCCTTTACGTCGTCATAGCTTACCGGTTTGTATTTCATATGAAAAAAGGTATCAAACGCCTTTTGATCCGGATATTGCTCCAATAACTCTTTCATTACTTTTCTCGCTTTCTTATTTTCTGATTGTAATCTGCTTTGTTGAACTCCAGCTTCCGGACACCTTCGCTCTGGTTGAATCCTTCTTATAAGCCCGCACCTGCACATAGTAGGTCTTCCCCTTTGTAAGCTTAGAAATTGTCGCAGATGTTTTTGTGACCGTCACCGTTTTTGCTGATTTCATACTTGACTTTGTGGAATATCGTACCTGATAGCCTTCTGCTCCACTGACCTTCTTAATGGTTACTGCCAGCTTCTTTCCCTTTTTATTCTGCAGCTTGCTTATTTTCGTCTTCTTCGGCGCTGTAACCTTTGCCCATTTTGCATATAGCTTCTGATTGCCGATACTTCCTGCCGTTATCTTTGTAACCTTTATCTTAAACTTCGAATCACTGTACCATCCCTTGAAAATATAGCCCTTCCTTGTCGGTTTCTTTAATGTAATTGTTTTAGATGTAATCTTATAAGAAGCCGGATTCGATTTGCTATTCTTCCCTTTGTTCAGATTGTAGGTAATCTTATAAGACACCGGCGTCCACTTTGCGTAAAGCGTCGTATTGCCCTCAACCCTATCGCCGGAAAAGACCCATGCGGTCTGACAAGCGCTGTCCCTGAACCAGCCCTCAAAAGTATATCCTGTTCTAGTGGGATTCGGCGGCACACTCACCAGTTCCCCTAATGTGATTTTCTGAGCGGATACCGCACTTCCCGATCCGGTATAAAAAGACACTGTATAGCTCGGAAGTATGGTTGTATAAGACGCCTCATTACTTTCAAGATATCCCTCTGCGCTCGCAATTATTTTAATGGTTTTACTTCCGGTATACTGTATCGTATTCCCCGCTGCACGTATGGATCTTGATTTTGAAACGGAAGGCGTACTGCCATCCAAAGTGTAGTAATAAACCGGAGTCCCCGCTGTAGTACAGGACAATGTGACCGTTGTCTGCGCCCCGCTTATCGACGCGTTAATCCTTGGCGTACCGGCCTGCACTGTTATCTTATATTCCTCCGATATAATCCCCGCCTTCGAACGCTTCTCACTCTCTGCTTCTCCTTCTGCCGCTGCGGAATCATAATTGCATTTTGGTCTATTATAGACAGCATAGCAATCTTCGCTCACATGGTAAGAACTGGAATCTGCACGCTGCAGATATGCCTCGCTTCTGTCAAAAAAATCATAGAACAGATATTGTTTCCCATTTTCTGAAACCGGATCATCCCAAGTACAGTCTACTGCATACCAATTTCCAAATAACCGCACCTGATTCCACGCATGACCTTTACTTGTTATACCAATCGCTTCCAGTCCCACAGCATTGCACAACAGTGAAAATGCCTGTGTATAACCGGCACATACGGTCTGAGACGTACAAAACGTACTGTATGCGCTCTGCGTATAACCCTGATTCAATTCCCACTGATACTGCTCATTCAGAATGCTTTCCCTCTCACTTTCCGTCGTTGCCGCCTGAATTCTGTCTTCAAATTCTATATATTTCTCACTGTACTGCACTTTATTGATTATCCAGTCATGTGCCGCCTGCGCCCGTTTTTCCGGGTCAACGCCTGCCGCAAGCACAGCGTTTACCCCATTCTCTATAGAAGCCTTGTATGCTGCAGTCGCTCTGGCTCTTGCCGCTCCGTTGACAAACTGCGGATATATGCCAAACACCCAGTAATACGATGTACCGGTTGATTGATTATAGCTATACATCGAACTGCTGCTCAAAAAATAATACTGCGGATTCGCATAGCGGAAGAGAAGAAATACATTGCTTGCCTGCTTGACAGACAACCCTATAGAAGAAACCGGTTCCGAATAATTCTCTTCGGCTCCCAAGATATTACCGCTGGAAGTCAAATAGGTATATGCGAGGGAATCCAATCTGTCATAAAACGCCCTCTCCTGCTCATTCATCTGATTATAGTAGTAATGATTGGAATATTTATCCCATTCGGATACCGCCCTTGCTCCTGCATTCTCCACCACGCCGCAGGACGGCTCGCCTTCTATGACAAGCTCTTCTTCCCGCACCGGAAGCAGTCCGGTTCCGTAGATAAGGTCTGCCGTATCCCCGCTATCTATACCTGCTGCAGCTTCTTCGGTATCCATTACAAGCTCTTCAATATCCGTATCTGCCGCTGTTTCACCTGCATTTTCCTCAAGTGTGTTAATTTGCGCATATCCGGTTACCGGGCTTATCCCCACAACCATAGACACGGCAAGCATCCATGCTAAAATTCGTTTCTTCATTGAAAATCCCTGCCTTTTTATTGTTTTTATGATTTGGCTCTGTTATCATCTAAAATAAATGTATCACAAAATTTCTTTTTTTCCAATAGAAATCATCAATGGAATATGGAAATAATTCTATTTCTATGTTATACTCATTCACAAAAAAGAACTGCTATTTAAGGTGGAAGATAGTGATAACACTTCCCCTATAAAATACGCACAGAATGGAGGTACCTATGAGTAACGAAACTATGGCAGACTATGCCCAAGAATTAGAAGCATCCTTCAAAGAAATCAAAGAAGGAGATATTTTAACCGGAACCGTAATCGGAATTTCCGAAACGGAGGTCACTTTGGATTTGAAATACTATACCGATGGCATTATCCGGCTGGAGGATTTCAGCGAAGAACCCGGATTTTCCTTAAAAGATGCGGTTGCAATGGGAGATGAAATTTCTGCTACCGTTCTTAGCAAGGATGATGGGGAAGGACATATCCTCTTATCCAAAAAGGAAGCAAACGATGTGCTTGCCTGGGACAAATTGCAGGAAATAATGGACAATGAAACTATATTGACTGTTAAAATCAGCGGTATCGTAAATGCCGGCGTGGTTGCCTATGTGGAAGGCGTCCGCGGATTTATTCCGGCTTCCAAGCTGTCTTTAGGCTACGTGGAGGATTTAAACCCGTATTTATTCAAAGAGATACGCGTGAAAATCATCACATTAGACCCAGCCAACAAGAAGCTTGTCCTTTCTGCAAAGGAAATCTTACATGAAGAGGCGGCAGAAGAGCGCAATTCCAAAATTGCTTCCATCCCGGTGGGTCTGGTTACCGAAGGAACCGTAGAGACACTGCAGCCTTACGGAGCATTTATTGACCTTGGCAACGGCTTATCCGGTCTGGTGCACATTTCACAGATCAGCACCAAACGTATTAAGCATCCCGGCGTAATTCTCAACGAAGGCGACAAAGTGAAGGTGAAGGTGATTGATACGAAGGATGGCAAAATCAGTCTCAGCATGAAAGCGTTGGAGGAGGTTGCCGCAGAGCAGATCGAGGAAGAGACTTATGAGCTTCCCGAGACGGAATCTGTGTCTACAAGCCTTGGCTCGCTGTTTGCGAATATCAAACTGAACTGATAATTGTGTGCAGGATTTGCCACAATTACACAAAAGGCCGGAGTTTTACTCCGGCTTAATTTGTCATCTGCGTTCTCTTTACTGCCCTGCCTTAACTGAAAATCCAATCCAATACTCTTCCACTTTCAGCTAAATCGTGTCGCTCAAATCACAGCCGCTTATAATATTCTGCCAAAAGCTCTCCCAGCAAAGCCCCTTCGTCTTCCCCTCCTGCGGGTATCGGTACAAAAGCCTCGGCTCTTCCAGTTCCTCAATTCTCTCAATCTGCCCCGACAAATAGGAATGGATTCTTCTTGCCGCACTGGACATTCGCACTGCGGTTCCGCCGAACCGGATGTCCAAAAGCTCAAATCCAAACGGCTTACAGGCTGCCATCCAGATATTTTCACGCTGCTGGCGCAGTTCATCCAATAATTTGCAGCACTCCGGAATCTGCACATCGGCAATTTCCCTCAATTCTTCCTCGTTCCCGGAATCATATGCTGATTTCAGTCGGATTCCCATCTCGCCCTTTAACATCAATATCTCCGATAACGTAAGATAATACGCAAATAAATCCAGATAACCCGGATTGTTGGAAACTGCATGCTTCAGCTTCCGGTTCAACTTCTGATAATGGGCAGTAATTTCAAAGCCTTCTATCTGTCTGTCAAAAATTCCAAGCAGTATATCCTGATACAGCAAAAATTTTGAAGGAGTATCATCCTTTTCGTTATTCTGATTCTCCTTGTCGATATGGTCAAACTCGCTCAGCAGCAGGAAATCATCATAAGAACCGTCAAAACAGCGTGCAAATGCAGCGCGAAGCCGCCCGTCTGTCACCTCATGTCCGTAACCCGCCTCCGCAAATAATGCCATAATCGGATATCCTGCTTCCATCGTCGTCTCCGCACCGTTGTCCTGCCAAAAGGTGCAGATTACGTTTTGAATCCCCAGATTCTTGCATACATTTAGCGCAACAGCAGAGCTGTCCACCGCTTTTTCGAGGTTCGGCGCAACGCCGTTCCAGATCCAGCTTCCGCCTGCAAACACTACGTTTCCGGCAATTTCCATATGTACCTTGAGATTGTTTTCATAAACCTCTTCCTCATGGTGATAATAATCCCAATAAACCAGCCCTAGTCCCTTTGGCGGCTTTACCCAGTCCGATGTATCCACATTCTTTGGCGTGTCATAGTATCCCCGCTTCGTATTAGAGGTGATATACATATCACTCCATATCATCGGCTCTAAGCCCAGCTCCTCACAGATAGAATACACCTGCTCTAAATGCTCTTTCATAATCATTTCCGCAGACTGGTATCCATTTTTTCGGAAATAATTCCCAAATCCAAGCATCGCAGCTTCATCCATTCCAAGATGTATTTTCCTAGAGCGGTATGGCGCGCTTGCCGCTGCGATCATTTCCCTCAGCAGCGCATACGTCTTCTGCTCCCCCACCAGAATGATATCCTTCGTGTCCTGTAAATCAATAAATTCCGGCCATTTCAGCACGTTGTGCAAATGCGCCAAGGTCTGTATGCAGGGAATGATTTCTATTCCGAAAATATCTGCATAATCGTCGCATTCCCGCAGCTCTTCTTTCGTATATCTGCCCCGGTATGCGCCAAAATAGGGATGTCCCGGCACTTCATACGTATCTTCTGTATAAAGCATCAACCGATCCAACCCCAGCAACGCCATTTTTCTTATGATGTCTCTTATCTTCTCCACTTTGAGAACTGCATTTCTGGAGCAGTCGAGCATACAGCCATTTGTGCAAAATGCAATTGTCTCATGCAACTCATAGTCCTGCTCCTTTGCATGCTCCAAAAGCAAAGACAGTCCCCGGAAGAATGCCGCTTTTTTTGGATATTTGATTTGGCAGGAACTTCCATGTTTTTCCACGGATAACTGCCGCCCCTCCACATGCACCGCACTGACGGTCAGACAATTCTCCCCGTTCTCCTCCTGAAAAGCCTCCTCGAACAGAATAGACGCACCTTTTTGAATCTCTCTGTAATCACCTGAAAATATGATCTTCATGCTGTTCTCCCTTTTGATAAACATTATTTCCTAAATTTTCTTTCTTGCTATTATCCCATTACTTGTATCCATATTTACTTCTACATACCCACTTCCGGAATTTCCAGTTTGCATCCT
>Ga0137307_103128_pt1 | contig 10375 bp, 7 predicted proteins | sample NAcewD2O_March_2_FD_97180 | JGI IMG/M metagenome (GOLD analysis project Ga0137307, IMG submission 97180) | Mouse cecal microbial communities from Vienna, Austria - N-Acetylglucosamine amended D2O_March | ecosystem: Host-associated > Mammals > Digestive system > Large intestine > Cecum | place...
AGGAAGCGGCCGGCCGGCTGCATGCAGATAGGGGAAATGAGTCATGGGAGAGATTTTTGCCAATCCGCTGACTGAGCTTGCAGAATATGTGGATATGAAGCGGGATATGGATCTGGGAATGGGGCCGGTACAGGTCTGCGGCGTTACGGATTCCCAGAAAGTACATGTCATGCATGAGCTTTCGTCCGGGGCAGGCTGGAAGCTCATCATCACTCACGATGATACCAGGGCAAGGGAGATTTACGAGGATTTCTGCTATTTTGAAAAGCAGGTGTGGCTGTATCCTGCCAGGGATTTGCTCTTTTACAGCTCAGACATTCACGGAAACCTGCTGACACGGCAGCGGATGCAGGTATTCAAACATCTTCTCGAGGATGCGGGCGGGGTAGTCGTAACCACAGCGGACGGCCTCATGGACCATTTGCTGCCGCTTGCCATGTTAAAGGAGCGCTGCCTTTTGATCGAGGCCGGAGAGACACTTGACGTTGCAAAGATCAGGCAGACGCTGGCTGCGCTCGGCTACGAGGCGATGGGGCAGGTAGACGGTATGGGGCAGTTCTCTGTGCGCGGCGGGATTATTGACATTTTTCCCCTGACGGAGGAGACACCGGTGCGCATTGAGCTCTGGGACGACGAGGTGGATTCCATCCGCACGTTTGATCCGGAGAGCCAGCGATCCATCGCGCAGCTGGATAAGATCGTGATCTATCCGGCAACCGAGCTGACACTGTCCCAAGAGCAGATTACAGACGGGCTGGTTCTCATCGAAAAGGATGCCCAAAAGCAGGAAATGGCTTTCCGAAGCCAGGGAATGGCCGAGGAAGCCCACCGGATCCGAACGATTACGGGGGAGCTGTGTGAAGTTTTGAGGGAAGGACTGAATACGAGGACGCCGGATGGCTATATCCGGTACTTCTGCCGCGATACCGTATCATTTTTCCGCTATCTGAAGGACGCCGGGGAGCGCAGCGGGCAGGGACTTTACGTGTTCCTTGACGAGCCGCAGCGGCTTAAGGAAAAGGCAGAGACGGTTGAGGCAGAGTTCCGGGAGAGTATGACGCACCGTCTGGAAAAGGGATATCTGCTTCCGGAGCAGGCAGAACTTCTGTTTTCAGCAAAAAGCGTGCTGGCGGCGGTACAGACCGAGCGGACAGCATTCATGACAGGGCTCGACCAGAGGCTGCCGGGATTAACAATAAAACGGAAATACAGCCTGACAGGGAAAAATGTAAATTCCTATCAGAACAGCTTTGAGCTGCTTATCAAGGATCTGACGCGCTGGAAGAAGGAAGGCTGCCGTGTCGTACTTTTGTCGGCTTCGCGTACCAGAGCGAGCCGTCTGGCCGGGGATCTGAGGGAATACGAGCTGCATGCCTTCTGCCCGGAGGACGCCGGACGGCCTGTTGCGCCGGGAGAAATCCTTGTGACATACGGAAAGCTCCACAAGGGCTTTGAATATCCGCTCATCAAGTTTGTCGTCATCACAGAAAGCGACATGTTCGGCGCAAAAGAGCGCCGGAAAAAGCAGAAGCGTTATCATTACGAAGGAAAGAAAATCAGCAGCTTTTCCGAGCTTACCGTGGGTGACTACGTGGTACATGAAAGCCACGGACTCGGTATTTACCGCGGGATTGAAAAGATTGAGCGCGACCATATTGTCAAAGATTATATTAAAGTAGAATACGCTGGCGGCGGCAACCTTTACCTTCCGGCGACACGGCTCGACGGGATACAAAAGTATGCAGGCTCAGACGCCAAAGCGCCGAAGCTAAACCGTCTGGGCGGTACGGAATGGACGAGGACCAAGACCAAGGTACACACAGCAGTCCGACAGATCGCGCGTGAGCTGGTGGAGCTCTACGCGGCAAGGCAGGATGCGGAAGGGTTCCGGTATGGCCCGGATACGGTGTGGCAGAAAGAATTTGAAGAGTTGTTTCCTTATGAGGAGACTGAGGATCAGGAAGCAGCAATCGAGGCGGCGAAGCGCGATATGGAAAGCAGAAAAATCATGGATCGCCTGATCTGTGGGGACGTGGGATATGGAAAGACAGAGATTGCCTTACGAGCCGCCTTTAAAGCAGTACAAGAGAGTAAGCAAGTGGTATATCTGGTGCCAACTACTATCTTAGCGCAGCAACATTACAACACATTTTTACAACGAATGAAGGATTTTCCGATACGTGTGGATCTTTTGTCGCGTTTTTGTACTCCCGCACAAGTTAAAAAAACATTGACAGATTTGCAAAAAGGTCTGGTAGACATCGTGATCGGTACCCACCGGGTATTATCGAAAGATGTGAAATTTAAAGATTTAGGATTACTTATCATTGATGAAGAGCAACGGTTTGGGGTAACACATAAAGAAAAAATCAAAAAATTGAAAGAAAATGTCGATGTGTTAACTCTGACAGCGACCCCAATTCCCAGGACTCTGCACATGAGCTTAGTGGGAATTCGGGACATGAGTGTGTTAGAGGAGCCACCCGTAGACAGGCTTCCCATACAAACCTATGTGATGGAATACAACGACGAGATGGTTCGGGAAGCGATCAATCGAGAATTGGCCAGGAACGGTCAGGTATATTATGTATATAATCGGGTCAAGGGAATCGATGAAGTGGCCGCCCATATCCAGGAATTATCCGGAGATGCGGTGGTAGTCTACGCGCATGGACAGATGCAAGAACGGCAGCTAGAAAAGATCATGTACGATTTTGTAAATGGAGAGATAGATGTGTTGGTGTCCACCACCATTATCGAGACTGGCCTGGATATTCCCAATGCCAATACCATGATTATCCACGATGCAGACCGAATGGGACTGTCGCAGCTATACCAGTTGCGGGGCCGAGTAGGGCGCTCAAACCGGACTTCTTATGCTTTTTTGATGTACAGGCGAGATAAGCTTTTGCGAGAAGAGGCAGAGAAACGGCTACAGGCGATTCGAGAATTCACAGAACTTGGCTCTGGTATTAAAATTGCTATGCGGGATCTGGAAATCCGTGGAGCCGGGAATGTGTTGGGGGCAGAACAGCACGGCCATATGGAAGCGGTTGGCTATGATCTATACTGCAAATTGCTGAACCAGGCAGTGCAGGCATTGCAAGGAAGACGATCCGAGGAAGAAGAGTTTGAAACAGTAGTAGAATGTGATATCGATGCTTATATACCTTCCACCTATATCCGAAACGAATATCAAAAACTGGATATTTACAAACGGATTTCCAGCATTGAAAATGAAGAGGAACACATGGATATGCAGGATGAGCTGATGGATCGTTTTGGAGATATCCCCCGTCCGGTGGATAATTTGCTGGTAGTAGCCTCCCTGAAAGCATTGGCTCATCGAGCGTATGTGACAGAGGTCAAAGTGAACCGGCAGGAAGTGCGGCTGACTATGTATCAAAATGCCAGATTGGATACGGACGGGATACCGGAGATGATTCAGGGGTATCGGGGAGCGCTGAAATTCCAGCTGGGAGAGGAGCCATATTTTCATTATATTGACCACAAAAAGAACCATAAAGATTGTGGAGCGATGATGGAGATGGCAAAGGAGCTGGTGGGAAGGATTGGAGAGTTGGCGGAGAAATGATCATATATATTATACTTGAAGGGTAAGTGAATATAACAGGAGATACCATGGTGAAAATGGTGTTTCCTGTTTTTTGATAGGACGGCTTCAAAACGAGTCAAAATGGAAAAAATTGCCATTTAGTATATTTTTTGGAAGTAGTTTAAAGATGAATAGATATAGACTAAGGACAGTACCATATTTGGCGGGAGGATATCTTATGAGTGAACAAGAACTACTATCAGCAAGAATTATGTTTTTTTGCAAGGAAAAAAGAATGACCTATTATAAGCTGGCAAGCCGTTCGGCAATTCCGCTGACAACCTTGATGCATATTATGAATGGGTCTACGAAGAATCCGGGGGTTTTCACGATCATTAAGATCTGTAGTGGATTGGATATTACAATCATGGAGTTTTTTAATTCGAAAGAGTTTGAGAATATTGAGTTTGAGGTGGAGTGATAGGGAATGGAAGAAGTTAAGAATGGACAATTTGAGATGGAATGGAGGGAAAGGGGCGTGCGAAACGAAGTTGAGATATTGTCTGTGAAGGAAGAGAAAAAGAAAAGGAGGAGAAGGCTGGAGGGGTATGAAAAGAAGATGAAAGAGTGTATGAAAAAAGAAGGAGAAATAGAGGGAGGAAGGGGGATAAAAGAAGGGGAATAAAGTGATAAAAGAATCTTAAGTTCCAAGATCCTTCATTTTAAAAGAAATCTCGACAAAATCTTAATAATTTGGAAGAAGGTAACATTGCGCAATCTAGGCTAGAGTGATATACTATACAAAGATTTATCGGAAAGAGGATTTGGAGACAGAAAGAGAATGATGTAAATGGAAAGGTCGAATGAGAAATACAAACGACTGATGAAGTTGTTTTTTGGAGCAGTACTTGTTTTGGGGCTGACTGCTTTGTATGGGTGTGTCTGGATTTGTTATTATAATCCTTATATTTTGCAAAACCCATTTTACCGCAGAGGGAATTGGGTAATTATTTTGTTGTATGGTACACTGCTGACGTTTTTTTTGAATACATATGGTGGATTTAAGATTGGTTATTTAAAAAACTGGAATTTGATTTATTCTCAACTAATTTCAATAGTTTTTGTAAATATATTCACATATGGCCAAATTGCAGTTATCGATAAACGTTTTGTTAATCCGATATATATCGTGTTGATGACACTTGCGGAAGTAGCGTTTATTGTACTATGGACAATGATATTTTTGGTTATATATCAAAATTTGTTTCCACCACGTAGAATGCTTTTTATAGAAGGGGCCAGACGGGATTACCATCTTAAGGAAAAAATACAGTCCAGAGAGGACAAATATGAGATCTGTGAGAGTATTTCCTATAAAAAAGATTTAAATATCATTGAAAGGAAAATTGATCAATATGATGCAGTTATTGTAGGGGATATGCCTTCTCATGAGAGAAATTTGATTTTGAAATATTGTTATGCTCGAGGGATACGGACATATAGCGTTCCTAAAATATCAGATATTCTCCTAAAAAGTTCTGATGAACTTAATTTATTTGATACTCCGCTGTTTTTGTCAAGAAATATTGGACTTACGATTGAACAGCAGTGGTTGAAAAGACTGGAGGATATTGTGGTATCTGCCTTGATATTAGTACTTTTTCTCCCGGTTTTTTTAATTGCAGCAATAGCAATTAAGTGCACAGACGGGGGACCGGTGCTCTATAAACAGGACAGACTGACGATGGGTGGAAAGATATTCCAAATATATAAATTTCGAACTATGGTCGTTAATGCAGAAGAATTATCAGGACCAGTACTTGCGTCAGAGAGAGATCCCAGAATATTGCCCATAGGCCGGTTTTTGCGTGCAACAAGACTGGATGAGCTGCCTCAGATTTTGAATATCTTAAAAGGGGAGATGTCTTTAGTAGGTCCCAGACCAGAACGGCCGGAGTTGGCAGCAGAGATCGAAAAAAATATTCCTGAGTTTTTATATCGTTTAAAGGTAAAGGCAGGATTAACTGGTTATGCTCAGGTATATGGGAAATATAATACCACAGCGTATGATAAATTAAAGTTAGATTTAATGTACATTCGGAAATACTCTTTACTTTTAGATTTTAAATTGATTATTATGACGCCAAAGATTATGCTTTTGAAGGAAAGTACAGAAGGAGTTGCCCCAGATCCAGATGTTCCGCTACAGGGTTAGAGAGGTAGTTATAAAAAGATGAAAAATAGGAAGCCTAAAATTCTTCATGTCCTGAAATCTTCCGTTTATTCTGGAGCAGAACATGTAGTATTTACCATCATAAAGTGCTTGAGAGATCAGTTTGACTTGATATATATAGCCAGTGAGGGACCGATCAGAAAGTCGCTTGAGCAGGAAGGACTTCCTTTCGAGTTGCTGTCCCGGTTTGACAGAAAACATTTAAAAACGGTTATAAAAAGACAGAAGCCGGATATCATTCATGCACATGATTTTTCGGCTACTGTGTTGTGCGCGTCTATAGAGGGCGATTTTCGTTTGCTTTCTCATCTGCACTACGATCCTCCTTGGGTAACAAGATGGAATGCGAAGACAATGGTATATGCGTGTTGCAGGAGACGGATTGAAATGGTTTTGATGGTTTCAGAACAGATGCCTTCAAGAATGGTATTTGCAAAACATTATAGGGATAAAATACAGATAATGGAAAATCCTATAGATAAAGAGCGCATAAAAAAATTGTCAGAGCAATTGCCAAATGGTGATGCAAAGGAGGATTTATCCTGTGATTTACTTTTTGTAGGACGATTTGTAGAGCAGAAGAATCCTCAACGTTTTATATATCTGATAGAACGGTTAAAAAGAGATGGTTGGAATTCGATAAAGGCAAAGATGTTAGGAGACGGACCATTGTTGCAAGAATGCCAAGAGCTAACAAAATGTCTGAAACTGCAAGAACAGTTAGAAATAAAAGGATTTGAAAAAAATCCTTATCCATATATCAGACAGGCGGGGGCCTTATGTGTAACATCCAGATGGGAGGGATTCGGATTGGTGGTAGCAGAAGCTAGTTTGCTGTCTGTGCCAGTACTGTCGACAAATACTTCAGGTTGTCTTGGCATTTTAGGAGTTGGAGCAGAAGAAATATGTCAAACAGATGATGAGTTTTTAAATAAAATAAAATTATTGAGGGATCACCATGAGGTGTATGGGGTTTGGAAAGAAAGAGCATTTACCCGTGCTGGGGAATTTGTAGATGTGAATAAGTACAAAACGATACTGTCAGAGATATATAAAAATGAAGACTTAAGGCGATGCTTTTAAACAAAGGTTTTGGGAAGAGTTGATATGGTGAATAGATGTGAGGTTTCGTAGTGATAACAGTATTATATTCATGTAATGATTTTTATATAAGACAGACTATTGTTTCAATGATATCTATATTGAAACATAATATTCAGGTGAAGTTCTATTTGGTTGGAGAGAACTTATCACAGAATAGTAGAGAACAGTTGCAGGCAGCGATGAAGAAATATGGACAAACTATTCATATTTTTGATATAGAAGACATTATGCCAGAACTTCATCTTGATATTCATGGCAGGCATCCACGAACGATTTATGCTAAACTATTCATGGAATCTATTGTCTCAGAGTCGAAGTTGTTATATTTAGATAGTGATACAGTAGTAACTGGTTCATTGGAATCATTATTTACAAGAAATATGAGTCAAGAATTAGTTGCAGGTGTATTGATGCCTTATTCATCAAAAGTGAAAAAACGTTATGGTTTTAGGACCGGACAGCCTTATCTCTGTGATGGTATTTTATTGTTTAACATGGAGCTGTGGCGAAAGATGAGGAAATCTTCTGAATGTGCCGAGCATATCCGTGCTCATGCAGGAAGTCCACCCATGCTTAGTGAGGGAACATTAAATCATGTATGTGCTGAGAATATTGGCATTTTAGAACCAGAATATAATGTGATGCCGGCCATGTTAATGTATCGTCCGGAACAAATTCGGCAATTGTTTCAACCAGATTATTATTATATGGGGGATGAGCCTATATTTCGCGCAAGAACATCTCCAATCATTGTTCATTTTATGAATGAATTGTATAATCGTCCCTGGTTTGAACCCTGTGATCATCCATGGAAGAGCTTTTACAGGGATATAAATGATGCAGTATTTGATGAACATGATTCATATATTCAAAAAAATATATCGTTAAATGTTAAATTGACAAAAGTATTATTTAAAGTGCTACCGTTTCCGTTGTTTGCTTGGATGTATCATGTCAGGCACGTTTTTAGATAGAAATAAAAGATGGAGTTTTGTGAAAGATGAGTCAAAAAGTGCTTACTTACAAAAATTTGGCGATGGTAATCGTCTGTTACATGATTCTTCTAGCTACTTTTTTCTTTGTGGCGGCTCCGCAGATCAAATATTCTCCTAAAGTGGCAGAAGGTTTTGGCATAAGTGGAGTAGTAGGGGAGGTTTATGAAGGTCGGACGATTCGACAAAAATTTGTATTCGATGGAACCTACATCCAGAATATTACTCTGATGTCTGGCACATATAACAGACAGAACGAGGGTAGTGAAATTTTTACCTTGAAAAACTCAACTGGAGAAATTATCTGGGAAAAAGAGATTCCGGCTAAAGAGTTGAAAAATGATGTGGTTTTGAATCTGATGATTAAAAAAGATATTTCCCAATATGGATCGGATTTTTTGCTTGAAATCACGGGCAAAGGGAATCAACCATTGACAGCTCCTACGTTCTATAAAGGAGAAAATCAGGCCGTCTATGGAACGATGGAAGATAATAAAGCGCTCACAGATGGCAATCTATATATTAACATCTACGGCAGGACAAAGAGTTATAATCAAGCATTTTTTTCTGTTATGATTATTCTGACTTTAGCGGCAATAGTAATAATATGGTTGTCATCTATGAGAAAGTTGCGCCAGGGCGGAGATAATTTGTTGATTCATTTGTTGAATGATTATGGGAGATATAAATTTCTGGTCAAACAATTAGTTTTGAGAGATTTCAAGACAAAGTATAAGAGATCTGCATTGGGGATCTTGTGGAGTTTTTTGAATCCCATATTGACAATGACAGTTCAGTATATTGTATTTTCGACCATATTTCGGTCCGGTATTGAAAATTTTCCAGTATATCTGCTGAGCGCCAGTATTTTGTTCAATTTTTTTAATGAATCAGTAGGAAATGGACTGGGTTCTATAACTGGTAATGTGTCACTGATTACGAAAGTAGCTATTCCGAAGTATATATATCCGGTATCCCGGGTTTTTTCTTCAGCCATCAATTTGCTACTGTCATCCATACCGTTGCTGATTGTTGTGTTGATAACAGGAGAGAACATCAATATGGCTTATCTGTGTATTCCGTTTTTGTATGGGACACTTCTGATGTTTTGTTTGGGATTTGGAATGCTTTTGGCAACTAGCATGGTGTATTTCCGTGATACGCAGTTTTTGTGGGGAATTGTGAGTCTCTTGTGGATGTATGCAACGCCAATTTTTTATCCAGAGACAATTATTCCGAACCGTTTTCGATTTATTCTCCGGTGCAATCCCATGTATTATTATCTGAAATTTTTCAGAACAATTCTGATGGATGAAATGGCACCCGATATGTATCTGTTTGTTATGTGCACTATTTGGGCGGTAGTGATGCTAGCTGTTGGTGCTCTGGTATTTGACAAATACCAGAAAAAATTTACGTTGTATGTTTGAGAGGTCTGTAGATGAACATCATTGAGATAAACCATGTTTCCATGAAATTCAGAATGGCAAACGATAAGATTCAAAGCTTAAAGGAATATGTTGTTGCCACACTGACAAAAAAGCTGACTTACAAGGAATTATGTGTTTTCGAAGATCTAAATTTTAGTGTAGAAAAAGGAGAGGTAGTTGGCATCATTGGAAGAAATGGAGCCGGTAAGAGTACTTTGTTAAAGATTATATCTGGTGTTCTTGCGCCTACAGAAGGAAAAGTAACTTGTTATGGCAATATAGTTCCGATGTTAGAGTTGGGCTCTGGTTTTGACTATGATTTAAGTGGAAGCGAGAATATTTTTCTGAATGGTTCTATTCTCGGATATTCAGAGGATTTTTTAAACGATAGGTATCAGGAAATTGTAGATTTTTCAGAATTAGGTGAGTTTATAAATGAGCCGATTCGCAACTATTCATCAGGTATGCTGATGCGCCTTGCATTTTCAATAGCGACTATGGTACAGCCAGAGATCCTTATCGTGGATGAGGTTTTAGCTGTTGGCGATGAGGCATTTCAAAAGAAGAGTAAGAAAAAAATGCTGGAGTTGATGAGTGGCGGAACAACCGTACTATTTGTCTCTCACAGTGTTGGATTGATTAAGGAAATATGTAGCAAGGTACTTTGGATTGAAAAGGGTAAAATCCGAGGATTTGGAAATCCCAAGGAAATTTGTGATGCATATGAAAAATCGTTGAATCCAGACAGCATTTTGTATGATGCCGATAAAAGTCGTCTGCGAAATACGGATTCCTACAAATTTGTGATGGATGTTTTGCTGGTTTATCATGAGGATGAGATGAGCTATTACAGTGCACTGGTGAGAAAAGAACAACTTTTAGTAGGAAATATAAGTGCTCATGGTCTTTGCATCCGTGATATGAAGACAGAACTGGTTGCGCAGAATCGTATGATTCTATTCATTAATTGTAGTGTTGAAGAAGCAGGTAGTTATATCAATGATATCAAGAGTATGAATAAGGCTTATGTCATTGAATGCGATTCTCAATGGCAGGTTGA
>Ga0137307_101657_pt1 | contig 10373 bp, 9 predicted proteins | sample NAcewD2O_March_2_FD_97180 | JGI IMG/M metagenome (GOLD analysis project Ga0137307, IMG submission 97180) | Mouse cecal microbial communities from Vienna, Austria - N-Acetylglucosamine amended D2O_March | ecosystem: Host-associated > Mammals > Digestive system > Large intestine > Cecum | place...
AATTGTCACATTATTCAAAACAGCCGAACCATCAATAACATAAACAGGAGAAATAATATAAGTACGTTCTGTATTTACTGTTACATTTTGAATCACACATTCTCCGTCCACTGTTAATTTTCCAGTAACCATAATAAAAGGACAGGCACCTGCTATTGATTTACCATCCATAATAATATTTCCATTTATAGTCAGATTATCATCTGAATCTACATTAAAATGGCCTATATGTTTTCCTTTTTCAATAGTCCCCTCTCCAACTATATTCACTGTTCCACTTATATTTACCTGTCCATTTATAGTCAACGTTGCATTATTTTCTAAAGTAACCGTACCGTTTTCCAGATTTCCTTCTTTCCACACTGTATCCTGTGTAATTGTCTTGCATTCTGGTTCTTCTCCCACTTCTTCCGTTTCTTCCCCTTCGGCAACCACGGCAATTCTTTCTTCCGGTATCTTATCCATCTGCAAATCCATATCTTCCGCAAAATCCCGGTCTGATTTGCTTCCTTCCATCAGAATTTCTTCCGGTTCCTGCACGGTCTGAACTGTTTCTTTTTCCGGAAACATATCACCGGCGTTCATCACTGTTACGCTTATTTCAGGAAGACCTGTCCCTTCTGCCAGTACGAAAGATTCCGGCAGCACAGGCGTAAAAACATAAGTACCTTCCGTATCTTTATCATATACCGGAGCGCTTTGCCATGTAATATGTTCTAACATCACCGGTTCTGATTCTGCAAATACACAGACTGCCCACAGGGTATCCGGAAGGCTCAGGCTCTCCTGGGCTGTTCCCGTATCTGTCGTCTGCTGCAGCACTTCTTCCGGCAATTCTGAAAAAGACATGATTTCCTGTACCATTTCTTCCGCCTGAACTTCAGAACCGTAAAATTCCACCGGAAGGGAAACCAGCAGCAGACACACAGATAACAGACATGACAGCAGTTTCTGCCGGACCGGGTGTCGTTTGGGCTTCAGGGATTTATCCGGGAAATCTTCCTTTGTCTTTTTCATCTCATAACACGCTCCTTTTCTCCATAATAAAAATAATTAATTTAATTATAACCGAAAAACAGAATATTTGCCAGAAATAAATACTATTTATTTTACAGGAGTGAAAAAAAAGAAAAACAGAAAAAATTTTTACTATTCACAGATATTATAGTATAAATACTTGAAATACAGAAAATTTTTATATATAATAAAAAAAAGTTTCCATACAGAACCGGGAGGTATATATGACCATATTAAGACAAACTGCAATAGCTGAACTGGAAAAGGTTCCTGAAGATAAATTAAACCTGATTCTTCAATTTATAACTACATTATCAAAAGAATCAGAAAATAAAAAAATGACATGTAATATAGAAAAATTTATCATGCCTCCTACTGAAAGAGGACAAAATGCAGACAGTTATATCAGGGAGTTAAGAGATAATGACAGATTTTAAAAGAATATTTATCGATACTTCACCTTTTATATACTACCTTGAAAACAACTATGTATATATGAAACCCATGAAAAAATTTTTTGAAACATGTCTTAACAATAATATTCAAATTGTTACATCGGCAATTACGATAGAAGAATATCTTGTTTATCCATACGCTATTGGTAAAATAGAATTAATCAATAATTTTAAACAATTTACAGAGTATATGAATATTGAAATCATTGATATAAATAGTGAAATAGCAGAATATGCAGCAAGAATCAGAAGCCGGTTTAAGTATTTTAAAGCTATGGATTCTTTACAGATTGCAACTGCAGTAATCAGTAAATGCGATATACTTTTTACCAATGATAAACAGCTAAAACAGGAAAAAGAATTGCCATGCATGACTATGGATGATTTATAAATCTTCAGATATTCATCCGGAAAATTTTCCTTTTTCCTTAATAAAGTTGATAAAAAACGAATTCCCCGGCTGTACTGCAATACAGCCGGGGAATATATATTCTAACTTTCCTTCACATACACTTCTTTCCACTCCACAGTTACACTCTTTCCGATACTGTGGTAATAAGCCAGGAACAGGAAAATCACCGCCACTCCAAGAAGCCTGCGGATTCTTCCTCCCTGTTTCGCCCATTCCACCAGACGGTAGATTATCTCCTCTTTCTCCTGCTCCGTAATTCCGTTCTCTCCTTCAAAGTACAGCAAAAGATACCCGAATCCTGCTATCATGGCCAGGGTGGCACAGATCTGTATCTGTGTGCTGTCCCCCGTTTTCGGTTCTCCTCCCAGGGGCCTTCCCGTTCTTCCGGCGCTGTCTGTTCCGGAGCCTCCCGGTGCTCCCGCAGGCGTGTTCTTTTTCTCGTTAATCTTAAGGGAAATTTCTGCTTTGCTTTTATTCCCCGCATGATCCTCCGCTTCCACCTGAAGGCTATGGTTCCCCTCCCCGGAAATCTTTACGGTAAACTCATAAGATTCCACAAATTCTTCTGCAAATTCTTCTTCCGGCAGATTAATTTTCTTCCCTTTATCTATCTGATAACAGATACCGGAAATTCCTCCCGTCACATTATCATCTATACTATCTTTCACCTGTACTTCTATGTTCAGGGGAGCTCCGTCCGCAGTTTCCTTTGTACCGGAAAAGCTGATTTCCGGAGCGTTATCTTCCAGTATGATTCCTCCGCCTTTCGCTGTCAGGGTTTTCTGTGAAGATATGTTTCCTGCATAATCCGTGCAGGTCAGCATAACTTTTCCTTTAAATTCTTCTTCTATTGCAATTCTGGCCTCATAACTGCCGCGTTCCGCCTCTGACTGTACTGTACGGAGAATGGAAGCGGAACTTCCGTATGCTGTCATCTGGCCGGAAAGTTCGCCCGTCTCTGTAATATCTGCCGCTCCGTCCTGCTCTGTCCCGTCTTCCGCCATCAGCAGGTATTCCGCTCTGGCAAGGCCGCTGCCTTCTTCTGTAACCGGGACTGTAATCACAAGGCTCTTTTTCTGAATCAGCCATTCCATCAGATTTTTGTGTGTTTTGCTAAAAGAGGCTTCTCCCATGGCGGGAGCTGTTTCATCCGCCCATTTTGCATACAGGGTGGTTTTTAAAGTTCCCGTATTATTTTCCACCGGACTTCCAAAATCCCACAGGCCTCCATCCAACCCTGCATTATCCATGTACCAGCCCTTGAAATTATATCCTGATTTAACAGGGTCGGATACCAGTTTCAACAGGCCTCCGTACCGGACTTTCTGTGTATCGGGCCCTGTTCCGTACCCTCCGTTCAGGTTAAAGTCCACTTCATAGATGTTTCTGTCATAGTAGAGCTTTAACACAAGGCTTCCGTCACCTTCCACTTTTCCCTTCGGCTTCCCGGAAGGGTGGCTGAGATTCAGGGTAAACCCGGTATATTTCTTCTGTCTGGCTTCCACTTCCGTCCCTGTCACATTGGCCAGCAGCTTTGTGTCTGCGTCCATCCTGGTGTATTCCTCTCCTGTCAGATTCTGGCAGTAGTATTCCACACGGTAATCTGCCACATCCGGCGTTTCCGAAACATCTTTCCAGATTGCATAAAGATTCGTATTCCCGTCCAGAATGCGGCTGGTTCCGGGCTGAAACATTTCTCCTGTTCCATCTGCCCTGGTATTCCAGCCCATGAACAGATATCCCTGACGGTCACTGATATCCCCAATGACAAATTCAGGCGCCTGATATGTGATTTCTTCATGAACATTTGCATAACATAATTTTTCTGCCGAATCAGGTGCAGTGCCTCCTCCGTTGGCGTCATAGGATAATTTCACATTTTTCTGATAAATACCATAATATGAGGTATGTTCCTGTTCCAGTGTCAGATTGGAATCAGGTTCAATATCTCCGGTAAATGAAAAAATATCTGCAGTCCATCCCACAGGACTCCAGCCATTCATATCCTGCAGAGCCGGAGTATTTATATTAACAGATAAAATATGTTCCTCCACGGTTTTCGGTATGGTTACTTTCTGACCTGCACCGCCGGAATAGAAATCTGCAAGAAACTGCTTCTTTCCATTTTCCAGAAAAATGGGATATAGTACGGTATCTTCCTCAAAAGTTTCCAGGCTTCCCGCTCCGTAACCGTTTCCTGACCTGTCCGGCTTCGTATTCCATTCTACAAAGGTATATCCTTCTTTCTTTACAGCCGGCTCCAGGGTAAACTGCGGATCCTGATATGTAATTTCACCGTGCACATTGGCATATCGTTTCCCCTTTTCTGATTTCAGCGTATTGCCTCCTTCTTCATCCTTATAGGAGACCGTAATATTTTTCTCATAAATACCATAATATTCCGTTTCTGCTTTTGTCAGGGTACACACAGCATTTTCATCAATAGTTTTATTATATAACTTTGTATCTTCACTCCAGCCCAGAACTGTCCATCCTGACATGGGTTTCAGGAACGGTGTGATAACAGTTCCGCCTTTGTCATATCCGCCCACTTCCACCTCAACTGTTTTTTTCTGGCCTGCACCGCCGGAATAGAAGTCCGCAGTCAGGGTTTTCTTTTCTGTTTCTTCATACACAGCATACAGGTGGATATTATCTTGGATATTTTTAATTGTATCACCGCCATTATAATGAGGTTCTGAGCCATCCTCATGGACAGACCAGTACAGAAAGTTATCTTTATCCGGAATTGGATAGTCATCCGGTGATTTAACGGTAACATCAGCTCCAGGGTCATATTCCTTATCATCTGTTATCAGTCCGTCCACACCGTAATAAAATACCATAAATTTATCCTCAGGTTTTTCATTTGTCAGATAAATCTGGTTTTTCTCCTCATTCAGCTTACTGTACCATGTTCCTCCGGCTGTATCCACAAACAATATTTTCTTCAAATCTCTTTTTGTAAGGGTATAATCACCCTTCCCATGTGCAATCACGTAATTGTTTTCAGCTTTCAGATAAACAGTTGCCGGATATGTCAGTTCTGAACTGACATACACCTTCTGAGGCGGATACAGATAAATTCCGTCTGTTCCGGAACCTTTCGTATCTCCTGTGAATTTCACATTACCGGATAAAGTGAGGCTGCTGTCGGACAAATAAGACCAGTTTCCCACTGCGCCGCTGCCTTTATATTCCTCTTTGCTGCATGTATTTCCGGAAAAAACTCCTCCATAAATGTTAGTATGGGAATCTACTCCACTGTGTTGAATACATCCTCCTTTACCGGCAGCGCTGTTTCCGGAAAAAGTTCCTCCATAAATATTTACTGTGGATTCATCATTATAAAGAAATCCGCCTCCTGTAGGAGAAGGAGGAAGATCTTTTTCAGAAGTTGCATGATTATTTTGAAATGTACCGCTGTAAATATTCAGGGTGCATCCCTCTACCGCAATGGCGCCGTTATATACTCCGTAACATCCTTCAATTACCGTATCTCTGATATTGATAACTTTATTATGATTGGTGGCACCATACATGGTGGAAATTGCAGCGCCGGTACCGTTTGAGGAACAGTCTGCAATGGTACTGTTATTGATATTCAGTTTACCTTCACACATATAAATGGTGCCGCTGCGGTCTTTACCGCTTACAGAACAGCCTGTTATGCTGGAACCATTAATTTCCACATCACTTTTATCAATATAAATTATACCGCTGTTCATATTAGATGCAGAACAATCTGTTATGGTGGAACCATTGAATTCTGCATAACTGCTTTCATTTAAACTGACCGGTTTTTCACAGTTTTTTATCGAAGTATGATCAGAAATTAATGTTCCTCCTGTCACATTCAGAAAACTTTTACTGAAATTCTGAATGGTACATCCATCCAGTATAACAGTCCCTTCTCTGACAGATACCATAACGTCCGCAGAATTTTCTATTCTCTGTTCCATGGTAATGTTCCGTATCGTCAGACTATGTGCAGCGCTCAATACATGAAAACTTCCCAGCCCCGACGTACCTCCGGTAACAATTGTTCCGCCGCCTTCTATTACCACATTCCCATTAATATTTACTTCTTCTGTCAGAGTCAGAGTTTTACCCTCGTTTATGGTAATGGTGCCTTCACTTAAAGTACCTCCCGTCCATGTGGTGTCTTCACTGATTGTAATATCTGAGGAAGGTACGGAGGAATCACGGAATAATTCCGTATTTTCTCCCGCAATCATCCTGACGTCTTTCCGGTTTAACACATCCTCTCTCAATCCATCCTCTTTTAATTCATCCTTTGTTATATCATCCTTTCTTATCTCATCTTTGCTTCTTCCAACATCAGATATTTCACTGTCCGATATTTTCCCGGCCATATTTTCCGCTGTATTTTCATCTGCTGCACTTTTATCCTCTTTCTGCTCCTCCGGTAAATCAGCAGACTGTATCATATCAGGCTTTCGTACTGCTTCCTGAATTTCCGGAAGTTCCGCTTCTTCCGCCTGCACTTCAGAACCATAATATTCCACAGGCAGAGATACCAGCAGCAGACAGGCACAGAGCAGAACTGACAGCAGTTTCTGCCGAACCGGATGTCGTTTGGATTGCAGTAATTTTTCCGGAAAAGATTCTTTTGTCCATTTCATTTCATCATACACCCCGCTTATGTTAATATTCTGAAATTCAGCCCTTTTCCAGGAAATTTGAATTGTCTGGCCTTCTATTTCCATGGAGTTCTGAATAGTTATGAAAATTATACCATACAGTCATTTTTTGCCTTATATACTTCCTTCCACTCCACATCCACACTCTTTCCAATGCTGTGGTAGTATGCAAGGAACAGGAAAAGAATCTTTTTCAGAAGCAAGCATATAATTCTGCAGCCTGGAAAATTCCTCTACCGATACTTTTATCATTTCTTTTTCCGGCATAAAATCACCGCCTTTGATATCTGTCTATTATCTGCCACATTACAATATGATTATAACAACTTTTCATGGATAATTCAAATTCATTATGGTAAACTGTTTATAATAAATCAAAAAGGAAGTGTTATCCATGCCGGCATTACAATCCAACCTTTCCACTGTTACGCTGGAAGAATATGAATCTCTTCCGGAAAATATACGGGCGGAAGTCTTCGACGGACAGATTTACTACATGGAAGGCCCCTCCCAGGAACATCAGGCAATTTCCACGGAACTGACAACCATACTGAATTCCTATATGAAAAGTAAAAAAAGCCCCTGCAGGGTATTTCATGCTCCATTTGACGTAAAACTGTCCGACAGTCCTCTCACCATTGTTCAGCCAGACCTTATGATTATATGTGATAAAAATAAGCTGGACGGAAAACGCTGCAATGGAGCCCCTGATTTTATCATTGAAATTGTTTCTCCCGGTAATCCGGCAGATGATTACATCCGTAAGCTGTATTATTACAAAAATGCCGGCGTCCGGGAATACTGGATTGCAGACCCGCGCCGCAAAACAGTAACCGTCAATTATTTTGAAGAAAACATACTCAATGTCCAGTATTCTTTTGATTCCACAATCAAAGTCAATATTTTTGATGATTTACTTATCAACTTCTCTGAAATTTCAGATTTGATGAATTTTTCATAAAAAGTGACAGGAAAGGAAGTGATTTTATGCCATTCCCTCAAAAACAGGTCTATACATCCAAAGACTACTGGAACCTGCCGGAAGGACAGAAGGCAGAACTGATTGACGGGCAGCTTTTCGATATGGCCCCGCCTAACTTTATCCACCAGAAACTGGTAAGTGTACTCCATTATGCCATTTTTCATCACATTAAAACCAACAATGGCTCCTGTGAAGTGATTCCGGCCCCCTTTGCCGTAAACTTAAATTCAGATGACAAAACCTGGGTGGAACCGGATCTTTCTGTTATATGTGACAGGAATAAAATATCCAGCCGAGGCTGTGAAGGAGCCCCCGACTGGATTATTGAAATTGTATCACCAGGCAGTACCCGCACAGATTACCTGATAAAACTTTTCAAATACCGTACAGCAGGCGTCCGGGAATACTGGATTGTAAATCCTGTAAAACGTATGGTGCAGGTTTATTATTTTGGCTTAGAAGAAAATTCTGAACTGTTTTCTTTTGAAGACGAAATACCTGTGGGAATATTCCCAAATCTGAAGCTCAGAATATCGGATTTACTGTAAAATGCTGAACTGCTGCTAATCCATTCCTTCAAAAATCTCCCCAAGGGTCATTTTTATCTGAGGAAAGGCCTTCAGACAGATTTCCGTATCTCCATTATAATCTTCCTCTTCTTTATCATTCTGGAGCATATAATTCTGCTCCAGAATATAGTTTCCTGATTCCAGATAATAGATTTCCACGGAACCCTGTGGAGATACTATCCAGTACTCCTCTACCCCCGCTTTTTCGTAAATGTCTTTTTTCTCTGTCCTGTCTCTTTTTGCTGTTGCATTACTTAAGGTTTCAGCAATAAATCGGGGAGTTCCGCTGTATGCACTGCCTTTTAAATTTTTTCGATCGCAGACAATCATGATGTCCGGGCACACATAATCGTCGTTTTCTTCCGGATGATATTTAAAATCCAGATTTTCCATGGATGCAAAACACATGCTGTTTTTCAGACCGTTTCCTATGATTCTGTATATATTGCCATTCACAATACAATGTCTGTATCCGGGCGACGGCGACATGTCATAAATAACGCCGTTTATTTTTTCATCTTTTTTACGTTCGGATTCTGCCAGACCCATATTATCTTTCCTTTCCTGTTATATAATCACCAGGCAATTGCCTGTATATAATCATTCAGCCAGCGCAATATGTTCTCTATTCTTCCATATCTTCTTCCTTATCAGCCTCCGCCCGTTCCAGCAGTTCCTGCAACAGCTCTTCATCTGTCTCCGTATTTTCTGCCGGAGAAGTCATTTTCCGGGCAGCTTCCTCTGCTCTGGCAGCGCTGAGCTGTTCTTCTTCCTCTGTGAGAAGTTCGTCCGTTTCGGTATTTTCCATCAGAGACTGATCCTCCCGGACTTTTGCAATACTTGCAACGGTAATATCTTCCGACAGGTTCATCAGTTTCACACCGGAAGTTACACGGCCGAGAACAGAAATACCTTCCACCTTCATGCGAATAATAATGCCTTCTGTGGTAATCATCAGAATTTCATTTTCCTGGTTGACAGCCTTCACGCCTACGATATTTCCGGTTTTTTCCGTAATTTTATAACATTTTACTCCTTTGCCGCCCCGATTCTGAGGTGTAAATTCTTCCATTCTGGTGAGTTTTCCAAGACCTTTTTCCGAAGCAATCAGCAGGTACTCACCCTGAGTATTCATCTGCATACCCACCACTTCGTCCCGGTCGGACAGGTTCATGCCAATCACGCCCATGGAAGTCCTTCCGGTACTTCTCACATCCGTTTCATGGAACCGGATACACTGGCCGTATCTGGTAACCAGTATCATATCTTTGGTATTATCCGTCATTTTTACTTCAATCAGTTCATCTTCTTCCCGCAGATTAATAGCCGCAAGGCCTTTTTTACGCACATTGGCATAATCGGTAACAGGAGTTTTCTTCACAATTCCGTTTTTGGTGGCCATAAACAGAAAATGGTCGTTCTTATATTCCCGGATGGGAATAACCGCCGTAATCTTTTCTCCCGGCTGAAGCTGCAGAAGATTGATAATGGCCGTCCCCCTGGCTGTCCTTCCTGCCTCCGGTATCTCGTAAGCCTTCATGCGGTATACTTTTCCGGTATTGGTAAAAAACATCAGGTAATGGTGGGTGGTGGTCATCAGCAGTTCTTCTATGTAATCGTCTTCAATGGTCTCCATGCCCTTAATCCCTTTGCCGCCCCGGTTCTGGCTGCGGAAGTTATCCACGCTCATGCGCTTGATGTAACCAAGTTTCGTCATGGTAATCACCGTATTGGACACAGGAATCAAATCCTCCATGGAAATATCATACTCGTCGAATCCAATGGACGTTCTTCTGTCATCACCGAATTTATCGGAAATGGCTGTAATTTCTTTCCGGATAACACCCAGGAGCTTTTTCTCGTCTGCAAGAATTGCTTTTAACTCCTGAATCAAATCCATTAACTGGTTATATTCTGCTTCCAGTTTGCCCCGTTCCAGACCGGTCAGAGCCCGCAGACGCATGTCTACGATTGCCTGAGCCTGCGCGTCGGAAAAAGCAAATCTCTCAATCAGCCGTGCTTTTGCAAGCTGTACATTTTCACTGTTACGAATAATACTGATAACTTCGTCTATATGATCCAGTGCAGTCAGCAGACCCTGTAAAATATGGGCCCGTTCTTCCGCTTTGTTCAGCTCATATCTGGTCCTTCTGGTCACTACCTCTTCCTGGTGTTTCAGATAGTAGCCCAGCATATCGCTTAAATTCAGAACTTTCGGCTGATTGTCCACCAGCGCAAGCATAATTACGCCAAAAGTATCCTGAAGCTGCGTAT
>Ga0137307_101931_pt1 | contig 10371 bp, 10 predicted proteins | sample NAcewD2O_March_2_FD_97180 | JGI IMG/M metagenome (GOLD analysis project Ga0137307, IMG submission 97180) | Mouse cecal microbial communities from Vienna, Austria - N-Acetylglucosamine amended D2O_March | ecosystem: Host-associated > Mammals > Digestive system > Large intestine > Cecum | place...
ACGGCAGCAGCATTGACGTCATCGTCGGAGCAGGGGCAGCAGGATGGGGAAAAAGAGGAAAAAGAAGAGGAAGAAAAAGTAGCGGCTTTTTCCCATCAAGAGGCACAGGAATTGGAGGAACTTTTGAGGGAATTTTTGGTTTGAGCCATTGGCTGTTATAGGAAATTTTTCTTGAAAAAGGAATATATCTTTGTTACACTGGAAATGGTAAATCCATAATCTTTTATTAATGTTTTTATAATATTAACATCATATTAACCCGGAAATACGGCATACACGTTTGTTTCAAATCAGTATGGAAACGGTCGGGAAGGCAAAGGAGCGAGGCAGATGAGCAGTAAAGTAACGTTTGATTATTCTAAGGCTTCACCATTTATCAGCGGGCATGAGGTAGAGTTTATGAAAAAGCTTGCCTTGGATGCGAAAGAAGTCCTGGTTTCAAAATCAGGGGCTGGCAATGACTTTTTAGGATGGATTGATTTGCCGGTGGATTATGACAAAGAAGAGTTTGCACGGATTAAAAAGGCAGCAGCGAAGATTCAGAGCGATTCAGAGGTGCTTCTGGTTATCGGTATTGGAGGTTCTTATCTTGGCGCCAGGGCGGCTATTGAGTTTTTAAGGCACAGTTTTTACAATGTGGTGGATAAGTCCGTAAGGAAGACACCGGAGATTTATTTTGTAGGAAATTCCATTAGTTCGACATACATTAAACATCTTATGGATGTGATTGGGGAGAGAGATTTCTCCATCAACATGATTAGCAAATCCGGTACCACCACAGAGCCGGCGATTGCTTTCCGTGTATTCAAGGAAATGATGGAAAAGAAATATGGTAAAGAGGAAGCTGCTAAAAGGATTTATGCCACAACGGATAAAGAAAGAGGCTCCCTTAAGAATCTGGCAACGGAGGAAGGCTATGAGTCTTTTGTCGTACCGGATGATGTAGGAGGAAGGTTCTCCGTATTGACAGCGGTAGGTTTACTGCCCATCGCAGTCAGCGGCGCGGATATTGATAAATTGATGGAAGGTGCGGCAAGCGGAAGAAAACGTGCATTGGAGGCTTCCTTTGAAGAAAACGATGCTTTGCAGTACGCGGCGCTGCGCAATATTTTGCTTAGAAAGGGCAAGTCCATAGAAATCCTTGCAAATTATGAACCGGGCGTACATTATGTATCGGAGTGGTGGAAACAGTTGTATGGCGAAAGCGAAGGGAAAGACCAGAAAGGTATTTTCCCGGCAAGCGTAGATTTGACTACGGATTTGCACTCTATGGGGCAGTTTATCCAGGATGGCGCAAGGACATTGTTTGAAACAGTAATTGATATTGAGACAAGCAGGGAAGAGATTATCCTTGGTACAGAACCGGTTGACCTGGATGGATTAAACTATCTGGCAGGAAAGACGGTTGATTTTGTGAATAAAAGCGCTATGAACGGTACGATTTTGGCGCATACGGATGGGAATGTACCGAACTTCATGGTTCACGTACCGGAAGTGAACGAGTTCTATCTGGGTGAATTGTTCTATTTCTTCGAGTTTGCCTGTGGTGTCAGCGGATATTTGCTTGGAGTAAATCCGTTTAACCAGCCGGGTGTAGAGAGTTATAAGAAAAATATGTTCGCACTTCTTGGCAAACCGGGATATGAAGAACAGAGGGAAGAATTGCTGAAAAGGCTGTAAAAAGAAGATAGCCTTCTCTTAGATTCAGGAATATAATGAAACATAAAATATGATTCTTTTTAGTTAGTTTGGAAAAGAGTCATATTTTATTTTTTGGGAAGGAGATTATAAGGAAGTAGAAAAACTGGGGTAGATAATGCTGGATGGATTGAAAAAATAATGGTAAAATAGGAATGCAATTTTGAGTTATGGGAGGATAAAGCAACGGAATGCCGTTGCGTATGAGAAAGGAGCAGAAGAAAAAGTATGAAACAATGGAGCAAAAAACAAAGGCTATTGGTTATCGCTGTGTTTGCAGCGGTTTTATTGATAGTAGGAGTAGCAGCCGGTGCATTAAACAAGAAACAGACGCAGGAGGGGATAAAACATTTTTCCATAGAAGTGGTTTCGGAACGTGATAATTATTATTCTTCTATGGAATGTGAATCCGGAGAGGAATTTCTTGGCGGATATCTGCGCACGATGGAGGGCTGTGAATGGCAGGAATCGGATTATGGGATTTACATTACCGGATTTGAAGGGATGAAAGAAGATACGGAGAACCAGTATTGGTGGTGTGTAATGGTAAACGGAGAGTCGGCTACAACAGGGGCAGATGGGATACCGTTGCAGGAAGGGGATACTTATCGTTTTGAATTGATGCAGGGATGGTAAAATATGCCGGTTCGGAAAATGACAAGGATAGCGCTTTTGAGCGCTATTCTTTATATCGCTAAAGTAGTATTGGAATTTATTCCCAATGTAGAATTGATATCGTTTTTGACAATTATCTATACGCTGGTTTTCGGTACGGAGGCATTGCTGATTGTAACCGTATTCAATATGTTTGAACTTGTCCAGTGGGGTTTTGGGGTTTGGTGGATTTCTTATCTGTATGTCTGGCCGCTGCTTGTTCTAGCCACAATATTTATAAAAAGGATGCTTGCAATGGGCGGATTTGGCAAGGAGGAGTTTGCGCTATGGGCTGTGGTATCCGGCAGCTTCGGTCTGTTGTTTGGTTTCCTGTTCGCAATTGCTTATTTGCCGGTTAATCCTGCTTATGCTCTGTCGTATTGGCTTAGTGGGCTGCTTTGGGATGTGTGGCATGGTATAAGCAATTTCGTTATTATGTTGTTCATTGGAAAACCGGTGTATTTGGTATTAAATAAAATGGCTGTATGAAAACAAATTCGGCTGCCGGATATATGGATATATTGGGAAAAGATAAAAAATTCGTGAAAAATTCGTGAATTTTATTGCAAAGATATATTTTTAAAAAATATTTTATGTTAGAATAAGGCAAATAATTAATCAGGGATGTAGGAGCGCATGGAAGGGGGAAATGTTTTCAGAAAGGAGAGAAGGGAAAGTGGAACCAATCAGAGTTATGTTTCAGTCGATGGAAGATTGCCAGAGATTTGTAATGGCAGTCGAGAATTACCCGTTTAATATTGATTTACAGAGTGGAAGGCAGGTTATAGACGGGAAATCTATACTTGGAATTTTAGGTTTTGGATTGCATCGGGTGTTAGATTTGAGGCTTCACACAGACAGCAGTGAAGTGACAGAAGAAATCCTTGATAAGATTGAGTTTTGCATTTATGGGGAAAACATGGATATTGCTATTTAGAGGGTAGTACGTTCCTACGGGAGGGCCGCCGGATTCGGGTTATTTGAATCTGGCGGTTTTGCGTACCTATAATTGTTGTTTGTTTTCTGCCCTTGTTTTTAGGGGATAAAAAAAGAGGATAGGGAAAAGTCAGAAAAGAAAGGCAGGAAGGTTTTGGTGAAAATAGTAATTTTGGAGAGGGATAGCGTTGGAGAGGATGTTTCCGTAGACTGTTTAAAAGAGCTGGGAGAATTGGCAATTTATCATAATACTGTGAAAGAGGAGGTAAAGGACAGGATAAAGGATGCCGATATTATTATAGCAAATAAGGCACCGATAAATGAAGAAACGATGAAAGATGCGTCTTCGGTAAAGCTTGTGTGTGAATTTGCCACAGGATATGATAACGTGGATTTGGAATACTGTAAAGAAAAGGGGATACGGGTAGTGAATGTGGTGGATTATTCTACTGCAGCAGTGGCACAGCATACATTTGCCCTTTGCTTTTATATTCTGGAAAAGCTGAACCATTATGACAATTATGTGAAATCCGGGCAATATGCGGCACAGCCCAGGTTTTCCAATTTCGATATTCCGTTTACCGAATTGGATGGGAAAGTGTGGGGGGTTGTCGGAATGGGGCATATTGGAAGAAGGGTTGCAAAGATTGCAGAAGCATTTGGCTGTAAGGTTATTTTTTATTCTGCTTCCGGCAACAGTAAGTGTACAGAGTATGAAAGAGTGGATTTGGAAGCGTTGTTGAAAAAATCTGATTTTTTATCCCTGCATTGCCCTTTGAGCGATAAGACGAGGAACTTAATTGATTTGGAAGCTTTGAAAAAAATGAAAACATCGGCGATTTTAATTAATGTGGCAAGAGGACCGGTAGTAAACGATGAGGCGTTGTATATTGCATTGACAGAGAATATGATTGCAGGGGCTGGGTTGGATGTTACGGGAACGGAACCCATGCAGGAGTCCAATCCATTGAGCAAAATCATGGACAGCAACAAGCTGATAATCACGCCGCATTTAGCATGGGCCAGTATCGAAGCGAGGAAAAGAGTAGTTGAAGAAACTTATAAGAATATTCAGGCTTTTTATGAGGGGAAGGAGAGGAATGTGGTAGGAAATACTTAAAATATTAATAAGGGAAATCTGTTATACTATTATAATAAGAAAGGAGATACAAGTAATGTTTTTATCGTACCGGCATCCTTTTGCTTTTAGTTTATATGTGAGGGAAAGGTGAAAAGGAACGGTGCGGGAATGGAGGACTGTTATGAAAGAAAAAAAAATGATATGGGTATTGCTTGGATGCGCTGTTATTATCGGCGTTGTGGCTGCTATTCTATATGGAATGAAAGGCAAAAAAGCAGCCGATGAGGAAAATATGATTACAGCAATGTATGTGCCGTATGGGGAAGGTTCCCATATATTTGTTAGTGAAGAAATCGGCGCTTTTGTAGTGACAGCGGATAAAGAGACATTGGAAGTGAAAAATGCCGGTGGGCAGAAAATTTCTTTTGACCAGTTGGTAAAGGGAAATGTAGTAAAAATATATGGAAACGGGGCAATGGCAGAGTCCTATCCGGGGCAGTATCCGGGAGTGAGCAGGATAGAAGTTGTGAAAGAAGGAAGCCCTTCTGATGCGGATCAATATCAGGGGATTATAGATGAAATTTATTCAGAACCCGATCCTTCGGAACCGCCTACGATGCAGGTGGAATACACTACGGAACTGGCAAATGCGGTTGTCTTTATCAACAGAGGTGGATATGAATGGGTTTACATGGATAAAGACGGGTTGAGCAATGCAGTGGTTGCGGATAGCATACCTGTACTGGATTGGGGGGATTTACTGGCAGATATTGTCTTATCCGAGCCAACAGATTTAATCCTTTCCTTTACGGAAAAACCGCAAGAGGTAGAAGCAGTCCGCTATGATTCTTCACTGCTGGGCAAAGGAAGCGAGATGCCGGAAGGGGAAAAGGCTGTTGTCTCTGAAAAAGACGGGCAGCTTGTTATGGAAGGCGTAGAAGGCGGTTATGTATATGAAATAACGGCAGTATGGGAAAATGGAAGGGCGACTTTTGGATTTATCACAGTAAAGCGTTAGGATTGGCGTTATATATTTATATTTGATTTTACAGTTTTTTGAATATAGCTTAGAAGAAACAGCCGGGGATATACAAATCCACGGCTGTTTTTTTACCATATAGGATTCGGGTGTCAAAAGGTCTTCCCGGCAGTGCCGCTTGGCAGATGGCACAAAAAATTTGTGCGCGTTTGATTGTACGGAACATTCCGATGAGCCTCTTAAGGCGAAAATCGTGTTCAGCATTGGCTTCCACGATTTTTGAGTCTCCTCTCCATCGTACAAAAGCCACTTGCACAATATTCTTTTGTGCAATCTGCCAAGCGGCACTGCCGGGAAGACCTTTTGACACCCGAATCCATATAGGAAAGTTCTCCGCCAGAAGGAAATAAATTGGGGAAATAGAGCAAAAAAGTGGAGTGAAAGATGAAATAATACACTATATATTTGCAGGTATCCGTTTATAATTACCTTAGAGTATGTTTGGAAATATGACCGGGAGGTTACGGTGAAGATGAAAATAAGGAATAAAATATTGCTTGGCGTACTGACTACTTTATTATTGAGCGGGATTGCTATTACAGCCATATGGTATAGCACAAGCAGGAAACTTTCGGATACTTATTTGGAAAATATATCGAACAGCACAATGCTGGATGCTTATCATGCGTTTGAATATTTACTGACGGATACCTCCTATATGGCAACTCTTATCGCGACGAATCAGGCAAATATCATTGAGCCGGTGGAATATTTGGTTACAAATGAATTGAAGGTAAATAATCAGTGGAACCAGGGATATTTGGATAACAAAAGAACGATTATGAATTATATTGGCGGGCTAAACGGTTATAAATATTATATTTCCGGGATTGCTGTTGCTGCAGATGGGGAATGTATTTTTTCCACCAGTTATATCATTCAGGATAAGAGTAAGCTGTATGAAGAAGTGCTGAAATTGGACCAGGAGAAATTGAAGAAATCGGTGGTGATGATGGAACCGTTTCATTTGGAGGCACGGAAATCTACGGTTTCCAGCGACTATATCGTTCCTGCGGTAAGGGGGATTGTAAACGATGACGGGCAAATTATCGGTTATGTTATTTTGTATTTTGACTATGGGGTGATAGATAAGATGTTTGTAGCCAATCTTCCGAAAAACAGCTATTTTCAGGTGGTGAACGAACATGGCTCTATTATTTTTGCAAACGAAGAGATTGGAATGGATGAAATACAAGAAGGGAAGAAAGGATATGCCTATAATACATTTGAAGCAAAAAATGTGGGATGGACGTTTTATTCTGCGATTCCTTCTTCGTTTTATATTTCGGAGATACAAAAAACGGCATTGTTATCCTGTATCGTTATTGTAGCGGTTATTATTCTGGCATGTTTAAATTCAATATTTGTGGTTTCTAAAATGACGACGGAAATTACAGTATTGAGCGAGCAGATGGGGAAGGTTTCTGAAGGGGATTTTAATATACAATATGAGATTAAAAGCGGGGATGAAGTGGGCCAGATGGGATATGCTTTTAACCATATGGTGGTACGTATCAAAAAATTGATGGGGAAGGTGGCGGAGGAGGAGCGTCAGAAACATTTAAATAAAATGGCATTTTTGCAAGCGCAGATTAATCCCCATTTTATTTCCAATGTATTAAACAATGTAGTCTGGATGGCGAAAATACAACATGCGGATAACTTGGTTCCGCTCGTTAATTCTTTGAATTTTATGCTTCAAAATGTAATGCATCAGGAAAAAGATTTAATTCGTTTGCAGGATGAATTGGAATATCTGGATTATTATCTGACGATTATGGAATATACGGGAAGCTATGACTTCCGGATAGAGAAAAAGGTGGATGAGGATGTGCTGCCGCTTTATATTCCCCGGTTCATACTACAGCCTATTGTGGAAAATTCCATATCTCATGGTATGCCAATGGATTTGTCAAGAGAAGGGGTAATAAGGCTGTCGGCATATGAATCCGAGGGGCAACTGATAGTAAATATTGAGGACAATGGGGAAGGGATGTCTTCGGTGCAGATAGAGAATATTATGGCCAATAAAGCACAAAACGGGAAATCTTTTAACGGTGTGGGTGTGTCGAATGTAAATGAAAGAATCCAGTTGTTCTTTGGCAAAGACTATGGCCTGCATTATGAGAGCGAAATCGGAAAATACACAAGATGTGTATTTATACTGCCCATCATTAAGGAGGAAGAGACATGGGATTGATTAAAGTAGCCATAGTGGATGACGAATTGACAAGCCGTAATACGATAAAAAAATATTTGGAGCATAATCAAGTCTACGAAGTTGCCGCTGATTTCCCGAATGGCAAGTCGGCATTGGAGTGGCTTAGGAAAAACAGCGTGGATATTTTATTATGCGATATACAAATGCCGGATATGAATGGGGTAGAGTTGATGCGGCATGTACATATTATATATGAATATTTGCCGATTGTTGCTATCAGCGGCTTTGATGATTTTAATTATGTGAGAGGGAGTTTGGTGAATGGTGCGGCAAATTATTTGCTGAAGCACGAGCTGACAGAGAAACAACTGGTGGAGGTATTGGATCAGGTCAGGGAAAAATACCGGATTATTCCTGCGGGAAAACCGGTTTGCCATAAAAAGGGATATTGTATTTTTAATGAAGAAGGATTTTCGGAAGAACAAATAAAAGAACTGGTGGATAGGGAAGAGATTGATTTCCAGTGCAGTAATCTCATGCCCGTTGCGGTAAGCCCGGATTATAAGTTTATGAATGGAGTGAACCCGTCGGAATATAAACAGGATGTAAGCAGGGCAATCATTGATATGTTAAATCAGATGTTGGGGGATAAATATCAATATTTGATATATGTGACGAAAAAGAAGCATCTGCTGGTACTCATTTCTTTTTCCGAAGAGAGAAGTAATTTATTTATGATAAATACGTTGAGCAATCTGGTACGCAGGCTGCAGCAGCAAATTATCCGTATGTTGGATATTACGGTATCAATAATAACTGGCGAAGTGCAGCAGGAATTAAAACAGGCAATACAGGCAGCAACGGCATTGGATGTACTGCTGGAAGATAAATTGTATTTGGGCGGGAATAGAATTGTATCTTCTGTAACAGCAAAAAAACTAAAGCATAGCAACAGGGAGATTCCGGATAATTTGTGGGCGCAGCTTGAGTTTGAAATAAAAAATAATATGGCAGGGTGTATGGAACCCTTGCAGGATATTTTGGACTGGATGGAAAAAGAAAGGACGGAAAGGGAAATTGTCGTTAGGAGCTGCAAAAAAATAGTTTCTCAGTTAAAAGAAGAAGGGCTGCTGGAAGAGCTGGAAAAAAACCAGATGGTCACACGTATGAAGGAATACGAGGAATATGAGCAATTCCGCGATGAAATACTGGAACTGGTGAGCATGATAATCAGGAAATCCCAACGGTCACGGAAAGAAGAATATTCACCGGTGATTACCAGAGTGATTGAATATGTGAATGAAAATTATACGAAAGATATTTCTTTGGAGAAGTGTGCGGAAATTACAGAATCCAGTTATACGTATTTAAGCCGTGAATTTAAAAGGGAAACAGGGATGAGGTTCGTGGAGTTTTTGAACAGGAAAAGGGTAAATAAAGCGAAAAGCTTATTAATCCGGGAAAATATCTCTATGAAACAGATTGTGGAGATGTCAGGTTTCCGTAATTACAACTATTTTTTTAAGGTGTTTAAAGAAATAGAAGGGATTACCCCAAGGGAGTATCTGGCAAAAAAGTAGAGTATTTCCTAAAATATTATTATCTTTTTTGCAGCGTTTTTTTCTTATAATACTTTTAGCAAAGGAAGGTATGGCTTTGTAAAAAATAAGATAGGGAGGCTGCGATGAATAAATTAGGTAAAAAAAATAATTGGTCTGCATATCTGTACATTACGCCATTAATGATTTTTTCGTTTGTTTTGGTGTATTACTGTATTATACGGACAGTGGTAGTCAGTTTTACGGACTGGGATGGGATGTCGGATGTTTTTCAGTTTATAGGATTGAAGAATTACAGGAAAATGCTGGCAGACCCGGTATTTTGGAAGTCGGTAACCAATAATATAATTTTCTTTTTCGGTACGGTATTTGTGCAGGCCTTTTTAGGGTTTATGCTGGCAGTATTGTTGAAAAAGAAGCTGCCGGGTTCCAATATGTTTAAAGTAATTTATTTTATGCCAATTGCAATGGCAACATCTATTATTACGGCAATTTTCAAAATTATTATGGATCCTACCAATGGGATATTGAACCAGTCTTTGAGGGCAATCCATTTGGACGGGTTGGCAAAAAGCTGGCTGGGCGATCCAAAGATTGCTTTATTTTCGGTAATTGTAGTCAACATTTTCCAATGGATGGGATTTTCCATGATTACTTATTATGCCGGTCTGATGAGCCTGCCGGATGATGTTTATGAGGCGGCAAAGATTGACGGGGCAGGGTTTATCAAAACCACATGGCTTGTTACTTTCCCAATGCTGAAAGGAACCACCAATGTGCTGCTTATCCTTGGCATTGTAGGTTCGCTGAAAACCTTTGATTTGGTTAAGTTATTGACGGCAGGAGGCCCAGGGCGGACCACAACTGTAATGAATACTTATTTGTATGAAAAAGCATTTAACGATTTTAATGCGGGAGGCGCGGCATCCATTGGCGTAGCGATTTTGATTATTGCAATGATAATGTCGTTTTTACAAATAAAGCTGGGCAAGGAGGATTAAGGAATGAAAAGAAAGTATAAGTCCATAGTTCCTACATATGCAGTGCTTATTTTATTTGCCCTTATATGGATATTGCCGTTGGTTGTAGCATTTATTAAATCCTTTACAATCAATGGATTCGGGAATTATGCATATGTTTTAAGTTATGAAAAAATCAATTATTTTAAAGTAGTATTCAATAGTGTGTTCATTGCTGCGATATCGGCGGCTGCAGTTACGGGAATTAATGCATTGGGAGCCTT
>Ga0137307_103131_pt1 | contig 10361 bp, 8 predicted proteins | sample NAcewD2O_March_2_FD_97180 | JGI IMG/M metagenome (GOLD analysis project Ga0137307, IMG submission 97180) | Mouse cecal microbial communities from Vienna, Austria - N-Acetylglucosamine amended D2O_March | ecosystem: Host-associated > Mammals > Digestive system > Large intestine > Cecum | place...
ACACAAAATAGTTGGGAGGGGAAATATATGTCGGATGAAAATAAAAATATTTTTGTATCACATCAGCATAATGATGCCGATAAAATAGAGGCTTTTAAAGATTTGATTGGAAGACATGGAATAAATATGCGGGATAGTTCCATATACGAAAATAAATTAAAAAACAATGCAAAAAATGAGCAATATATTAAACAAGAACTTATAAAACCGCAAATGAGGTGGGCGGGAACAGTCGTAGTGCTTATTGGAAAAGAAACGGCTAAGAGTGATTATGTAAATTGGGAAATTAAAACAGCAGCAGATATGGGAAAAAGAATTGTTGGTGTTTTTTTGCAAGGGGCTAAGGATGAGGACGTTCCTCCAGAGTTATATGAACATGGACATAATTTAGTAGGATGGAATGGAGAAAAAATTGTAAGAGCGATTAATGGTGAAGATATGGAATGGGAAAAACCAGATGGAACCCTTCGAGATAGTAATCCAATGGATTTACCGCGCTTTACATGCTAGGAGAAACAATTTATGAAATTTTATTCATATGTAATACCTAGGGATTTTGGATTTGCCCCTAATCCACATTTTGGATATTGTACTTTGGCGACTTGTAAGCAAGGAATTAGAAAAAGTGCACATGTTGGGGACTGGATTGGTGCTTTTGGGGCTGCAAGTATGACAATTCGTGGAAGATTAGTTTCGTTAATGTTAGTAGATGAAACATTAACTTTTGACGAGTATTGGGAAGATCCGAGATTTAGAAACAAACGCCCAGTATTTAATAAAAGCATGATGTTTATGTATGGCGACAACATATATCATACTTTGGGAGACAAATGGACACAAGAGCCCTCACATCACAGCGAAACGGATGGATCTATTAATTATATTAATTTGAATAGAGATACACAGACTAATCGAGTCTTAATTGCAACAGAATTTTATTATTTTGGAGAAAATGCGATTAATATACCAACAGAGTTTGATACACTGATAAGAAGAAATATTGGGTATAAGATTTGCAAGGATGAAATGCTAATTAGAGATTTTATTAAATATATCCGCCAGCATTTTGAGTGTGGAATACATGGTACCCCTTATAGCAGAAAAAAAGGTACATTTATTTATTATGGAGGAAATTGATGAAGATAATTTTTTGTAATCCCAAGTTGACAATGAGAACGATTGACAAAGCAAATGTGTTTTTTGAGTCGTGCCGAGAGATTTTGGATACATATATTGCAAACAAATTCTATATTACATCGGCTTTTCAAATAGATCAGTTATTGGCAGACAATGTTGATATGGATGACATATTTGTATTTTTTAACGCAGAGGATGGAAAGTATGAGGACAAATTTCTGCGGCTGCTAAAAAAGTATAATGATGTTCAAAGTAGAATATGGGCAATAGCGATGGAAAAAAATGCGGCATGTAGGCGACCTCCAGAGCCAGTATCCGATAAACATAGTTTTGATGTGTCATGTCGAAACGAAAATAGAAATCCAATGAAGAATAATATGAAGGCGATTGCACAGATTTTTGCCAGAAAAATTATTGCGCAAACGTTATCCCCATTATATCGTGATGAAGTTTTATACTTTATTAGTCATCGGCGTATTGATGGAGAGCATATAGCAGCAAAGCTTGCAGATGAATTGAGACATTTAACAAGGGAAAGAAATGTGTATCGGGATGTTGTTAATGTTGAAGTGGGAGATGATGCACAAAAAGATATTGATAAAAATTTGGCTATGAGTGATGTACTTATATTTCTACAAACGGAGGAAGCACAGAATTCATCCTATATTATGAAAGAACTGTGTTATGCACTTATTTATGATATTCCTATTTTGTGGATACAAATTGATAATGCATCGTATTCAAATATGGAAATTCATCCAGGAGAGCATCCTATGCTTCATTATAGGAGTGATGAATTTGACTGCCAAGAGAGATTAATGGAGATTGTTGATGAGATTGAAGAGAAGTGTTTTCAGCTTATTATGAATTCGTCTAATCAAGTATTTTCTCATATTGAATATCTGAGGGACTTGAATGACGCAAATAAAATTAAATTGACAGGGGATAAAAATGCTACGTTGGCATATGAAATTGAGTATAAGGAGAAAACAAAAGATATTTATGATTCAGGAGTTAAAAAGCATTATATACAATGTTTTGGAAGAAACCCCAAGAAGCAGGATATAGAGAAATTTATCGAAAAAGTTAAAAAAGGCAAAACATATGATGATAATGATAAACTATTTTTGCTATCTAATCATGGGCAGCGTGAAAAGTTGATGGGCGATACAAAAGTCACAGAAGAGAATTTTGACGATTATATTATGAATCTTGAAAATGTAGCGGGTGTTAAAAGGCAAAAGCGCAATAAGAGAATTATTCTTTCAGGGGCTTTTCCAGATTATGATGAGATATATAAAAATTCTTTATTGGAAGCAGTCTCTATATACGCTAGGGAAATTATTAAAAATGGTTATGTTTTGGTTTTTGGGGCGCATCCTACTTTTCAAAAACTTATTTTTGACATAGGAAAGTTATATGCTTCAGATATGCAGTATTCTATTGAAATGCATATGGATAAAGCATATCTTGACCAGTATGACTTAGAGGAACTTGAAGAAAAATGTACGTTGGTATTGTCAGATGGATTGCAAGAGATGCGCGAAAATATGATTTGTAAGGAAAAAAGTGAGCTATTAATTTGCTTGGGAGGAAAAATAAAGGATGATAAATCTCAGCAAGGAGTAGATATAGAAGTAGAATTAGCAAAGAGCGTTAAAGTTCCGGTAGCTTTAGTTGGTACAGTGGGAGGACGCTCTAGTGAGTATGCTTATGAAAAGATTAAACAAGAGGATTGGTCTGATTTAAACCAGTGGGATAAGAGTTTTAATGAAAGCATGTTTTATAATGTAAATCATCGTCTGATGATTAGGCGATTGTTAAACGCAATAGAGTAAGAGAGGATAATATTGTGGATATGTATTCAGGGGTGTATGTATTTGAAGGAATTGATAATGTTGGGAAAACAACCATTATACATGCATTGAAACAACAAATACAGGAAACAACAGATTATAGGTGTGTTGATATTGCATTTCCGGGGAATGAGCCGAGAACTCTTGGTAATTTAGTATATAATATACATCATCATCAGGAGCAGTATTTTAATGTACCGATAAATGAGACAAGTTTACAGTTACTTCATATTGCATCTCACATTGATTTAATCCAACGTCAGTTGATGCCATTGAGTAATTCAAAATATATTGTTTTATTAGATCGATTTTGGTGGTCAACATATGTATATGGTTTGGCTGGAGGAGTGGAACAAAATATCATTCAATCAATTATAGCCCCAGAATTATTATATTGGAAAGATATTGATATTAAAAAAATTTTTTTGATAGAACGCAGAGAGAGGCAAAAGGATTATGAGTTAAGTAAAGAAAGTAATATTATCGATGAATATCGGAAACTTGCCCAAAAGGAGTTAAAGTGTGAAAAACTAGATAACAATGAAAGTCTGGTAGAAGTAGTAAATAAAATTTACAAAAGCATTTTTGGAGATAAAATATTATGAACTTTGCAGATTTAAAACCAACACCAGTATATGATACTTATTGGAAATTTGCAGTGAAACGTCAGGAAATTTTTTTTAATCGTATGGAGGATAAAGTATTTCCGTGGACTGATGATGAAATTTTGAGAACTTATAAGTTTACAAATGCATACAGAGCTTCAGATCGTGTAAGCCAATATTTAATTAAGAATGTCATATACAGTGAGGGTAATTACACTCCTGAAGATAAGTGTTTCAGAATTTTACTGTTTAAGCTATTTAATAAGATTGAGACATGGGAGTATTTAGATAATAATTTGGGCGAAATATCAATGAAAACCTACAATTATGATGAGTATAATAAATTGTTAATGAAGAAAGCAGATAATAAGGAACAGATATATTCTGCTGCATATATAATGCCATCAGGTAAAAGTTGTTTTGGATTTGAAAAAAAACACCAGAATAATTTGAAATTGTTGGAATATATGATGAAAACAGAGTTGTCCAAGAAAATTGCAAGAGCCAAGACATTAAAAGAGTTGTATGAAGTTTTATTGACATATCCGACAATAGGTTCTTTTTTGGCATTTCAGTTTGCGATTGATATTAACTATAGCGAACTATGCGATTTTAGCGAAATGTCTTTTGTGGTAGCTGGACCGGGGGCTAAAAATGGAATAAAAAAGTGCTTTGGGGATTTAAAAGGTTTTGAATATGAGGATATTATTAAATATGTATCAGAACATCAAGAGGAGGAATTTGATAAAAGAAATTTAAATTTCAAATCATTGTTTGGAAGAAGGCTTCAAATGATAGACTGCCAAAATCTGTTTTGCGAGACAGATAAATATGCTAGGGTTGCTCATCCGGATATAAGTGGATTAAATGATAGAAAAAGAATAAAGCAACAATATATTAATCGTGGTTTGAAAAAAATTGATTATTTTTATCCTCCTAAATGGGGAATAAATGATAAGATTGGAGTATAACGAAAGGGGAACTTAGATGGCAGAGTTTATTGCAGGAAGAACAGCGAACGAGGTTTGGAGAAAGGCAGCAGATAAGCTTTTACATCAAAAAAATACTGTAGATGGTAGAACGGGGGAAGTGTTTGAAATTTTGCATTCCTTTATTTCGATTGAGGAACCTAGACAGAAATGGGTATATGATCGTATTCCCCCTGTTAGTATTGGTTACGCTTTGGCAGAATTGGTGTGGATTATGAACGGTGAAGACTGCTCGGATGTTATTAATTATTTTAATCCTCAGTTGGAAAAATTTGCGGGTAAAGCAAGATTTTATCATGGAGCATATGGAAAAAGAATACGCGCACACTTTGGGTTTGACCAATTGGAGAAAGCATACTTTGCATTACAAAACACGCCTGAAAGCAGGCAAGTAGTAATTCAGATATACGATACAGAAGTAGATTTCCCGATAGACAAGGGGAGACCAAGAGATGATGATATTCCTTGTAATATTTGTTCTATGATAAAAGTAAGGCAGGGAAGACTGGAATGGTCTCAGATAATGCGTAGTAATGATGTGTTATTAGGAATGCCATACAATTTTATTCAATTTACTGGTCTTCAGGAGATTTTGGCAGGGTGGCTTGAATTGGAAATGGGGACTTATAATCATTACAGTGATAGCCTGCATTTGTATGAACGAGACATTCCTAAAGTGGGGATTGCAGAAGAGGCTACAGTAGACAATGATGACAGCTTGTCTTTGCGCAAAGATGAAACAGATAAAATATATAAAGAAATATATGAAAGAATGAAATGTTTAGTATCTAGCAGTATTATTGAAAAAGAGATTTATTCCCTGGCTCAGATAAATTCTGAATATGTGGCATATAACAATATGATGCTAATTATTGCATCATATGCTGCACAGAAAAATCATTTTGATGATTTAGCAGCGGAGTTGGTCGGTAAATGTAGTAATGGAGTTTATGTGGAGATGTGGAATAGGTGGGTTGCACGAAAAGGTGTGAATAAAGGATAATATAAGATTATCTGTTATGATCCCAGGGGTCAAGGAGGATACATATGAATATACAATATGATTTTGCTTTTTCTTTTGCAGGAGAAGACCGAGTATTGGTAGAACAAGTAAAAGAAGGACTGCAAGGATATACTGTTTTTTACGATAATGATTACCAAAGTGAACTATGTGGCAAGGATTTATATAAATATTTAAGGAATTTATATTTGGAAAAAAGTAAATATGTAATATGTTTTTTATCAAGGCATTATCGTCAAAAAATCTGGACGAATTTAGAATTCACCGCAATCAAAGAACGCCTTATGGCAACTTTTTTTGCTTCAGATTTTTTAATTCCCATTGTTCTGGATGAAGATGGATTTCTTGAAGATATTCCTTCTTTTATTGGATTTTATAAGCATACAAGCATACAGGAGACGATCGCATTACTAAAGGCCAAATATAGAAATTCTTTAAACGAAGATTATTACCTTGATAATATTAAAAATTTCAGAAACTACCTGTTGCAGAAAATTACAGACAGCATAAATGTAGATGGGATTCAGGCAATATTTTGTGAGGGGCATATTCGTATTATAGAAAATGGTAACGAAACAATATTTTTTTTAATGCCTGAAACATTTTCAAATTTACCATGTCTCTTATTGTACGAAGAAAAGATGGAAAATCCTCCCTCTGCTTTGATTACATGGAAGCGTAAAAAAAATATTGTATTTTTCTGGGAACCGTTTACTTCATTAACGGTAAGCTGGAAAAAGGATATTACGATTACTGAATTGATTCATAACATGAAATATTATTTTTTATATAGTGAAGGTTAATATTGTATGAAAACAGAAATTATATGTAATGAAATCGGAACAGGTAAAACGACATTTGCTTTAACAGAATATCAGCCTTTTCGATATTTTACCACTGATAAAATGGATGACATCAAAGATCGGGACAACACAAAAGAATTTTATTGCATTATTGATTCCATAGAAAATATTCCTGAGTCCATTTTTAGCACTTCAATAAATAAGATTATATCTGCGGAATGGAAATCTATTATATTGATTTTTAATGTAGAAAAGGAGAAACTTGCAGATTGCAACAACTTCAATATGCTGTGGGATGCAGGGAAAATACCAATCAATTACAAATATACTAATTTTACTGCCAAGGAAGAAGTATTTTATGCTTATCTGGAGAATAATTTTCCGAACCTAAATAGAGACAGTTATGATAATGTTATTAAGGTTACTAATTATAATTTTAATCAAATAGCCCGATTAATGCTTCTGAATAGCTTGCACAGTGATAATGAAAAGGAAATCTCCCCACGGGCACTCTCTCGGTATATCAATGAACTTACACATAAAATATATAAAGATATTCCGGATGCGGATATTTTACTTCAAAAAGCATCCCTTATAGGTGAACAATTCACCTGTGATGCTTTAGAATCATCAGACGGCTTTGGATATGATGCAGCCTCCGCTTATATAAAACAAATGAATGATATTCATGGTTTTATCCGAAGCTGTATCACGTTCAATTCGGACTATGAATTTATTTCACACGATGTGTACGAAAGTGTTTTTGATACCATTGCGTATGAAAACAAGGTTAGCTGGGTAAAAATTCTAATACAGTATTATAAACATCAATACGAACGAAGTATTGACAATTGCGTTCGGATAACCATACTAAATCGATTGGATAGTCTTTATAAATTATTGCCGGCACATACAGCAGAGCGTAAGGTAATATGTTTCTTGTTGTTTTATCAATACCAAAGAGCAAATAAAATGCACTATGCTTTACAAATTGCTCAGGAAATAATAGATGAACTTGCAAACGAATTGACACCCATAGAATGCGCTTTTATTCAAAATTATCAAATAAATACTTTCTTCCAACTTTGGGAATACAGTAAAGCCTTAGAAATATTAAATGCGATCATCACTTCCTCTAGATATATAGGGAGTAGAATGCTGATAAAATATTACTACGCATACTGCTTGTATCAGACAGGCGATGTGGATGAATCTTATGTAAAAACAAAAGAAATTGTGAACTATTTGAAACATACCTCAGGATCAAACGAGCATTCCCACGAACTTTTTTGCATGACGTATTCCTTAATGGCTACACTGCAAAATCATTTAGATAAAGCCGATAATGGATTCAGGTATTACGGCCTGGCACTGAATAATGCCTCAAAAAATAAGAAAGACAAATATTACTATGATATTTTGAAAAAATGTGATATGTTTTATAACTATGAAGACATTAAAACTAGTCTGGAAGAATGCCTGCAATTTTATGAGGAAAAGAAAGATTGGAACTCGGCAGGAGAAGTTTATGTGAACCTGGCGACAGAAATGATGTTTCAAGATTGCCAAGAGAAAAAAAAGATAAAACAATATTTTGAAAAAGCTATATGCTGTTTTGCAGAAAATAATAGCAAGAAACTTGTTTATGCCCAAAATAACTATGCCATTTACCTTATTATGGTCGAAAAAAATATTAAGGAAGGTCTTAAAAATTTAAAAAAGGCTCTATTGGTAGGACTGTCTGATTTTACTTATATGTGTTTATATTTGAACCTTTGTATGTGCCATATATTATTGAGAAACATGGATAGTGCAGAATTTTCAGATTCGTATCAACGTTTTATATTTGCTAAGAAAAAACTTAATAAGCGTGAGAACGCGACAAAATATGAGGATATCTATGAGAATATTCTTCGAATTATTGTAGATGAGTGGCAAGGGGAAAATGTGGAAAAGCGGTGCCTCAGCTTTTTAGATAAATTAGACAATAATAGCTTTTTTGCACCCCTGTTGGAGGACATAATAAAACGGAGCCGCCTGGAAGCCGCCTCCGTACACAAAGAAAATACATATTTTTATAAAACGATGAATGAGATGCATTGCTTTTTGGCAGAGTTTAGATTTTGGGAATAGCCAAACGATTACATGCTGTTTTTATAATTAATTGCAGTGTTTCGGCATAGGTATATCCATGTGCTTTTCCCACTACATCAAAGGAACCGCCTTGAAACAATGCCGGCAGAGGATTAGCTTCAATAAAATATACATCATTCTCAGATGTCAGCCGAAAATCAAACCTGCAAAAATCACGGCAGCCTATGACCGTAAATAAGGTTTTTACAGCATATTCAAAAATTGATTTCGTTTTAGAATCAAGCTCTAAAATAAGATTATGATAGTCACCATATAATTTCCAATTTGTGTCTAGCCAAAAGTCATCACCTTTTTGGATATCCACTGTTGTGACATCCCAAAATCCATTTGGTGCAATGTCAATATAAGGAACGGTTATCTCTGTTCCATATATGAATTCTTCGCAAAGGATACTTGAGTGATATAGTGATAATAAAGAATGAATTTGTTTTAGGGCATCTTCTTTTGTATGGCATACAGTTATTCCGGAACTATTTCCTTCATAATTAGGCTTCAAAATTACCGGAAAATGAATAGTATTCAACTCTTTATCTATATCCTCATCAACTAGCGGATAAATAATAAGAATACTTTTAGGTGTTCGAATATTATAATGTTCGGCAATAACCTTTGTGAGATACTTATTTAATGTTAAAGATAGACCAAAAGCATCAGTTCCAATGTAAGGAATATGATGAGCTTCCAATAAAGCCGGGATAATCCCTTCTCTATTGCGCGAAGATATTCCTTCTACTGTGTTATATACAATATCGCAATCAAGAGCCCCTTTTTTTAATAGTTCTATTATATTTGGGGCATTTCCGAGTAACGTAACATCATAACCAATTTTTTCAAGTTCTTTTTGTAATGAGCGAATCGACTGTTTATCTGCAAAATCATTATATATTTCTGACGCATCGTACATATCCTTTGTGTCATATGCTATTCCAATTTTCATATGTATCCTCCTTGACCCCTGGGATCATAACAGATAATCTTATATTATCCTTTATTCATGTTCATTTGATTTCTTGGATGCTTATTTGTAAGAATGTCCTTCTGCTTTGTACTTGACACATGCGTGTAAATCTCGGTTGTACTTATAGAACTATGCCCAAGCATTCTTTGTATGTATCTAATATCAACATCTTGTTCCAATAAAAGTGTAGCAAAGGAATGCCTGAACATATGTGGAGTAATGTGCTGGCTGATACCAGCAAGTTCTGCGTAGTGATTGATCATAAAGCGAACAGATTGCTCAGATAACTTATGCTGCAATCTGTTCACAAAAAAGTATCCACAAACTTCGATATCCTTTTTAAAAGTTTCTTGATATAGAACTAGAGCAGCAATAACTTCTTGGTTACCAAGCTGTATAATCCTTTCTTTGGCACCTTTTCCATAAATCAGAATGTTACCGCTTTCAAAGTCTATATCTGATGGCTTCAATGAACATAATTCAGATATTCGCATTCCGGTAGCAAAAAGTAATTCAATAACAGCAATATCCCTAATACAGCAACGAAGCTGGTATTCTGATTCAGCCAGTTCTTTTTGTGCATAAAGCGTAGAAAGAAATGTTTGAATGGAATGAAAAGGAATTGTTTTAGGAAGGAGTTTGGCTTCTCGAAAGCGGATGTCCAGCTTTGTAAAAGGATTTTCATTCAACAACTCTTTATATTCCATATGATGAAAAAAGGCTTTTAAGCTCGCAATTTTACGTTTGACAGTTTTAGGCCTATATTGTTTATGCAAATTGGTAATAAAATCGTCCACTACATTTTTAGCAAAACAATCAGATAGATCAGTACAAAATA
>Ga0137307_103132_pt1 | contig 10355 bp, 6 predicted proteins | sample NAcewD2O_March_2_FD_97180 | JGI IMG/M metagenome (GOLD analysis project Ga0137307, IMG submission 97180) | Mouse cecal microbial communities from Vienna, Austria - N-Acetylglucosamine amended D2O_March | ecosystem: Host-associated > Mammals > Digestive system > Large intestine > Cecum | place...
CTTCTATTTGTTTTAATAATCAATAGAAAAAGCCTCTACCGAATGTTCGGAAGAGGCTTTTTCTATTTCTGGAATTTATTATTCTTCCGTAGTTGCTGCTACGACTTTTTTGTTCTTCATCATGTTGTATGCAATCGGAGATGCAATAAACAGTGAAGATAATGTACCGATAACAACACCCAGGATCATTGCGAATGCAAAGCTACGGATTGAATCACCACCAAGGATGAAAATACACAGCAATACGATCAATGTACTTAATGATGTATTGATGGTACGAGCCAGCGTTGTGTTCAGAGAGTCATTGAACAACATACGTTTGTCGCGTTTCGGATATAAGCCGAAGAACTCACGTACACGGTCGAAGATTACCACCTTATCATTAATAGAGTAACCGATAGCTGTCAGGATAGCACCAATAAATGTCTGGTCAATTTCCAATGAGAACGGCAAGATACCCCAGAATAAGGAGTAAGCACCGATAATCATAATGGTATCACTTGTCAGCGCTACAATAGAGCCTACACTATAAGCAATGTTGCGGAAACGGATCAAGATATACAAACCGATGGCGATCAATGCCAGAACTACAGAGTAGATAGCGCCTGTCTTGATGTCATCTGCGATACTCGGACCTACTTTCTGTGAGCTTACGATACTACCACCTGTGTGATTGTCACGGTCGATGAAAGTTTCCAATGTGATGTTCTGAGTCAATACTGGCTTCAAGGTTTCATATAGATATGATTCGATTTCAGAATCTACATTGTTGCCTTCATCTTCGATACGGTAGTTTGTACTGATACGTACGGTCTTTTTGTCTGTACCGATAGCAATAACGCTGACGTTAGCGTCGCCAAATTTGCTAGAGATCAATTCACGAACTTGTTCCGGTTCTACAGGATTCTCAAATTGTACCTTAAAGTTACGTCCACCGGTGAAGTCGATACTCTGGCTTAAACCGCGGATAGCGAACGAACCGATACAAACGATGATGATGGCACTTACGATAATCATGGATTTCTTGTTGGTTCCCATGAAGTCGAAATGTGTATTGGCCATCAGGTTCTTTGAAATCTTGGTCGTAAATGTCAGGTTCAACCACTTGTCTTTATTCATGAAGTGTTCGTAAACGATGCGAGTGATGAACACGGCAGTAAAGAAGGACACAAGGATACCGATAATCAGCGTCGTAGCAAAACCACGAATCGGACCGGTACCGAAGTTGAACAGGATGATACCTGTAATGATAGACGTCAAGTTAGAGTCGAAGATAGCCGAGAATGCATTGGAATAACCGTCGGCAAGTGCTTTCTTCACTCCTTTGCCTGCACGAAGCTCTTCTTTTGTACGTTCATAGATAAGTACGTTTGCATCCACTGCCATACCCAGTGACAACACCATACCGGCAATACCGGACATTGTCAGTGCGGCCTGGAAGGACGAAAGAATACCCAGCGTGAAGAAGAAGTTGAGGATTAATGCGCAGTTGGCAACCATGCCTGGGATGAAGCCGTACATAGAGCACATGTAAATCATCAACAGAATCAGCGCTACAACGAATGAGAAAATACCTGCGTTGATAGATTCCTGACCCAGTGACGGACCAACGATATCTTCCTGTACGATGTGAGCCGGAGCCGGCATCTTACCTGATTTCAATACGTTAGCTAAGTCCTTAGCTTGTTCCGGTGTGAAGTGACCTGTAATCTGTGAACGTCCGCCTGTAATCTCAGAGTTTACGTTCGGTGCAGAATATACATAGTTATCAAGAACGATAGCAATGGAACGGCCAATGTTCTGCTTGGTCAACTGAGCCCAGCGGCGTGCACCGTCAGAGTTCATTGTCATGCTTACAGCCGGTTTGCTGTATTGGTCGAATTCGTCTTTTGCATCAGTTACTACGTCACCTTCCAACGGAGCTTTACCATTACGCTCAGTAGATTTAATAGCATATAATTCGAAAGTTTGGCCTTTCTTGTCGAATTCGGAAGGAGAAACACCCCATTTCAGACGAAGGTCTTTGGGAAGTTCTGCTTTGATTTCCGGCATAGCCAGATATTTGTTGATGTCAGCAGTATCTTTGTAGTTAGCATAACCAATAACAGGACCCTGTCCGCTGGAATTCAACTGAAGCATTGACAACAGAGGATATTGCTTTTTGATTTCTTCCATGTTGACGGCTGCTTTGTCTTCAGCGGCTGCATCACCTTTCAAGGCGGCTGCAAGGCTGTCGGCAGCGCTTACAGCTTTTTCCTCAACCGGAGTAGCTTCGGTAAGGGCTGCTTCAATAGTATCTGTATCAGCTGTTGTTTCTTCTGCTAAAATACCACGCAATTTAGCGTCTGCAGATTGCATGGCAGGAAGGATTTCTCTAGCTGTATAGGTTTCCCAGAATTCCAGATTGGCAGAACCTTGGAGAAGTTTTCTCACACGTTCCGGCTCTTTGATACCCGGAAGTTCCACCATGATACGTCCCATTTTGTCTTCCAGGCTCTGGATGTTCGGTTGAACGACACCAAAACGGTCGATACGGGTACGAAGAACGTTGAATGAGTTTTCAACAGCAGCTTTTACTTCTGCTCTCAACACTTTTTCAACTTCTGCATCTGATGATTTCTGGTTAACTTTATCTTTCAACTGTTGTGTTGCGAAAAGTTCGGAAAGTTTTGCGTCCGGAGCAATTTTGTGGTATTCTCTGATGAACAGGGTGATAACATCATCCTGACTGTTGACTGCTTGTTTTGCAGCTGTTGCCAATGCGTTGTTGAAAGCTTCGTCAGGCTTGTTGTCTGCCAATGCTTTGATAACATCAGGTACGGAAACTTCGAGGATAACGTTCATACCACCCTTCAGGTCCAAACCTAAACTAATCTCCATCTCACGACATTGTTTCAGTGTCCAGTTCCACAGCATTACTTTCTCGTTAGAGAGAGAGTCGAGGTAGTCTTGTTCCACTTTCGGGTCGCCGTTCGCAATTTCTTTCGCCTTGTTGGTATAATGGCGTGTTACGAAGGAGAAGGAGAGGTAGAACACGCATACCAGCGTGAGTAATACCGCAAAAACCTTTACAAATCCTTTGTTTTGCATTTTACTTTTAATTTATGATGATTACTTCTTTAATTTAATTTTCAGTTAAATTCTGTCGTACACAAGTGCTTTCTGCCGCATACAAGGCTGCAAATATAGTTTTTTTTTCACATTTATATGTAAGAAGCCCTCAAATATTTGATGTTTAAGGGCTTTTTTGCAGAATTATTTCATTCCTCTGTTTTTCAGTAGTGGTTCCAAGCTTGGTTCTGCTCCGCGGAAATTCCGGTAAAGTACCATCGGGTCTTCGCTGTCGCCCTTTTCCAATACGTTGTGGCGGAAGAGGTCGGCGGTGTTTTTGTCAAAGATTCCATGTTCTTTAAAGGCTTCGAAGGCATCATTATCCAGTACGTTGGCCCATAGGTAGCTGTAGTATCCGGCTGCGTAACCACCAATGATATGATTGAAGTAAGTCACGCGATAACGCGGTGCTATTTCGGGGATCAGGTTAAGCTTGTCCATTGCTTCTTTTTCGAATACAAGCATATTCAGATTTTTTACATCTTTCGTCATGTGCAAGTTCATGTCGAGGATGGCGGCAGCCAGCAATTCGGTGGTCATGAAGCCCTGATTGAAAGTCTTCTGTTGCAGTATCTTTTCGATGATTTCGTCGGGTATCACTTCTCCTGTCTGATAATGTTTGGCATACATTTTCAGTACTTCCGGTTCAGTAGCCCAGTGTTCATTGATTTGAGAAGGAAGCTCTACAAAATCGCGCACTACATTAGTGCCTGATGTTCCTTTGTATTCACATTTTGTCAGCAGTCCGTGCAGAGCGTGGCCAAATTCGTGGAACAAAGTTTCTACTTCATCCATTGTTAATAGAGAGGGAGTATCGCCTACCGGTTTGGTAAAGCTGCAAACGTTGCATACTAACGGACGGGTATCTCCTTGTTGTTCGCGGTAGTTGCTCATCCATGCACCACCGCTTTTCCCAGAGCGTGGGAAATAGTCGACGTAGAAGATACCGAGTTGCGAACCGTCTGCATCTTTCACTTCATAGACTTCCACATCAGGATGGTAAGTAGGGACACCTTCGAGCTTGGTAAGGGTGATACCATATAGCTTGTTGGCTACAGTGAAAGCACCATTGCGCACATTCTCCAGCTTGAAGTAAGGTTTTGTATCTTCTTCGGACAGGTTGTATTTTTCTTTCCGTAGTTTTTCGGTATAATACCACCAATCCCATGCTTCCAGTTTTTCTCCTTTCCCTTCCTTATCCATTAATTTTTGAAGTTCGGTAGCTTCTGCCTTTGCTTTTGGCAGTGCATAGCTCCAAAGGTTGTTCAGAAGGTTCATTACGTTGTCGGTGTTCTTTGCCATCGTTTCGTCCAGAACGAAGTTGGCATAGCAGTCGAAACCTAATAATTTAGCTTTTTCCAGGCGGAGAGAGACGATCTTACGGATGTTTTCCTTGTTGTCGTTTCCGTCGTTGTTGTTGCCACGGTTGATGTAAGCTTTGTATATTTGTTCCCGAAGCGGGCGATTTTCTGAATATTGCAGGAAAGGCAGGCGGCTGGCATTATGCAGGGTGAATAGCCATTTTCCGGGTTGTCCGGCTGCGTTTGCTTCTTCAGCGGCGCTTTGGCGGAACCACTTGGGCAATCCTGCCAGATCTTCTTCTTTGTCAACGAAGAGTTGGAAAGCATTGTTCTCATTCAGTATATTGTTGCTGAAAGTAATGCCAAGTGTAGAAAGTTCTTTGTTGATTTCGCGGAGGCGGGTTTGGCCTTCGGTATTAAGGTTTGCACCAGAACGGACAAAGCTTTTATAAGTCTTGTCCAACAGGCGTTCTTGTTCCGTTGTCAGGTTCAGTGAATCCTTCTTTTGATAGACGTCGTTCACGCGCTTAAACAGTTTCTCGTTCAGAGAGATATTATCATCATGTTCCGAAAGAACCGGTGCCAGTTTGATGGAAAGTGTGGTTAGTGAGTCAGTCGTTTCCGCATCTGTCATATTGAAGAAAATGGCACTTACACGGTCTAGGATAGGTGCACTGTTATCCAAAGCAACAATCGTATTTTCGAATGTCGGAATTTCCGGGCTTTCGATAATAGCTTCGATGTTTTGATTTTGCTCTTCTATCCCTTTCAGGAAGGCGGGTTCATAATGCTCCAATTTAATCTTGTCGAAAGAGGGAACACCATACTGGGTTTGAAACTCTGTAAAGAAAGGATTGCTTTCTGTTTTCGTAGCACAGGAGTACATCATACAACTTACTGCTAAAATGGTTAGTGTCTTTTTAATCATCATAAGTGTTTTTTATTAGAGTTTTTAGTTCTCATCGCTTACTGATATAGCACCAGATCGGGTAGTGGTCTGATGCTTTGATAGACCGGTCTACCGTGCAATTGTAGGCTTTCAGGTTGGGGCTGATCAAGATATTGTCGATGCGGAAATAGAACTTGTTCTGATTGTAGGAAATGCCCAATCCTTTGCCGGATTGTGTGAACGCATCATCTAATTCTTGGGTCAGGATGCGATGTGTATACGAGATAGAACCGTCGTTGAAATCGCCGCATACGATAGTTGCCGGATATTTACATTCTGCAATGGCTTTAGCCACAGAATCTGCTTGTGAAGCCCGGATAGCCGATGCTTCCGCCAGTTTTCTGATTAATTGCCTAAGTCCGGTTTTTACTTTCTTGGCATTCGGGTCTTTAATCATATCCTCATACATCCCTCTGTCTTCTTTGGTGAGCTTGTTGGATTCCAAGTGGTTGTTGATTAATGTAAGAGTGTCGTTATTCACATTCAGTACATATTTCATGGAACCGTTATAATTACTTTCATATTTGATGGGATGTGTCGAGAGTATGGGGAACTTGGAGAAACAGGCAAGTTGCACATCTCCTTTCCCTTGTTGGTGGATGGATCGGTAAGGATAGGCTTTCAATGCTTTTTTAATATCCTGTTCCGTCAGGTATTTCTTGTTGGTAGCGGTGTTATATTCTTGCAGACAGATAATATCGGCGTTGCTATCTACAAGATAAGACAATACCGGGTTTTTCCCATCTTTCTTCTCCAGATTGCTGAAACTCATCACGTTGTAGGATAGGATTTTGATGCTTCCTTCCGGAATCGTTTTAGTGGTGGAGTTAAAAGGAATATAAGTCCGTATCTGCGGAATACAAATCAGAAAACCGATGGCAGGCAAGAGCGCATAGCGGTAGTTGACAAATACCCAGAAGCCGATAAAAATCAAATTAATCGTCAGGAATATCGGAAATGCAAGTCCCAAGCTGGAAGCAAGTGGGTTTATTTTCGGGTTAAGGTAAGGGCTATAAGCACTTAATATCAACGTTCCCACGAAGAGAGCGTTAACAGCAAGTATCAGATATGCGACAAATTTGCCAATATGTTCCATTCTTTTATCTTTTGCTTGCGTCGAACAAGCTTTTCTTTTCTTCAGTTGTCAGACTGTCGTAACCGGATTTTTTTAGTTTTTCCAAAATACGGTCCACTTCATCAGACTGTGCTTTTTTGTGGGCATTGTAATCATAATCCTTCTCGCGACCGGTGGCACTGTTTCCATAGTGTACCTTCATTTTCGGTTTCCGTTTCCATGTTTTTTTATGAAACAAGGAGGTGAAACCATCCAGAATCCAGTTGATCCAGGAAGTTAAATCAGTTCCTTTATTTAGGCTGGTGGCAAACCAAAGTCCTGCAAGGGCACCGCCCAGGTGGGCGATATGTCCTCCGGCATTACTTGAGGTGATGGATAATACATCGATTCCGATAACAACCAGTGCCAAATATTTGAGACGGATAGCGCCGAAAAGAAAAAGTTGCACCCTGTAATTAGGCTCACGATAAGCCGTAGCGGCTACGATGGCTAATACAGAAGCCGACGCTCCTACCAATGTTGAGCCTACCACTTGCGAACTGAATAAAGGAAATACATTGTAGGCAATCATGTAAAGTAACCCACCACAGATACCTCCCAATACATATAGTCCTCTTAAATGTTTGGCCGAGAAAAAGTAGAGAAACAAACTTCCGAACCAATACAGCCAGAGCATATTGAATAAAATATGCAGGATACCGGCATGCATAAACATATAAGTAAATATCGACCACGGCTGATGCATAAATCCGATAAAGGATGCTGGTAAGGCAAATATACCGAATATATCGGGGGTACTTACTTCAAAAAGTCGCAGGAAAACGTTAATCAACGTGCCGATCAGAAAGATGCCTACGTTGATATAAATCAGTTGGATGAAAATAGTTCCTCTTCTGAATGTCTCCTTTAAATCAGCTATAATATGTCCCATTGTTATTGCTTTTTTTTCTCCAATATAAAATCAGGATCAATCCGAATAACATTCCTCCCAAGTGGGCAAAGTGGGCGATATTATCTCCGATGTTATTGGCAAGTCCTGACCATAATTCAATTGCGGCGTATCCTATCACAAAGAACTTCGCCTTGATAGGGAAAGGCAGCGGAAAGACGAACAACTGGTTGTTGGGAAACAGCATACCAAATGCCAGCAAAATGGCGTAAACGGCTCCTGAAGCACCTACGGTGGTCATCATGTTCAGATACTCTTCCATTGGGATAACGCCATAACCTATCAAATTCACTTGTGTATGTTGGCTAAATTCCATCGCATATCGAATATACTGTACTCCTTCTTGGATAAGTCCCGCACCGATACCGCAGAGAATATAGTAGAAGAGGAAACGTTTGGGTCCCCAAGTTTGTTCGAGAATCGGTCCGAATATGAAAACAGCAAACATATTGAAGAAAATGTGGCTGAATCCTCCATGCATGAACATGTAAGTGATAAGCTGTGCCGGATTAAAGTCACTCGCTAGGAAAAAGTGTAATCCCAGATAATTCGTTAAATCCAGGCCATAACGTTGGGCTACGATTGTCCCGAAAAATACTAGTACATTGATAATTATCAGGTTTTTAGTTACAGTTGGCATCATTTTAATTTCTGAATATTTAGATAATAAACGCAAAAGTACGAATAAATTCTGTTTTAAAGCATGAAAAACGCTTCCTATTAGCTCTTTTTCAATAATTTGCTACGTTTTTTTTATGTTTTTATTTGATATGTTGTTTTGTTCGGCTATATTTGTGGAATTAATCCATTGTGGGATAATCTTTTGTGTAACATATATATTAATTAATCATTTTACGTATTATGAATAAGTCTGATCTTATTAGTGCAATGGCTGCTGAAGCTCAAATGAGCAAAGCCGATGCAAAAAAAGCACTTGATGCTTTCATCACTTCAGTTACTAATGCAATGAAGGCTGGTGACAAAGTATCTCTCGTAGGTTTTGGTACTTTCTCTGTAAGCGAAAGAGCTGAAAGAACTGGTATTAACCCTTCTACAAAGGCAACTATTACTATTCCTGCTAAGAAAGTAGCTAAATTTAAAGCTGGTGCTGAATTATCTGCAGCTGTTGAATAAGATAGATAGTTGAAAGAAATTAGGAGAGGAGGCGTGATGCGTCTCCTTTTTTTGTATCTTTGCGCGCAAGAAATAACTTGATTATGAAGATAGAAGATAAACTTGTAGCGTCCGTCATCAGCGGACTGAAAGCACTCTACGGTCAGGAAGTCCCTGAAAAGATGGTGCAAATGCAAAAAACAAAGAAAGAATTTGAAGGACATTTGACACTGGTCGTATTCCCTTTCCTGAAGATGTCAAGAAAAGGGCCGGAACAGACGGCGCAGGAGATCGGTGAATATCTGAAAGCCAATGAACCGGCTGTAGCTGCCTTTAATGTGATAAAAGGATTCTTGAACCTGACTATTGCATCGGCTACCTGGATTGAGCTGCTCAATGAGATTCAGGCTGACGAGCAATATGGTCTGGTAAAAGCTACCGAAACTTCTCCGTTGGTGATGATCGAGTATTCTTCTCCGAATACAAACAAACCGCTTCACTTGGGACACGTGCGTAACAACCTTTTAGGTAATGCATTGGCTAACATTGTAGCTGCCAACGGCAACAAGGTGGTAAAGACTAATATCGTAAACGACCGTGGTATTCATATCTGTAAATCCATGCTAGCATGGAAGAAATATGGAAACGGTGAAACTCCGGAGACATCCGGCAAGAAAGGCGACCATCTGGTAGGCGATTATTATGTCTCTTTCGATAAACATTATAAAGCGGAGCTGGCAGAACTCATGGCTGGATTTACAGCACAAGGAATGAGTGACGATGAGGCTAAGGCGAAAGCCGAGGCGGCATCTCCTTTGATGCAGGAAGCTCGTGAAATGCTCGTGAAGTGGGAAGCGGGTGACCCGGAAATACGCGGATTGTGGGAAATGATGAACAACTGGGTATACGCCGGATTCGACGAGACCTATAAAAAGATGGGCGTCAGCTTCGACAAAATATATTACGAATCTAACACCTATCTCGAAGGAAAAGAGAAGGTGATGGAAGGATTGGAAAAAGGCTTTTTCTTCAAAAAAGAGGATGGCTCTGTATGGGCTGACCTGACTGCCGAAGGACTGGACCACAAATTACTCCTCCGTGGTGACGGTACTTCTGTGTATATGACGCAGGATATCGGTACGGCTAAACTTCGTTTTGCAGATTATCCGATTGATAAAATGATTTATGTAGTAGGTAACGAGCAGAACTATCACTTCCAGGTACTTTCTATCTTGCTTGACAAGCTTGGTTTCGAGTGGGGTAAGAGTCTGGTACACTTCTCTTACGGAATGGTAGAGTTGCCGGAAGGTAAGATGAAGTCCCGTGAAGGTACTGTGGTGGACGCTGACGACTTGATGGAAGAGATGATTTCCACTGCCAAAGAAACTTCACAGGAACTGGGAAAACTGGATGGTTTGACGCAGGAAGAAGCGGATGATATTGCTCGTATCGTTGGTCTGGGAGCTTTGAAATATTTCATTCTGAAAGTGGATGCCCGCAAGAACATGACGTTCAATCCCAAAGAATCTATCGACTTTAATGGCAATACGGGACCATTTATCCAATATACTTATGCGCGTATTCAGTCGGTGCTCCGGAAAGCGGCAGAATCGGGGATTCTTATTCCTGAACAAATTCCGGTTGGTATTGAATTGAGCGAAAAAGAAGAAGGATTGATTCAGATGGTGGCTGACTTTGCGGCTGTTGTAAAACAAGCCGGTGAAGATTATAGCCCGTCTATTATCGCTAATTATACCTATGATTTGGTGAAAGAATACAATCAATTCTATCACGACTTCAGCATTTTGCGTGAAGAGAATGAGGCAGTGAAAATATTCCGTATCTCTCTGTCTGCTA
>Ga0137307_103136_pt1 | contig 10345 bp, 5 predicted proteins | sample NAcewD2O_March_2_FD_97180 | JGI IMG/M metagenome (GOLD analysis project Ga0137307, IMG submission 97180) | Mouse cecal microbial communities from Vienna, Austria - N-Acetylglucosamine amended D2O_March | ecosystem: Host-associated > Mammals > Digestive system > Large intestine > Cecum | place...
ATCGAGAACTGGCAGCAGGCAAAGGAATATATGAACGGCAAAAGCATGTACAGCTACAACCCCCAGTACGGTTTCGACAACGAGGGACGCCAGCGCACGGCTTACCGCAACCAGTATCACAAGCCTATTATCTCACTGAATCATATCTGGCAGATCAATGAGCGTTCATCACTTTCATCCGCGCTTTATGTCTCTCTCGCATCGGGCGGCGGATACGCAGGACAGGGCCGTACATCTGAATATCGCGGTTACTGGCGCGGAGCAGAGAACGGAGCCATAACAACGAGATTCCGCCGTCCTGACGGAACGTTTGACTACGGCGCGATACAGGATCTCAACGCGGCTTCGACTACCGGTTCGGAGATGGCGATGTCACAGTCAATCAACAGCCACGAGTGGTACGGGCTTGTATCTACCTACAAGAACGAGATTATACCCAACAAACTCAATCTCACCGGCGGTATCGATGTGAGATATTACGTGGGACACCACAGAAACGAACTCATCGACCTGTATTCGGGCGAGTATTACATGGATGACACCGACAGAAAGAATGTGAAAGCCGCCAATAACTATCTTGCGGCAGATCCCAACTGGAAATATGAGAAACTCGGTGTAGGAGATGTGGTATACCGCAACTATGACGGTTTCACACATCAGGAAGGTGTGTACGGTCAGGGAGAATACAAGATTCTTGAAGGAGCTGTCACTACATTCCTCGCTGGTTCTCTCAATGTGACAAGCTACAAGAAGAAAGATATGTTCTACTATGATGCCGAGCACGGCACGACTCCATGGCAGTCATTCTTCGGAGGAACGATCAAGGGTGGTGCCAACTGGAATATCGACCGTCACAACAACATATTTGTGAACGGAGGATATATCTCCAAAGCTCCTTTCCTTTCTCGCGGCGTCTTCCTGAATCCGGAGACAAGCAATGCGTTGAATCCGAATCCGAAGAATGAGAAAATCGGATCGTTCGAGTTGGGTTACGGATTCCATTCACCAATCTTCTCTATGACTCTTAACGGTTATTACACCAAGTGGATGGACCGTTGCGACCGTGACACCCAGAAACGCGGACAGTTCAACGGCGGTCCTATGAACGGAGAGTACTTCTCAATGAGTCTTGAGAATGTTTCGGCACAGCATATCGGTCTTGAACTTGACTTCGCTTTCAATCCCACCCGCTGGCTCGAAATCCAGGGTATGTTCTCATGGGGCGACTGGAAATGGCTCAACAACCCGAAAGGTTATTATTATAACGAGCAGGGACAGCCTCTTGCCAGCCTTACTGACGGAACACTCGCATCGGGACCCAACGCTCCCGACCATGCATGGAGTGTTCTGAACCAGAAAAACCATAAGGTCTGCGGATCTGCACAGACAACAGGCGGACTCGGCGTGACATTCAAACCGTTCAAAGGATTTCGCATAGGTGCCGACTGGACATTCAGCGCACGCAACTATTCGGATTATTTTCTTGACGCGTCAAGCAGTCTTGTGCAGAACGGCGAAATCACACTTGCCGACCCGTGGGAGATTCCATGGGGCAACGAACTCGACCTTTCCTGCAGCTACAGCTTCAAGATCGGCGGACTCAACGCCACTGTCTACGGAAACGTCTTCAACCTGTTCGACTACTATTATGTCAAGGATGCGCAGACTCCTTATAACGAGAACGGAACATGGAGAAATGCCACATATGCCGTATATTCTTTCGGCCGCACATTCTCCCTGAAATTAAAAATCAATTTCTAAGAAACTACCGAAATGAAAACATATATAAAGAATACACTTCTTGTCGGAGCTGTGTCACTTGGCATGATGTCGTGTAGCGAAAACAGCTGGAACGACCATCTTGACGGCTTTACGGGGGGACCGGACTTTTCCAATGTCCAGACTCTCGATTATACACTTGAGGTGTCAGACTATGAGCTTATCGCCAAGAATTCCGCCAACAAAGCACTTGCCGAGTCAGCCGGTGTGGCAGACGAACTGAAGGCTGTCGGCTCCCTCGGATATCTCAACGACAAGATTCTTCCAGCTGAGTACATTCCTAATCTGCTTCAGGATCCCGGTTTCAAGTATTTCACTCTTTCCGGTGGTTCATCGATCAATGTCACCTACAGGATTGCAAAGAACCTTCCCGAAGAGATGGTAAACATGAATGCCGCTTCCTCCTACACAGTGACCAAGGAAGATTATCAGGAGGCATACGGAAGCGAAGAGGATTATGCCGAGAGTTTCTCGCCCATGGCGACGGCAGCCGGCAATATCCCCGGCATCCTCAAGAGCAACTTCCCCGATGCAGCGGCAGGCGAGTATGTGCTTGTGAACTATAACAACTCTGAGACTTCTCCCGTATTCAATACACCCGAGGATACGTTCGAGCCCAGCGATATTCTCAAAGATGCAAAAGCCGGCGATGATGTCACAGTCAACGGTGTCGTGACCGGAGTCTGCGCGCGCGGCTTCATATTCTCGGACAAAGGCGCTTCCGTACTTGTTTATCTCGGAAGTTCTTACGACGGCAGCTATGTTCTCGGTGACCGGCTTGAGATTTCCGGCACGGTCGGTGTCAACAACAACGGTCTTCAGTTCGGAGAAAGCGCCACTATCAAGAAAGTCGGACAGGAAAGCAGTGTGACATATCCTGCGGCAAAAGTATATACCGGCGCCGATATGGATGCTGCAATCCAGACCACCGACAACTTCACCGCTGTATACTGCAGCATTACGGGAAAGGTATCCGTATCGGGCAACTATTACAATCTTATGGTTGACGGCGCACCCACATCGCAGGGCAGTTTCTACATGCTGACCGATGCGCAGAAAGCCATGCTCAAGGATGGCGAGACCTGCACTGTAAACGGTTATTTTGTAAGTATCTCCAAATCCGGCGGCGTGCCTAAGTTCTTCAACATTCTGCTCACCGGTGTTGAATCATCTGCAAAATCCCCGGCGAATGTCAAGCGTCGTGTAGCCACAATCGCAAACACAGCTGTATCCTCCCTGTATCTTTATGACGGCTCGAAATGGGCACCGGCAACAGATGTCACTGTGCTTCAGCCTTCGGATTACAAGCAGATGGGAGTATCCGGAAACGCTCTTACAGCCGATGAAGCGAGAACAATGATACCTATGTTCCTTTCAAGAACATATCCTTATGCCGCAGCAGAAACAAGCAAGTATGTGCTTTATTCTCTGAAAGGGAGTGACGGGACAAGCTTAAGAAGCGTGGAATATACCTATGACGGAACCCAGTGGGTTGACTCCATTTCCGAGGAAGGTGTGATTACGGAGACAAACCAGTTCGTGTTCAAGTCAAGCGGCTGGAAGATGGATCCCTCTATCTCGCTGGTTCTCCCGCGCGGCAAGAACCAGGCGACGAGCATGTGGTTCTATCAGGCTGCAGTCGACTGGGTGAGCGCCAATATAGAGAATGCCTCGTCATGGGTAGACAGCTACGGCACCGGAGAATATTATTCAGGTTGTTCGGCATATCAGGGCAATGTGAATATCAACAGTTCGTATGCTACGCTTCTGAGTTACTATCCGGGCGTGCAGCCGGAGGAAATCGTGAAGATGATGAAGAGCCGTTTCGAGCATGAGACAGGTCCTGGCGCACTTTCTCTTCTCTATCCCAACATGGCTCCGATCGAAGGTCTTGAGCCTACAGTGACAGTCACCTTCACCGCCTGGACAACCGGCGGCGCGAATGTGGAGTACACGATTGTGTGGAAATGCGTGGAGAAAGGTAAATTCGAATTCGTTTCCTGCACATGGAACGATGCTCCGGCTGAATAAACGATCCAATCCATATATACAAGAAAACGCGTCAGAATTTCTGACGCGTTTTCTTGTATATATGGATTGGAACCGGAGTAATCTTTTGAAACCGGAGTCATCTTTTGAAAACGGCATTCAAAGCAGAGCGGCGGAGCGGCGGATGAACGCGGATAATGCCTCACCCTTCAGAAGTCCGCTCTGAAGAAGGGCAAGGTCTATTATCTGTTTCACATTTGCCACACCTGCAGCGTATTCCTTGATGACAGCTTCCTCCTTCTCGCGGCTTTTGCCAACCTCTGCCTCAAGATCAGACACCTGCTTGTTGATAGCTTCCTTGTCGGCATCTTTATCTTCAAGTCTCTTGCGCAGGTCTGAGATTTGGGAGTTGAAAGATTCAATCTCATCGCGGATCGGTCTTACAACGCTTTCCACGCTATCTTCCGCATCCTTAAGAATACGTTTCACCGCAGGTTGACAGGTATTGACCACGAGAGAATACATGTCGGGCATCTGACCGTAGAAATTCATTCCTGGCTGCAGCTCCGCCATGTCCTTCATGCGGCGCATCATCTCGTTCTGGGTAATCACCGCCGGGGCGTCTTTTTCGGAAAGAGCATTGTATTCCACAATGAAATTAGTGTCTTTCACTTCCGGCATCTGGGTGCGGAAAATCGTTGTCAGCATGTCTGCCTGAAGCGGAGAGAGATCAGCCTTCTTGTCATCGTCCTTGCGAATGAGACGCTCCGGAGTGTCGGAATCGACACGGACAAAACGGGTTTTCTCCAGTTTGCTTTCCAGCATTCCTACCGCGTGGCGGTCAAGCTGTCCGTCAAGGAGAAGCACATTGTAGCCTTTCTCCTCGGCACCCTGAATGTAGGCATACTGACTTGTTTTGTCGGAAGCATAGAGGTATACCACCGTTCCCTCCTTGTCTGTCTGTGCAGCCTCGACAAGTGTGCGGTATTCATCAAGAGTATAATAGTTTCCGTTCACATCCTTGAGGAGGAAGAATTTTTTTGCAGACTCATAGAATTTCTCATCCGTGAGCATGCCGTATTTTATGAAGACTTCGATATCGTCCCATTTTTTCTCAAACTCCTTGCGGTCATCCTTAAACATTCTGTCGAGTTTTTCGGCGACTTTCTTTGAGATGTAAGATGAAATCTTCTTTACCTGCTGGTCAGCCTGCAGGTAGCTGCGGCTCACATTCAGCGGGATGTCCGGGGAGTCGATGACACCCTGCATCAGCATCATGAACTCTGGCACCACGCCCTCGACCTGGTCGGTTACATATACCTGATTGCAGTAAAGCTGAATCCTGTTGCGCTGGATGTCGATATTGCTCTTTATTTTCGGGAAATACAGTATGCCGGTAAGTGTGAACGGATAATCCACATTTAGGTGGATCCAGAACATCGGATCTTCCTCGCCCGGACGCAATTCATGATAAAACCTGAGATAATCCTCATCAGTGAGTTCCGAAGGCTTTTTTGTCCAGAGAGGTTCTGTGGCATTGATGACACGGTCTTTGTCGGTGTCGACATACTTGCCGTCTTTCCATTCCTGCTCCTTGCCGCTGATTACCGGCACCGGAAGGAACCTGCAGTATTTTTTCAGTAGGTTGTCGATTCTTGTCTGTTCAAGAAACTCCTTGTTGTCATCGTCGATATAGAGAATGATGTCAGTCCCTCGTCCGGTTTTATCGGTTTCCTTCATTTCATATTCCGGACTGCCGTCGCATGACCATTCCACACCTTTTGCACCCTCCTTGTAGGAAAGTGAGCGTATCACAACCTTTTTCGAGACCATGAACGCGGAATAGAATCCGAGTCCGAAATGTCCGATGATAGAGTTCGCGTTGTCCTTGTATTTTTCAAGGAATTCTTCCGCGCCGGAGAACGCTATCTGGTTTATGTATCTGTCTACATCCTCCGCATCCATGCCGATTCCGTGATCCGACACGGTGAGCGTGCCTTTTTCCTTGTCGACAGAGACTTTTACATTCATTTCTCCAAGCTCACCCTTGAACTCGCCAAAAGAGGAAAGCGTCTTCAGCTTCTGAGTCGCGTCTATAGCATTGGATACGAGCTCACGCAGAAATATTTCATGATCGCTGTATAAGAATTTTTTGATAACGGGGAAAATATTTTCAGTAGTAACCCCGATTTTTCCTGTTGCCATATTTCTCTTTTTTTATTGATGATTCTACAGACAGGCACAGGAGATTCATATCAGCCGCTCCTGTCTGCTTCTGATATTGAATAGTCAAATATCGTGCCATTGTCAGAATTTGAGACGATATCGCGGATTTTCAGCAAGAAACGGGTTTGCCGTCTTCTCGCGTCCTATGGTTGATGACGGACCGTGTCCGGGATAGACCACCGTAGAGTCGGGAAGGGGAAGAAGATTGTCGCGTATGGACTTTATGAGTGTGTTTCCGTTTCCACCGGGAAGATCGGTGCGCCCCACAGAACCTTGAAACAGCGCGTCCCCGGTGATTACAAATCCGCCGTCCCTGTCATACAGTGCGATGCTGCCGGGAGAGTGTCCCGGCACGTGCAGAACTTCCAGAGTGCCGTTGCCTATTTTTATCTTGTCACCGGCCTCGACAAAAGTGTCGATTGCCACATCCTCGACCTTCTCCTTGATTCCGAAAGCTTCCGCCTGCTGACGGAGCCTGTCGCCAAGGAAAGCATCCTCTCTGTGTCCGGCAAGGGGAACACCGTATTTCTTTTTTGCATACGCAACACCGATGGCATGGTCTATATGCAGGTGGGTGTCGATGATATTCGTCACTACAAGCGAGTTCTTTTCCAGAAAACGGGAAAGAGCCTCCTCTTCTTCGGTGTTGATCATGCCCGGATCAACAATCGCGGCTTTTTTCGATGTCGGGTCATAGACCACGTACGTGTTTATTCCGAACAGAGAAAATTCAAATCTGGCGATATTCATTGTTTTCCACTCATTTTATGATTGTGAATGCGATTTTTTTAGTGTCGAAGAAAGGTTCGGAAAAATAATCGCTTATATCTATAACCTCGCTGCAGTGCCTAAGGTTTTTCATTTCTGCGGAAATGTCCCCGCCCTTGAGTGTTATAAGGCCGTTGGGTATGGCGTTCCGCTGCTCCGTGGCGATGTTCTTACGGCATATTCTGATGAGGTCGGGCTGCGGCATGACGGCACGGCTTACCACAAAGTCGAACTTCTCCTTGCATTCCGCCACGTCTCCATGCCGGAATGACACATTGTCAAGAGCGCAGGCGTCTGCTATTTCTTTTGCGACAAGGAGTTTCTTCCCGGTTCTGTCGACCAGATGGAAATGAACATTGGGGAAAAGTACCGCCAATGGCAATCCCGGGAATCCGCCACCCGTGCCGAAGTCCATGACACGCGAGCCGTCAGTGAAGCGTAAGAATCTGGCAATCGCGAGGGAATGGAGGATATGGTTTGTCTCAAGGTTGTCGATATCTTTGCGGGATATCACGTTTATTCTGGCGTTCCACTCAGGATACAGCTCGAGCATCTTCCCGAAACACTCTTTCTGCCTGTCGGAAAGATCGGGGAAATATTTGAAAATGATATGTTCCATATTTTTATAACATAAATGACACCGATTTATTGAATCGGTGTCACTTAAGAAGTCAATTAATATTCAGAAGATTCTCAGAACCAGCGCACGTATGCGAAATCCTGACGGTGGGGGAGAGCCTCGTTCTTCGGATACATACGCAACGCGTATTTGTATGTGCCTGCCTCCTTCAGCGATGATTTGAGCTCATAGGTGAATATGCTTCCGTCACGTTTCACCACCTTGAAGTCCGCGCGGCCGTCGTATTTGCTTTCGCCATGCTCCTCCTTGTAGAAAACAAGCTCCACACCTACGGAATCACCGAGTCCCTTTGTGTCGATGACGACATTGATGTCGATCTTGTCACCGGTACGTGACGCGCCGGCATGAACCTCGTCGAAGTTGGAAGAAAGCACCTGGATGCTGTCCCATTTTGAGGCTACTTCCTCTTTCCATGCCACAATCTCACGTGCCCGGGCAAAGTTGTTTGCCTCGAGTTTCGCGGCACGTTTTGCCTCAGGCTGATAGAAGCGGGAGATGTAATCGTCAAGCTGACGCTTCATTGTGAAATGGGGAGCGATATTGCCGATGGAACGCTTGATATACTGGATCCATTCGGGGCTGTAGCCTTTGTAGTTCTTGTTGAAGTAGAGAGGGATAATCTCGTTCTCCAGCATTGAATAGATAGTTGCCGCATCAAGTTTGTCCTGCTGCGCCTGATCGGTGTAGGTGCGTTTGTCGGTGAGAGCCCATCCGGCTTTCTCATCGAAACGGTAACCCTCATACCACCATCCGTCGAGCACAGAGAAGTTGAGGACACCATTCATTTCTGCCTTTTCTCCGGAAGTTCCGGAAGCCTCGAGCGGACGTGTCGGGGTGTTGAGCCAGATGTCGACGCCGGAAACGAGACGTTTTGCAACAATCATGTTGTAGTCCTCAAGGAATATGATCTTGCCAGAGAACTGAGGCATCTTGGAGATTTCGGTGATGCGTTTGATCAGCCCCTGACCTGCGCCGTCGGCGGGGTGCGCCTTGCCGGAGAAGATGAACTGCACGGGATATTTCTCGTTGTTCACAATCTTGGCGAGACGGTCGAGATCGGTGAAGAGAAGGTGTGCGCGTTTGTAAGTGGCGAAACGGCGTGCGAAACCGATTATGAGAGCGTTGGGGTTGATTTTGTCAACAATCTTCATCACCTCGGTCGGATCGCCCTGGTTCTTGAGCCATTTCTCTTTGAAATCCTTTTTTACGAAATTGATGAATTTGTTCTTCATAGTCATTCGCATGTTCCAGATATCCTCGTCGGGAACATTGAAGATACCCTTCCACATCTCAGGATTGCTCTGGTCGTTGAAGAGATCCTGGTTGAGATGCTCGGAATAGAACTCTTTCCATTCGGTTGCCGCCCAGGTAGGCATATGGACACCATTGGTCACATAACCCACGTGAGACTCTTCGGGAGCATAACCTTTCCAGATACCGGCAAACATTTTCTTGGAAACCTCTCCGTGAAGCCAGCTTACGCCGTTTGCTTCCTGACAGGTGTTGAGGCAGAACACACTCATCGAGAAACGTTCGTTGGTGTCGGGATTCTCACGACCCATGTTCATGAGATCGTTCCAGGAGATGCCGAGTTTTGCGGGATACTCGCCGAGATATTTTCCGAAGAGAGACTCCTCGAAATAGTCGTGACCTGCAGGCACGGGAGTGTGTACGGTATAGAGAGAAGAAGCGCGTACGATCTCAAGTGCCACATTGAAAGGAAGATGGTCTTTCTGAACATAATCCACCAGACGCTGCAGGTTCATGAGAGCCGCGTGTCCTTCGTTGGCATGATAAAGGTCGGTCTTTATGCCGAGTTTCTCAAGCATGAGGACACCTCCGATGCCGAGGAGATATTCCTGCTTGATTCTGTTCTCCCAGTCGCCGCCATAGAGTTTGTGGGTGATCTGACGGTCCCACTCCGAATTCTGGTCGAGGTCTGTGTCGAGGAGGTAAAGTTTCATGCGGCCCACGTTCACGCGCCATATGTGGCTGTATACCACACGACCCGGATATGGCACTTCAAGCACCATCGGCTGTCCGTCTTCACCGAGCACCGGCTCGATCGGAAGCTGGTCGAAATTCTGGCTCTCATAGTTGGCGATCTGCTGACCGTCGATGGAAAGAGACTGCGAGAAGTAGCCGTATTTATAAAGGAATCCGACAGCAGTCATGTCGATGCGTGAATCGGACGCCTGTTTGATGTAGTCGCCGGCGAGCACGCCGAGACCGCCTGAATATATCTTGAGACAGTTGCACAGACCATATTCCATGGAGAAATAAGCTACAGAGGGGAGCTTTTTGTCCATAGGCTGTTTCATATAGTCCTTGAACATTGCGTATACATCCTTTATGCGTTGCATCATTGCCGCATCAGAGAGTATTTCCTGATAGCGTTCGTAAGAGAGTTGCTGAAGAAGCATCACAGGATTTTCACCGACCTGACGCCAGAGGTCATGGTCTATGTCGCGGAAAAGGTGCTTGCCTGCGCTGTTCCACACCCACCAGAGGTTTTTAGACATTTCCTCGAGAGGTTTCAGCTCTTTGGGAATCTCAGCGCTCACGGTAATTGTGCGCCATGCCGGAGCATTGGTATTGCTGACTTGAAGTTTCATATAGTTTTAATTGGTTTAATATTCAGTTTAATATTCAGTTTAATATATTCTTGTTTCTTTCCGAAGCTCTGCGCCACGCAACGGAGAAAGCCTCGTCATAATGCGTTATGAAGAATTTCCAGTCTGCCTTTTCAGCTGTCAGGAAAGCGGCGTGGCGTGCTTCGGAGCGTGCAACCGGAGTCTCCTTGTAATAGCCGGCGGCTGCCTCTGCTATAACATTGCATGAATCGGAATAGTTGGAATCCTCTCTTTCCGTAACGAAGACTCCGCACTGTCGCAATCCGTTTCTGAAGCTGTCAAGCACCCATTGTCCGAAGCCTGCCTTGTC
>Ga0137307_103137_pt1 | contig 10345 bp, 6 predicted proteins | sample NAcewD2O_March_2_FD_97180 | JGI IMG/M metagenome (GOLD analysis project Ga0137307, IMG submission 97180) | Mouse cecal microbial communities from Vienna, Austria - N-Acetylglucosamine amended D2O_March | ecosystem: Host-associated > Mammals > Digestive system > Large intestine > Cecum | place...
AACTTGACATTCGCTCCACGGAAAACCTGCCGTCTTAACTGATTTTAAGAGGCAGCAACCTCGCGCTTCACAGCTATCATGCCACAGCATTTACAAGTATACACGATGTTTTCGGGAAATGCAAGAATTTTTTTCCTGATTTTCGGGGCGTTATTTTATGTATGGGATTTTGTGCATAAAACCGGAGAATATTCCCCCCGAAAATATCTGTATCCGCAAAACCGACCCTCCCCCGTTTCATGACTTCCCCGCTTCTTGCCAACCCGCCGCGTTTATGATATGATGAACAACAGCAAAAAACCGCGAATGCAGCCCGGACCATGCCGTTGCACGCGAAAACAAATGACAAATACACCTTATATTTATAGAAAGGAAACCGCCATGTCCGTACCCGAAAATCATAAAGAAATCATCGAAAGCTTCATATTAGATTATCCGATCTGTGAGTACCGCTTTCTGGAGCGGGAGGAGCTGATCTTCTCCCCCCATGTGCGCACCATTTGCCAGACTGACTGCAAGCGCTACGGCCACTCCTGGGCCTGTCCTCCCGTGGTGGGCACCATCGAGGAATGCATCGAGAAGTGCCAGCATTATCAGCACGCTTTTCTGTTCTCCACTGTCACCGATGTGGCGGATTCCTTCGATATGGAAGGCTGCCTGGATGCCCGCCGGGATCATGAGGAAGTGTCCTACCAGATTACCCAGGCTTTTAAAGAGCATTTCCCCGATGTGCTGACGCTGACTACCGGCTGCATGATCTGCGAAGAATGTGCTTATCCTGACGAGCCCTGCCGTCATCCCGAGAGACGGTTTTCCACCATCGAAAGCCACGGCATCCTGATTATGCAGATGGCCGCATTGAAAGAGATGAATTATGACTGCGGTTGTAATATCGTGACCTATTTCAGTTTACTTTTATATTAACAAGCAATTTTCTTTATTCGCAGGGAAATAAAATATGCTCCCATTTGACACGCCATTGAGCGGTGTCAAATAAGAGCTTCTGTTGCTAATTCTGATGATCCGCAGATCCGGATTCCCAGAACCGACGGATAACATTTCCCACATTGCTAATATTAACCCGATACATATGCTCCCACTCCCGTGGGAACAGCAGGCGGTTTTCCCTCAGCGTAAAACGGTCATCCAAAAGAAGTATCACACCCTTGTCCTCAGCGGTCCGGACTACCCTTCCGGCCGCTTGCAGGACTTTATTCATTCCCGGGAAACGGTAGGCATAGTCAAAGCCAGTCTGTTTCCGGGCAGTATTACGGATTTTTACAGCCTCACCGTCCTGAAAATCTCCGGCTACAATGCCCTGTTTTTTTTCATCTTCACCTTCCTGGCAGTCTTCGGTTTTACTGCTTCGGCCAATTGCGACTTCACGATTGCCTGACCCAAGTATCGTTTCATGGTCGTCTGCCTTCGCATCATAATGCTGCCGGATAATCTCCCGCTCCGCGCAGACCAGCGGAAGACCGGTTCCCACGATCAGCGCACCGACCAGCGCCTCGCCTTTTAAATCGATCCCTTCCGAAAAAATCCCGCCCATCACACAGAAGCCCACTACGCTTTCCTGATTGTCCGGACGGAAATTTTCCAGGAAAGCTTCCCGCTTTTTTTCATCCATATTTCCGGATTGCAAAACCAATCGAAACGCGTCTGAATGGGTTTTTGCAGTCGCACTCTCCCCTCCGCAGGCCGCCACCTGCTCCATAAACTGATAAGAAGGAAAAAACACCAGATAATTTCCCGGCCTCGCCTTTACCGCCTCCTCCACATAACGCCAGACTTTCTCATAAGACCGCTTTCCCCTCCGGGCATACCTGCTGCTCACATCCTCCGCCACGCAGATCAGCCGGTTCTCTTTCGGAAAGGGGGACTCCGCATAAATGGCATATTCCTCCTGGTTTCCGGTCAGCAGCTCCTTATAATACCCCACCGGCAAAAGAGTGGCCGAAAAAAAGACGGCGCTGACGCCTTTCGAAAGCCTTTCCTGCAAATTTTTAGCCGGATTGATACACAGCTGCTTCACCATAAACCGCCCGTCCTCTTTATGGGCCGTATAAAACCGGTAGTTCTCGTCCGCAATGTCATAAATATTCATAAACGACCGCAGCTTAAAATAAAAATCCAGTACCGGCGGCTCCGCAAACTCCCCGCTTTCTTCCAGATAAACTTCCAGCTCCGTATAAAGCGCCGAAAAAGGAATAACCAGCTGACTCAGCTGCTCCTGTACCGCGTAATCGTCACATTCCCGCTTCAATTCCAGCAAAAGCTGATTGCAGCGGTTTAACTGTCTGGTAATCTTCGGATGTTTTTCCTTCAAAAGCTTCCGGGTCTCCAGAAAATCCTCTTTGTCAATGGCAGCGCTGTACATCTCCCTGGCCCGGTCCACCAGATTATGGGCCTCGTCAACCAGAAACAGATAATTTCCCGCTACGCCCTCCCCGAAGAACCGTCTCAGATACGCGTCCGGGTCAAAGACATAATTGTAATCGCAGATAATCATGTCCATCCAATAAGCCGTATCCAGAGACAATTCAAAAGGACAGACCTGATGCTTCTCGCCGTAATCCAATATGGCCTGCCTTCCCGCAAAACCCTCATGCACAATCAGATCATAAACCGCCTCATTCACCCGGTCAAAATGTCCCCTGGCTCTCTCGCAGGCAGCCGGATTACACTCTGCCTGATCAAAAGGGCAGATTTTCTCCCTGGCCGTCAGCGTCACCGAAGAAAACCACAGTCCGTTTTCACAGAGAATATGAAGGGACTGCTCCGCCACGGTCCGGGTAATGGTTTTCGCCGTCATATAAAAAAGCTTGTCCGTAAGCCCTTCTCCCATGGCTTTTACCGCCGGGAACAGCACCGCAAGCGTCTTGCCGATACCGGTGGCCGCCTGAATCATCAGATTTTTTTTATCGGCAACGGAACGATAAACCGCCGCCGCCAGCCTGCGCTGCCCCTCCCGGTAAGGATAAGGAAAGACTGCCTCTTTAATCGTCCGATCCCTTTTTGCCTGATGCTCCCACTGAAATACGGCCCATTTTTCATAGGCCGTTTTTACGCTCTCAAACCATTCGGCAAGCTGTCCGACAGGAAACAGCTCCCGGAAATATTTCCGGATTTCCGTCTCCAGATTCACATAGGTCATCCGGACGCCGATCTGCCCCAGGCCCTGCTGCCTGCCATAAATATAGGCATAACACATGGCCTGGGCTTTATGGACAAAGACAGGCTCCTCCATCCTGGCCACATCCCGGTACATCCCCTTAATCTCATCGATCCAGACCTGGCCGTCCTCCTGAAAAATACCGTCCGCCCGCCCTTCCAGTCGAAGAAGGCCGGGCCCCAGCGCTTCCTCAAGCTTCAGAGAAACCTCCGCCTGGTAGCCTCCGCCCATACTGCGCTGCAGCTTCCTGTGAATCCGGCTGCCCGCCGCCATGGCGTCCGCCTCTTTCCCCCGGCGGCGGCGGTCGATATCCCCGGATTGAAAAATGAATTCCACCAGATTCCGTACGGACATTTTGATTACCGGTCTGTCCTGTCCCATCGTTTTTCCCTTTCATGGTTTGCAGCCAAACTAAGTTCATCCTATTCCTTTAGATGTACTCTTGGAATCGCTCAGCACCTGCTTTTCCGCCGCCCGCATCTGTCCAGGCTGCAGACTTACGACTTCATCGTAAGCTGTATCCGCTTCTTCGCAGGATCTACCGACAGCACCTTAACCTCCACGATATCTCCCACGCTGACCACCTCCAGCGGATGCTTTACATAATGGTCCGCCATCTGGGAAATATGGACCAGGCCGTCCTGGTGAACGCCGATATCCACAAAAGCGCCAAAATCGATCACATTCCGGACAGTCCCCTTTAAGGTCATCCCCGGCTTTAAGTCCTCCATCTCCATCACATCCGTGCGCAGAATCGGCTTCGGCATCTCATCCCGGGGATCTCTGGATGGCTTTTCCAGTTCCTTCACCAGATCGTTCAGAGTAATCTTTCCCACACCTAAAGACTCTGCCAGATTGCTGACGCTTCGGGCTTTCTTTCCGATATCCCTTAAGCCGCCGGAACGCAGATCCTCAGGGCTGTAGCCCAGCCGTTCCATCAAAGCCGCCGCCGTCTCATAGCTTTCCGGATGCACCGCCGTAGCAAGCTGCTTCCGGTTCACAAACCGGCCGTTTTCCTCCCGGTATCCCACGATATTTTTGGCGATTACCTTCGTGATGCCCGAGACATATTCCAGCAGTGAGGCCGAAGCCGTGTTCAGGTCCACGCCTACCCGGTTCACACAGTCTTCCACCACGCCGTTCAGCGCTTCGCCCAGCTTTTTCTGATTCATATCATGCTGATACTGTCCCACGCCGATGGATTTGGGATCGATCTTCACCAGCTCCGCCAGCGGGTCCTGAAGCCGCCTTGCAATGGAGACGGCACTTCTCTGGGCCACGTCATAATCGGGAAATTCCTCCGTCGCCAGCTTGCTGGCCGAATAGACGGAGGCTCCTGCCTCATTGGTAATAATGTACTGCACCGGCTCGTCAAGCTCCTTTAACAGCTCCACGATCACCTGCTCCGACTCCCGGGATGCCGTTCCGTTCCCAACGGAAATCAGCGTCACATGATACTTGCGGATCAGGTCCTTCAATACCTTTTTCGACTCCTCCAGCTGCCGCTTCGACCCCGCCGTGGCAAATACCACCGCCGTGTCCAGCACCTTTCCTGTGGCGTCCACGACAGCCAGCTTACAGCCCGTCCTGAAACCGGGGTCCCAGCCCAGCACGATCTGCCCCGTAATCGGCGGCTGTAACAGAAGCTGGGTCAGATTCTGGCCAAATACCTTTATCGACACATCCTCCGCCCGCTCGGTCAGCTCATTCCTGATCTCCCGCTCGATGGCCGGTCCGATCAGCCGCTTATAGCTGTCCGCTATGGCCGCTTTCAGAACCGGCGTCGTATGAGGATTGTCACCGATCAGAATCTTATTGCCGAGATAGCTGAGGATCTGGTCCTCCGGCGCCTCGATCTTTACCGACAGAAACTTCTGGTCCTCTCCTCTGTTGATGGCAAGAATCCTGTGCTCCGCCAGTTTTTTCACCGGCTCGCTGAACTCATAGTACATGCCGTACACGGAATCCGCCTCCGGATCTTTCGCCTCCGAGACCAGCCGTCCCTCCTGGGTAGTCAGCCGGCGGATAAACGTACGGTAAGAAGCCTCGTCGGAAATCTGCTCCGCAATAATGTCCTGGGCGCCCTGTATGGCGTCGTCCACGGTCTCCACGCCCTTCTCCGGGTCCACATACCCCGACGCTTCCGCCTCCACCGGCTGTGTCAGCGCCTGGGCACAGATGGCCTCCGCCAGCGGCTCCAGCCCCTTTTCCTTCGCCATCATGGCCCGGGTCCGCCGTTTCGGACGGTAAGGACGGTAAAGATCCTCCACTGCCACCAGCGTCACGGCATCCTCTATAGCCTTTTTCAGTTCCTCCGTCAGCTTGCCCTGCTCCTCAATGGTGGACAGAACCTGGGCCTTTTTCTCCTCCAGCCCTCTTAAATATCTGAGCCGCTCGTCCAGATTCCTGAGCGTCTCGTCATCCAGGGAGCCTGTGACCTCCTTCCGGTATCTGGCGATAAAGGGAATGGTATTTCCCTCGTCGATCAGCTTTATTGCAGCCTCCGTCTGCCCCGGCCGGATGCCCAGCTCTTCCGTAAGCACTTTGATAATATCCATAAATACGATAACCCCTTAAAAACTGTCGCAAAATCAATCAGCCATCTGCCTCGTATCAATACCCGTCTGTCTGATTGATTGCCGAACAATTCCTTAACAAGAACGTATACTCCCAAAATCCCTGCCTTTCAAGCCGCAGTCAGATTCCGGGAGTACGCTGATTCTCCTGTTTACTTCTAAATTTATACTTCCTGGTTCATATTCAGACAGCTCACTACTCGCCGACCCGGATCATACCAAGCACACCCTCAAGCGATGCCTGCTTCCCGTCAAATGCTTTCTCCGTCATCGGCCCGGTAACAACGCCGAACTCATCCTCACCCGGAAGTTCCACAACAGTCTCGATTTCAAACAGCTTCCGCAGCTCTTCTTCCTTTGCCGCCCTGCTGCCGCTTATGCGCAGGAAAAACCGGCTGGTCAGCTCCCCTTTGTCTTCTACGGGAAGCTTCGTGCCATCCCAGATGGACATAACGCCTCTGCCCATGTTCCGGGTGGCGGCGATCACATCGGCGATCACAGCCCCGGCGGTCGGCAGTTTTCCCGCTCCGCTGCCGTAAAACATCAGAGGGCCGCTGACATTTCCCTTTACCATAATGGAATTGAACACCCCGTTCACGCCGAACATGGGATGCTCCGGAGAGAGCATAAAGGGCGCCACGATGGCAAAATACTTATCGTCCGTCTTTTTGCTGATGGCCAGCAGCTTAATGGAACGTCCCAGCTCCTTCGCGTAGCGCACGTCCATATCCGTGATTTTCGTAATACCCTCCGTATAGATATCGGTGTAATCCACCTCATGATTGTAAGCCACAGAGGTGAGAATAGCGATCTTCCGGCAAGTATCCTGTCCCTCCACGTCCGCGGAAGGGTCACGCTCCGCATAGCCCAGCTCCTGGGCTTCCTTCAGCGCCGCGTCAAAGGTCGTTCCCTCCTGAGCCATTTTGGTCAGAATAAAATTGGTCGTGCCGTTGAAAATTCCGGAAATCTCCTCCACCTTATCCCCGGTCATGGAAGTATTCATCGGACGGATAATGGGGATACCGCCGCCTACGCTGGCCTCAAACAGAAAATTTACGCCCTTTTCTCTGGCCAGATGCAGAAGCTCCGTGCCGTGAGCGGCCACCAGCGCTTTGTTGGAAGTCGCCACGCTTTTTCCTGCCAGAATCATGGCTTTCACAAAATCATAGGCCGGCTTCGTGCCTCCCATCGTCTCCACCACGATACCTACCTCCGGGTCCTTCTCGATCACGGAGACATCATGAACAATCTTCTCCTGAACCGGATCTTCCGGAAAATCCCGAAGATCCAGAACATACTTTACCTCAACGGGCTGACCCACTTTCTTTGAGATGCTGTCCTGATTCATGGAAAGCGCCTCCACAACACCCGATCCGATGGTGCCATATCCCATCACTGCTATCTTCATCGTCCGTTCACTCCCTTGGTTATAATTTTATGTTAAAAAAATTCACTATAAAAGTCTCCGGCCTTCATAGTATGGATAGCCATGCGGCCACTGCCCGTAAGCGTGGCTGAATGATGAAAGTTCACTTTAAAATAGCGGTGAAAACACGATCTGCCTCCACCGCTAAAGAACACCTGTATTCACTTAAAAAATACTAACATAAATCGGAAGGGTGTGCAAGTTTTTTTTATTGTACGATCCCACTTATGCTCAAAGTTAGTTTCAACATTTGATTTCGGCCCCTGCACAGCATACATACGTTGTTTCTCTTTCTGTCCGGACATCCACTGTCTTTGATGCTGACATGGTACAACGGCGCGCCGTAAAAAACAATACGGCAAACTGTTTGTCAATTTCGAGTAAAACCGTACATTTAGTCCCTATGACGGTTACTCTCCCTCCATATCCATCAGATAAATCAGCATGCGCACCTGTACAATGGACATCTTGTCGTCAAAATCAATCCCGGTGATCTCCTTAATGCGGCCAAACCTTGCCAAAAAGGAGCTGCCTGCCCTGTAAGCAGCCGCGCCTTTCTCGCCATAACCTTTTCCACCTGAGCCGCCAGATAGCAAAAGACCGCAAAATCACTTTGCAGAAACGGGTGCTTCCAGGCAATCAGAGAAGCCACGCCCTCTGTGCGTAATAGCTATTCTGACTTTACTTTAAATGGAAACACCATCTCCTCCTGCCCTCTTTCCGATCAGCACCTTCTTCCCGCAGAAAGCAAACCCATACATCCGGACACGCTCCCCAGGAACCCCTTTCTCCACCAGCGCAGCTTCATATTTCCGATCCTCAATCTGCCTTAAAGCTGCCTCCACGGTATCCGAAAGCTCCTTCTCTTCCTCCGCATCCTGTACCTTAAATTCCAAGATGATCCCATCATCCCCCTGCTTTGGCTCCAGCATCACATCATAACGGCCAAAGCCGCTCTCCCGGTTGGAGGTTACGGCATAGCGGTCGGACAGCTCCACCAGAAGTCCTAAGACAAAACCGTGGTAGAAGCGTTCCGGCTCCGATGCTTCTGACGGTTTATTCCCCGTATCGAAGCTGCTGAACGTATTTAACGCTATTTTATTCATGTAATGGTTCATAGCTTTTACATCATCTTCCAACAACGCTTTGATAAAATCATTATAGCTTTCATCCTGTTCTGAAAACCAGCCCCGGATCATACTTTCAAACATCATCCGTACTTCCCTGTTGGTTAAGGTCAGCGTATAGCTCCAATGCCCCGGCAACTCAATAGCATCCACTTGGAGTACTCTCAGATAACCGTTCGCAAGCAGCAGGCTCCAAACCGAATTCCGCTTTGTACGCAGTTCCCCATATACAATCTGTTCATCAATCTCAACCTGCAGCGTCTCGCCCCGCATCAATCCTTCCAGATTTTGTTTAATTCCCTTGCTTCCCTCCCGAAGCAATTTTCCTACCAGACTGTTAGAACTGGAATTTGCCCAGTAAGGCGCCGCTTTCTTTTTATCAAGATAGTTCAGGACAGACCATGGATTATAAATATCCGCATACTTTCCAAAGGTAAATCCATCATACCATCTTTTTGCCTCCGATCTCCGATCCGACATCACAAATTCATCCAATGCCGCAAAAACCTCTTCCTCAGTAAACCCAAAACTATCCGCATACTTTTCAGAAGTGGTTGTCACCACCTCCAAGTTATTCAGATCAGAAAAGATCGATTCCCGGCTGACCCTGGTAATGCCCGTCATGATCGCCCGTTCCAGATAAGGATTTGTCTTAAATGTAGAATTGAACAGACTTCTGGTAAAAGAGACCAGCTCATCCCAATATCCGTCCACATAAGATTCCTGCATGGGCGTATCATACTCGTCCAACAAGATAATCACCTTTTTGTTATAATACTTATACAAGTACTTTGCCAGGCGGTGGAGAGAGATGGTCGCCGTAGTTTCCGGCATATCATCGGAAACACTTTGAAAATACGCCTTTTCCGCCGGAAGAAGGCAGTCCCCCTCCAAAATAAAGCTAAAGTCAGAATATAAATCCGCAAGAATCTGATTGATCCTCCGAACCGTCGATCGATAGTCGGTTTCCTTTACATTCGCGAAAGAAAGGAAAATCACCGGATAAGTTCCCTGCAAATTCCGGTATTTTTCATTATTCCAAATGGAAAGCCCTTCAAACAGTTCCACTCTGCCGGCATATTTTACGGAAAAAAATTGTTCTGTAATACTCATATTCAGTGTCTTTCCGAATCGCCGGGGACGGGTGATCAGCGTCACGCTGTCCCCTTCCTCCCACCATTCTGAAAGAAAAAAGGTTTTATCAATATAGAAATAATTTTCCTTTCGGAGTGTCTCAAAATCCTGACATCCAATGCTGATCGTTCTGGCCATATTCATGCCTCCCTGACCTTTTATTCACTTTCGGAATTTCGCTGTAACTGGTTTTGTGAAGTTCTGAAAGAATAGTTCTGTTTTATCACTGTTCAAGAACTATTCTATCATAATTTATCACGCCGGAAAACCCTGTAAATCATGCAGCGGCATCCTATAATCAACGACAAAAACCAAATAGACCTCTGCTACTGCTTAGACAGCATCAAAAATAAAATAACCTCGGAACCGCTGACAAAACTGGTATTCCAAGGTTATTTTTATTTAATATTTTATATATTTATGACTCCCGGTTCAAAACCAGCCGCGCCGCGCCGTACATCCCCGCGTCATTACCCAGCGTGGCCAAGCCGATTTCCGCCCTGCCTTTTCCCATCACCGTAAATGCCTTATAATACTCCTCGATGATGTCGAGCAAAAACTGACCCGCTTTCGACACGCCGCCGCCGATGACGAAAATTTCCGGGTCTGTGATATGGCTGATATAGTGCATGGCCAAAGCCAGATAGCGCATGCTGGTACGGACGGATGAGAGGGCTATGGCATCTCCCGCTTTTGCCGCGTCCAGAACGTCTTTGCAGCTGAAGCTGCACGCAGCCACCGCGGCCTCGTCGTCGAAACCTGCCCTGTTGCGCAAAACCGACGGGGCATTCGAATCAGCTAAGGCACGCCGGGCCACCTTTACAATGCCCGTGGCGGAAGCATACTGTTCGAGACAGCCGTGGTTCCCGCAGTTACATGCATCCGCCTCATCAAAATTCACCCGAAT
>Ga0137307_103138_pt1 | contig 10345 bp, 7 predicted proteins | sample NAcewD2O_March_2_FD_97180 | JGI IMG/M metagenome (GOLD analysis project Ga0137307, IMG submission 97180) | Mouse cecal microbial communities from Vienna, Austria - N-Acetylglucosamine amended D2O_March | ecosystem: Host-associated > Mammals > Digestive system > Large intestine > Cecum | place...
TTTTTCTACGCAATCGGAGTTGCCATTAATAATAATTTGAATTTTTTTATCTAAATTTATAGCCCTCCTGTATGCTCTTTGCTGCTTTTTTATCGCGGTCTCGGATATTTGGAATTCGCAATCGATTGTAAAGTCATTTGATGACTCAAAGTCGCTTTTGAAATTATGGAACTTTTCCACAATCTCAGGCTTAGAAATCACTTCCTCGCTAAAATTATCAAGATCAAAAGTGTCATGATCTTTGAAATATTGCAGGGCTTTATTAAGCAAGCTAATTTGCTCAGTTTTTGAGACCATAACAGTTTTGGGGAGTTCCTTTGTGACAAAGGATTTTGTCAAGGACATCAGATTTTCAGTATTTGTATACGTATCATTTATTTGACCAACATGAAGAAAATCGTCAATCCAATATTTTGCCGTAGTACCCTTATTGGTGTTGTCAACAACAGCAACTATAAATCCATTATCTTTTTCCGAATTGAAAATTAGGCATCCTTTGTCTAACTTTTTTACATCTATTCCTTTGTCTTCATTTATGTTGACATTTCCACTATGAACAGATGTTTTGAGAAATGTGCTTTTCTTCTCTGTTTTAAATAAACCTATGGCATCTATAACCAGATTGTCAAATTCTACGCCCTTGAAAAGGACAACGTAAAATTCCCCTTCCTTAATATTGGGATATAGACTTTGATTATATAAATGTTTCGCAAGATTAATTGATTGAGTATAAAACGATTCGTGGCTGTTAAAAATCTCAGATACGTATGAAAACACCTCATTGAGATTTAAGCTGGTATCATGGCGTAGATGGTAATATTCATCAGATGAAAATGCTCCCAAAAAGAAGGTAGACAAAGTGTCTTCTAAATCATTTGATATGGTTAAACAAGATTTTGATAAAACCATTCCTTCATCTGCGATTTTATTACCCACAATATGGATAGCCAATTGTGTTATCCGAGAATTAATAAAATTTGCTCTCATTTGGTAACGCGACTATTTAGATAATTCAAAAAATTAGTATAGACAATTAACTTTTGTTTGTCCATTACACTGAGGAGGTTTGATTTCAGCTGCCGTTTCTCTTTGACAGCCAATTTTTTTTGTGGAGTTAGAGACTTAATGTTAACTTCAAACTCTGCATTTCCTCCTTTGGAATTATAGTCAGGGAATCCGAAACATATACAAACAGTGCCTTTTTGACCTTTATAGTTGTATTCAAAAGTCGCATCGATACTCCATAATTCAAGATTACGATAAAACTTTTCCTCTTTCATGAACGACTTTTCGCTCAAAGATTTCCCCGATATTATTAGGCGTTGGATATTTTCCATCCAAAAGATTTCTGCGGGCAAAACGCAGTCGTCCTGCGGTTTGATAGATATGTCTTTGATATCGACGAAAGTAAAGATATCGTTATCTTCTATTTTTGTTGTTAAACGAAAGAAAAATGTAAACCTTGTGGAGTTGTCAAATTTAGAAAACAATATTTTCTGGGGATTAGCATCTTCTGTAAGTAGCCCCCTTGATTTAAATTGTTTTATTTGATTTTTTACAATATGTTCAGCTATATCCTTTGTCTCTGATGAGGTATGTGTTATTCTTATTGTCCCCTTGCCTTTATCATTAATTATTTCGACACAACCATAAAACTCATTTGTCTGCTCATACCAAGACTTATTCAAATCATGGCGAATTATTTGAAATGGAGCGATTATGTGGTTGGGATTTCCATTATGTTGAGCGAAGGTAATCGGTTGGGCAAGTTCACAGGTTGGCAAATGGCTTATTAAATATTCTTTAATATTTACAGCCATCATCTCAGACTGAAACAAAATTGAATCTGCCGGAAATGATATCTCTCGTGAGATTTTCTTTTCTGAGTCTTCTCTGCGAGAAAATGCATCACGTATTTTATCAAATTCTGCGGGAGAAAGCATTAGTGTTTGTAGAATTGGTACAAGATAGTCTTTGTCGGCATTTAGAACAAATACACCTCGCTCTTTAAGAATTGTCTGTAGCTCGTAAGCGGATATGAACTTCTGATTTGCAAATCCGCGTAAAGCTTCACCAAATGGGATGAATTTATCAATATCTTTATGTTCTATATTCATTGATTAAAGGCATTTAAGGGATTCATGTAATTGATAACTGAAATCGTATTTGTAAAATCACGATCATCAAAACCCATCTTGGTTTGTTTCTCAATAACATCGTGTTTTAAAGGACTATAATCAGGGAATCCAATAATGATATGACCGGGTAAATTAGTTGAAATGTCTTTTGCCAAACCAATAAGACGCATAAATGTATCCTTTTCAAATTTATCAATGGTTGCAATCATAAAGCAAGTTTCATTACTATTGCTAACATTTACCATCTTTATGGGTAAAATACTTGAGTTAAGGTACTCTACAGGAAGAATGTGACCGGTATTGTTCCGAGATTGAGGATTTATATTGCGTCCAGTAGAAGGATAATAGAACGAATAGCTATATGCCTTTTGAGATTGTAAATAGCGCAGAACTTCCATTATAAAAGCTGCTCGTTTATTGTCTACAATATAAATTGTCCTATTCTGAAGTATGTTGAGCCGTGCAGTCGCAACCTTACTGATGAGGTCGTCGTCACTGTCAGCTTGATTATTTAGCCAAAATAGAACGCCAACATCATTAACAGATTGACATCTGTAATCTGCTTGTGATTCATATTTAAGTTGAGAAATGGAGTAACATTCGACCTGATTTATCAAGTCAGTCATAAACCATTTAAATTCTTTTGTTGGGCTATTGGGGTATTTTTCTGTTTTGTATTTTGACGATATAATTATGTTGTTTAATTGACCGTCTACAAGCGGACTCATATATGAATACAGAAAATCTATGCCATGAGTATGAACGGCTCTCCCTTGTTTGTCTAAATGCTCGTTATTATTTTTCAAACAATTAATTTGGATTCCTTTGGCCGGATCCTTCCAACCTATAATGGACAAGAATCTTTCTACGATGTCTTCGCCGTATTCACCTATTTTCTTAGACCATTCGCCCATATTATTTTGTATTATTTTGTTCAGTAAGTGCGATAATTGTTTCGTCGCCGCAGATGTTGCGGATTTTCATGCGGAGAGGTTTGGTGTCGGCTTGGATAGTGCCGTTCCAGAAGTCGGAAGTTTTGCGGCCGTTGATAGTGACAGTGCTGCCCTTTTCGATTTTTATTTCGGAGTCGCCGTGCCACGGAGCGTTTTCCTCGGCTGTAGTGCAGTCGAGTGAAACCATCTCAATTGCTTCAAGTCCTTCAAGACTAAGCTCAATGGGCACAAACTTCTTTTTAGAGTTTGCCATCGCTTTTTGATTAAACTCCTTGATTTTGTGACTGACTCGGTCACTATAGAATCGTGTTATGGAGACTGCGAAAATATCAACCATTTTGGATGGGTCTTCGCTCACAGTGTACTCAACATCATCCTGAAGAATTGCATTGTCAAGCAATTCTTTTAGATCTCGAAGTTCTATCTCAATAACCGTATCATTGTTGTCTTTGATGAAGTCATCCAATTCTTGGCGGTCAACAATGTCAATATAATAGATGATTACACGTTTTACATTTGGAGATAGCTGAGGCATCGCATCGTTTATAATGCGATTTAGAGTTACAATATCCAGCACTCTTGATGAAGAGTCCATCAAATCGGGTAGATACACCGGAGAAGAGCCGTAAGTACTATCGGTAATGCCGCCTATCCACATTGAGCCAATCGTTGGGTCAATTCTCAATCCGGGAATGATGCGGGTGATTGCATCTTTTGTCTGAACCGGATTGCGATAAAGAGTTACGCCGTCCTGAACCTTTTTGATAGAAAAACTTGCGCCATTCGCCTTCAACCGGTCACGGGCGGTCTGGATACTGTTTATATTGACATCAGTGTGAATAAACGTTCTGTTCAGTTTATTTGCTACAGCGGCAGTTACACCACTTCCACCAAAGAAATCAGCAACAACCATACCCTCGTTGCTGCTTGCTGATATTACTCGTTCTAATAGTGATTCTGGCTTTTGTGTTGCATAGTCCACTAATTCTTTTCCTGTTTTAGAAGGAAGAATATCATCCCAGATACTCTGTACTCTTCTGCCTTTTGCTACATATTCGTCCTCGTATTCTTTCAAGTATGGAATACCCGTTGAAGAATAATATATTCTATTCTGCGCTTCAAGTACGTCAATATTCTCTTGTGAATAGCTCCAGTGTCTACCTTGGGGTGGACTTAGTAATTTCCCTCTAAATATTCTGGCTGGACCACTTCCAGGTGCTGTAATCGGACCAGGATAAAACTTCCGTCCTGTTTCTTTTTCTACATTGCGAAATCTGGTACTTTTATGAATATCGGTTAACTCAACATATTTACTATTAAATATATATTCTGAATTTTTTGAATACCAAAATATAGTGTCATGAACTACACCATATTTCACAGCATCATTGTGAGCTCCAGTTCGTTTCCATATAACTTCATTAAGGAATTTATCTTCACCAAAAATTTCATCAAGGAGAATTTTCACATAGTGGCCGATATGGTAGTCAAGATGAACGTATATGGAAGCATTCTCGCTCATTACTGAGCGAATAGCCATAAGATTTTCGTACATCCAGTTAAGGTATTTCTCCTTATCCCAGATGTCACCATACATTTTCTCTTCAAAGGCTTTCAGTTCGTCATCTTCCAGCTCTTGCTCAACCTGCTGCATCGCTTTTGCAACGAGTGGATTACGACGGATATATACTTTCTTGGCATAGTCGGCTCCACTCGCAAACGGAGGGTCGATGTAGACCAAATCAACTTTTATTCCTTTCTCCTTGAGATAGGCACAAGCAGAAACACATTCGCCATGGATTATCATGTTATCAGATGCATCCTCCCCGACACGTTCGGTCTCGGTGACTTCATAAAGCGGCATACCACGGAAAATACGCTCGGTCACTTTATCGCTCTCTCGATATCGAAGTATGCGTTGGGTACGGACGAAGTTATCGAGTACTGCTTGCCCCGATACCGTTGTGGGAAAATATGGAACGTATTTTATAGCCATGGCTTTATTCGTTTAGCAGAAATGTGTTGATTTTGTTAATAGTCTTCTGGAGTCGCTCCTCTTTTGTAAGCGTGTCCTCAATGTAAAGGAAATCAAATCGTGGATAGCCGATTTTATCATTGTTAAGTTTGATAAACGACTCTTCCATGAATTGTTTACGTGGGACAAACTTACCGGCAAATCCTTCGCCCTTGGTTTCGATGATGATTACTTTATTAATGGTATTATCGGAATTGCGAGTGAGCATGAGGAAATCCGGATAATAATTCCCATCTAACTTCCAAACTTTGCCACGCTTTGTGTAGCATCTAATACAGAAGTCAGTGAGCGTGTCATCTCCATTAAAGTAGAACTCAACGCTCTCTTTTGATTTTAGATAGCCGATTATGCTATTAAGGTAATCATCCTCCAAAGAACTGTCAAGATGGTAAGGCAGATAATGATATGTACGGTCATTAACTGATTTCTCAACGTCAGGCAATGGTGATCCATGTTCAATAAGATATCTGCGAACTTCTTCCGATATTGTTTCAACGGGGTTGCTGTCCTGATTGATAATCTCTGCAACCTTTTTCTGTGAGGGAGAGTAGATTGCAGATTTGCTTACTTCAATCGGGGACTTAAGCGCATTGACTTTAAGCAACGACGCTTTTTCGGGCATCAGTTCCTCTGAAATGTTGAATCTGCGGCGTGTTGCAAAGCAGTTTCGTATATCGGAGCGTACTTTGCTTTGATCTATATCGCTGCTATAAACAGCAACCTCGTCATTGACAACGATAATTTTATTAAATATACGTTTAAGCTCTGCCTCATATCTTGTCAGTGTTTCAATGTCAAGCAGACCTAAACTCTCTTTGACAATGCTATCAAGCCAAAGACGATAATTAGCAGACTCAGCATAATCATAGCCTACGGCACTTTCTGACGCTGTATCAGCAGGGTCGAAGCCTTGCGTGTAAATCACGGTGGTATCTGAAACAGGTGGTTGGTATGTTCGCAGATAGTCTCCAATGTCCGTGATTTGAGCAGTCTCAATGGTGTTATAGTTTATATTTATCTGATAATAGTCAATAGGAGGCAATTTCAGCCGCTCCATACGAGAGTAGCGGTTAAGCGTTACAAGATCATCAAGTTTCTTACCACCAAATTCTGTAATTGTAGTATATTGCTGTTCTTGCAACTGCTGATTGAGTTTGTCGGCATTGAACTTGTTGAGCCAAATCAAAGCCGTTTCCTTACGGGCGTTATCGACTTCTCGCAGACACCGGCAACTAATCTGCAATACCATATTCTGGGGGCATGAATTGCGCTGGGATAAAATTACTCCCGTAAGGCTTTTACAGTTCCAACCCTCTCGACCTATGCCAACCAGCAGAATAATCCTTTTCTTGGACGTAGGGGAATCAAGAGTAGAAAATTCGAACTGGGCATCTTCATCGATTTGATAGTCAGAGTTACCTTTGTGGTACTTTAGAATTGATTCCGTGGGATTAATTCCCAACTCTGCACATATAGCACATGCGGTCGGGTAAATATCTTCTTCAAGATCCTTGATTTTAGGGGCATAAATTGCCACCTTAGCCGATGTTCCGTTAGAATAGACAGTCTCGGCATATTTATCGAAAAATTCTCTCAATCCTCGGCTTATAATCTCTGTTGAGTCGAGATTGGCATGACGTACGGTAGGTATTTTCAAGAAGTTGCCAATACCGTTGATAAGCGGATAGTACGTTACGACATTCGCGTACTGAGTACATTTTACCGACAACTCATCAGTAATCTTAATTCGTGAAGCCGGATCCATATTCGGTGTGCCGGAGAAACCAAGCACGGAATTAAAATTACTTTGTTCCGTCCATTTATTCACGACCTTGCGCAGCTTTTGGTCATCGCTGGCATGATGAACTTCGTCAATTAGGACGCACAATCCGGGAATCTTGCCTATTTGTTCTCGCAGTTCATTAGCTTGGCGTGTCGCCTCGTACTCTTTGCGTTCATCTTCCGGCAACGATTTCAGAAGCGACTCGTCGATGCTGAAATTATTGTCAACTCGGTCAAGGATAACCTTTTCAGCATTCGTCACGGCAACGAGACCCATAAGATTTGGATTCGCAGTATGCATGCTGATTTTTCGGGCATTTGGATTCTTTACGATATTGCTCTTAGAAGCAGATGAAGATTCCTGTAGCCACTCATATTGTATGAGGCTTTTCAGATTTGAGGCAACCGGATCTGGCAGAATCCATAATGGATTGAAATTTTGTATATCTCTCAGACTCGGGACAATCGAAGATTTCAGTCCGGACGGAACAAAAAGGATGAAGTTATGAGCAAAAATAGGATTATCCGGCTCTGCCAAAGCGAAATATAAATTCAGATATATCAAAGCCGCCATAAGATAGGTCTTGCCGGCTCCCATAGGTATACTGAACAGATAATCAGGATAGGTTACATTGAAAAAAAGTTCCTTGATGACTCCTGTATAATCAATTGAGTCCGGCGCTTTTTTAATGGCTGCAACAATTTTTGACGAGTTTACATTGCCATTCTCGTCACTTATAGAGGCATACTCCCACAATGCCAATGCTGCAGGATTCGCCTCAAGTATTTCCCTTGTAGCTCTGTTAACTTCAAGGTCATCTACATTTGTAGAATTAAATTTTCCCGAAGCAAAAAGTTCCCATAAAGGCTGATTTTTACATTCAATCTTCAGGAACAGATAGGTTTTTATAGATTCAATCTGAGCATCACGCATTCTATGCTGACGTTCAATATAAGATATGAGGTCAGAAACGACACAACAGGGCGAGTTGAGCCATTCATCTCTCTTCCTTTCTATTATCTTATAGAACATAGCGTAAACTCTAATCTATAACCTTACTATTAATCAAATCATCAACATTAACTTCTAATAGCCGTGCTATTTTAACAAGAGTAGGCAAATCGGGCTGCGAACTATTAGTACACCATTTTGAAACTGTAGATGGATTTACATTTAATTGCTCACATAGCCATTTATTTGTCTTCTTTTTCTCTGCTAAAACTACTTTTAATCGGTTTATATCAGTTTCCATGTCAATAATATTTGTTATCCATCTGCAAATTTAATGAAAATTCTTCACATGACAAAGAATTGTGTTGTGAAATATAACGAACAAAGACACCCCGGCAAGAGGGTGAGTCTTGTCGGGGTGATGTGGTGGGATTGGGGATTAGTAGAGGCGGAGGCAGGTGATGTCGGGTTCTTGCTGCGCAAGCGGCAGGCCGTTAACTTTGACGAAGTGAGGATCGTCACTCTCGGTCTTGTCGAAGGCAAAGGCGAGGTGCTGGATGCGGTGCTTGGGGCAGAGCTGCATGAGGAAGTTGGTGAACTTTCTCAGTTCGGCGGCGAGCCATTTTATATCGTTTGTCGAGGGGACTCCACCGAGCAATAGCACGTTGTCGGGGAGTTTAAAGGCTCCGTCCGCAGTCGTCAGGATTACGAGCGACACGGCAAAGGTCGCATCTTCCGAGGTAAGACTGGCTCCGTTGGTGTACTCCTTATATTGCAGTTTCGTGGTCGGAGTGCCGAAGTTGTCGGCGAGATATTTCTCGATGTCGGCAAGTGCTGCTTTCAGTCGAGAGTCGCTTACGACCGATATGTCGGTGGGCGGTTCTGCGCTTGTTGCAGCGTTGGTAGCGGGTGTAGCCTTACGGACAAAGATGTTTTTTACACGCGAGAGGAGCTGGTTGATGTTGTTGAGTGCTGTCATTTTCTGGAATTTTTCTTGTTGGTTTTGGAATTGAGTTCGTTGATTTTTTCTTCGAGGCGGTGCTTCTGGTCGAGGGCGCGGGCAGTTTCCTGCACACGGCCTTCGTAGTCTTTCACCTCTTTTTCGATTTGCTTGACACGTTCAGGGTCGCGGAACCAGCTCTGAATACTGTCGAGACCTTCGGAGTTAACTCCTCCGTGCATCAGGACGTAGTGATACTTGATGTCGGAGATACGGGCTCGTTCGATGCGCGACTCCTGCCAGATAGTGGCAGCTCCGAAGAAGATGAAGGTGAACACCGAGATGAACATAGCGAGGTAGACCTGCCATGATTCCTTGGCGATGTGGATGGTCTTTTCAATCTTCTGCACCGGCGGATTGGCGGTAAAGTCGTCAATCTTATTGGTGATTTCGGTCTTCAGGTCGTTGACCTCGGTTGTCAGATTGCTTCCGATTTCGCTGACCGTCTGCGTCTGGGTTTCGATGGATGACTGCATCTCATCGACTTTCTCGGTGACGGCTGACGTTATGGTGGTACCCATGTTGTTCAGGTCATCGGCGGTGGCGCAGTTGAGTTGAGACTCCTTGATTTCGGTACACGTACCGTTGATTGTGCTGAGGTCATCAGCGATGTTCTGGAGAATGTCCTCCTGAGAATTTTCAAAATTTTCTTTCATGTTTTTCTGTTTTTGAAATTACACACTTCTGCCTCTTTTTCTCTTTTGACGGCGTTTCATCTCGTTGATGAATGCCTCTTCTTCCGGGTCGTAGGCAGGTCCGACTTGGAAGAGACCACCTAGTGCATTGCCGAGTCCTTCGACCATATCGGCGCCGGCTTCGATGATTTTTGCAACGGCACTCGGTTCTTGTTTAGGCTGCTGTCGCATCGGTTTTGGCGAGGGCGATGCAGGCTGGGACTGTCGGTTTTTATTTCGGTCGAGTGCCTTGCAGATGACATCGTAGGAGCATCTGCCGTTGCGGTCAACCTGCGCGGCCTTGAACTTCTGACCATCCTTGAAGTAGGACAGACCATCGACTTCGGTAGAACCGCGTCGGAATTTCTTCCTTACCGTTACACCTTTTTGTGCGAGTTCGCGCTGAAAAGTAGTCCAGTCTTTTGCCAATTTCTTAGCGGCTTGAACGGCGAGATAAATCTCCTGTCGGATTTTCAGCCGTCCTTTCAGACTTTGGGTTTTCACGTTGTCTTTGTTCTCACCATAGGTCAGACCGTACTTCTTTTTCATCTCGTCGCATATCTCATTGTTGCGGTAATATTCGAAACTGTCGCTTACACATTTACCGTCATTATCCACCCGGTTATAGACGATGTGGCAGTGCGGATGCTCCTTGTCAAGATGCCGGACAATGATAAACTGGGTGTTTTTTATCCCCATTTTATCCATATATTCCAGCGCGAGCTTCACCATAAATTCATCGCTCATGCGCTCGGCATCTTTCGGGGAATACGACAAAGAAATGTGTCCGCACCAGTGCTTGACCCTGCTG
>Ga0137307_102804_pt1 | contig 10332 bp, 21 predicted proteins | sample NAcewD2O_March_2_FD_97180 | JGI IMG/M metagenome (GOLD analysis project Ga0137307, IMG submission 97180) | Mouse cecal microbial communities from Vienna, Austria - N-Acetylglucosamine amended D2O_March | ecosystem: Host-associated > Mammals > Digestive system > Large intestine > Cecum | place...
CTCTGCCTTCGATTTCGATCATGTCGGCTTTTGACATGGTTCATGACCTCCTGTACACTTTAATTGCATATTTGATATCTTCATTCCGGACGGGCCGGTTTTTCGGCAGGTCCAGTGCCTGCTTTGCAGCCCCGTCAGGATGGCAGATCGGATACAGATGAATTTTCTTTTTCCGCTTGGGCTTTTCCACGGTGCGTCTCTTTCCGTCGGCTATCCATACATATTCGCCCAACTGTCCTATTATCACAAAAATATCGTCTTTATCATGGCCGGCTTTTGATTTCACCAGACTTCCCGTCTCAAAGGGCTGCATGTTTTCACCTCATGGATAAAATTTCAGGTTCTCCGTCCGTAATCAGTATGGTATTCTCATAGTGTGCGGACAGCGATCCGTCTGCAGTTACCACGGTCCACTTGTCTTCCAGCCATTCTACTTCCCGCTTTCCCATGTTGATCATCGGTTCTACCGCCAGCGTCATTCCCGGCACCAGTCTGATTCCCTTCCGTCTCTGCCGGAAATTGGGGATCTCCGGCCCCTCATGAACTCTGGACCCGATGCCGTGGCCTACCAGCTCCCGGACCACGCCGTAATGGAAACGGTCCGCACATGCGTTGACCGCAGCGGAAATCTGATGCAGATAATTCCCGGCCCTGGCATACCGAATCCCCTCAAAAAAGCACTGACGCGTCACGTCGATCAACTGTTCCGCTTCCCGGCTGATCTCGCCCACCGCCAGCGTCCTGGCAGCGTCGGAATGATAACCGTGATAACATACGCCCGCATCCAGACTGACGATATCCCCCTCCCGGATTCTGTGCTTTCTATTCGGAATCCCGTGAACCACCTCGTTGTTTACGGAAACGCAGACAGCCGCGGGATATCCGTTATAATTCAGAAAAGAGGGTGTACAGCCAAAATCCCGGATCACCTGTTCTCCCACCCGATTGATATCCATGGTGGACATGCCTGGCTTCAATGCCTTTGCCATTTCATCATGAACCACAGCCAGAATCTTTCCGGCTTCTCTCATCAGTTCAATTTCCCGGGCTGATTTGATTGTCACCGCCATAGGTTATTCTCCCAGCACCTTTACGATATCGGCAAATACCTTTTCCATCTCCTGGGTGCCGTCCACTTCATGCAGCACATTTTTATCGCCGTAGAACTGAATCAGCGGCTTTGTCTGCGCATGGTACACGGACAGACGGTTCTTTACGGTTTCCGGCCTGTCGTCATCCCGCAGCACCAGCTCCCCGCCGCAGCGGTCGCAGATGCCCTCAACTTTTGTGGGGATATGTACGATATGATACGTCGCGCCGCATCCCGGACAATATCTTCTGCCGCTCATCCTTGCCACAATGTTCTCATCCGGAACCTCTACGTTAATCGCAAAGTCCACGGCCTCATTCCGCCCGGACAATGCGTTTTCCAGACATTCCGCCTGCGGAATGGTTCTGGGAAATCCGTCCAATACATAGCCGTCCGCACAGTCCGCCTGACTGATTCTGTCGATCAGAAGATCCACTGTCAGCTCATCGGGAACAAGCTGTCCGGCATCCATATACGTTTTTGCTTTTTTCCCCAGCTCGGTGCCGTTTTTGATATTGGCTCTGAAAATGTCACCGGTGGAAACGTGAGGAATGTGATACTTATCCGCAATTTTTTTCGCCTGTGTCCCTTTGCCGGCCCCAGGCGCACCCAGCATAATAATCTTCATATGTTCTTCTCCATTTTCCATAAGTATTCCCATTTTATGGAATTTCAATACATACCCCTTTGATCAGTACCATATACATGCTTAGGCGATTATGAAATCATAATCGCCTCCAGCATATAAATAATCACCTTAATAATTAATAAACAATCCTTCCGTACGCACATCCTTGTAGCTTCTCTGCTGCATCATCGTCTCCACCTGTTTCAGAGTCTCCAGGACTACGCCCACGATAATAATCAGGGATGTCCCCATAAAGGAGAGGCGGCTGACGTTGAAGATGCCCGAAAAAAGGATCGGAATCAGCGCTATAATCATAAGACCGACAGCGCCGACAAAAATAATATAATTCAGAATCCTCGCCAGGTAATCCGAGGTAGGTTTTCCGGGCCGGATACCGGGAATAAAGCTGCCCTGCCGCTTCATCGTATCTGCAATCTCAATCGGGTTAAAGGTAATGGACGTATAGAAATAAGCAAACACGATAATCAGGCCGCAGTAAACCAGCAGTCCGATGGAATATACCGGCGCGTCCGGACGGCACCAGTTGGAAGAATTCAGCGCAAGCAGAATCTTGCCGCCAATCGTTGAATAATCCACATTGAAAAACTGAGCGATCATACCGGGCGTCGTCATCAGAGAGGACGCAAAGATCACCGGAATTACGCCGCCGGTATTCACCTTTAAAACAAGAGGCTTATTATAGGAACGTCCGGCCGCCATCATACGGTTGGACATTTTGGCGGAATTCTGAATCGGAATTCTTCTCTCGCCGTCCTGTAAAAGCACGGTGAACGCCAGCATCACAAACAGCACGGCTACGATAATTACAATCGCAAGCACCTTCATGGCCACGTCGGCATTTGCGATAAATCTTTCGTACAGCGTGACAAAATCATCGGGAAGTCCGGAGATGATATTAATCAGCAGAATCATGGAAATGCCGTTTCCCACTCCTCTTTCCGTGATCCGCTCACCAAACCACATCAGCAGACCGGCACCGGCCGTCATCGCCGCCACAGCCACAAGAACGGTGTACCAAGTATATACGGGCAGCAGTCCCTGCGCACCCAGGCCGATGGACATAGCGCTTCCCTCTATGATGGCCAGCAGAATCGTCAGCCATCTGGTGATCATCGTGATCTTTTTCCGCCCGTCCTCACCGTCCTTCTGCATCTCCTCCAGCTTCGGAATCGCGATGGTCAGAAGCTGCATCACAATGGAAGATGTGATATAAGGGCTGATATTCAGCGCGAAAATGGACATGTTCATCAGAGAACCGCCCGTAATCGCGTCGAAAAAGTTAAAGGCATCGCCAGTCTGCGCCTGAAGCAGACTGGCAATATAGGAAGTATTCACACCAGGAACCGGAATCTGACATCCGATTCTGACCACGACCAAAATGAAAAACACGAATAAGATTCTGTCCCGTATCTCCCGGATCTGAAATGCTCTTTTCAGTGTTTTAATCATACTAGATCACCTCGCAGGTTCCACCTACAGCTTCAATTTTGGCCTTTGCTCCCTCGCTGAAAGCATCCACCTTTACATTTAATTTCTTGGTCAGCTCGCCGTTTCCAAGAATCTTAACGCCGTCGCGGGGATTCTTCACCACGCCGCTCTCTACCAGCGCAGCTACCGTTACCTCGGCGCCTTCCTCAAACCGCTCAAGGGCGGATACGTTAATTCCCACGATTACCTTGGAATTTCTGTTTGTGAATCCTCTCTTGGGAATTCTTCTGTATAAAGGCATCTGACCGCCTTCAAATCCAGGTCTGGTAGCGCCGGAACGTGCCTTCTGGCCTTTGTGTCCCTTGCCGGCCGTCTTACCGTTTCCGGAACCATGGCCGCGGCCTCTTCTGAAATCATCACTCTGCTTAGAACCTTCTGCGGGACGTAAATTGGATAAATCCATGCTCTGCACCTCCTTTACTCTATGTTAGATTTCTTCTACTTTTACCAAATGCTTCACATGCCAGATCATGCCTCTTACGGCATCATTGTCCGGCAGCTCAACTGTCTTGTTCAGTTTTCTGAGGCCAAGGGCTTCGACAGTTTTTTTCTGCTTCGGCACGGCGCCGATCGGAGATTTCACCAATGTGACTTTTAATTTATCTGCCATTTTTCGTTTCCCTCCAGTTTAGCCAATCAATTCGTCTACGGATTTCCCTCTGTTCTTCGCAACTTCCTCGGGAACCTTCAGTGCGCTTAATCCCGCCAGCGTTGCCATTACAACATTCTGCTTATTGTTAGAGCCAAGGGATTTCGTACGAATGTTCTTAATACCTGCCAGCTCCACAACGGCACGCACGGGACCGCCTGCGATAACACCGGTACCGGCGGAAGCCTTCTTCAAAAGGACATGGGCGCTTCCGAACTTGCCCAGGAAATCATGGGGGATACTGTTATTCTCATCGGTGGGAACCGTAATCAGTCTCTTTGCGGCATCCTCTTTTCCTTTGCGGATGGCTTCGGGAATTTCAGCGGCTTTTCCGATTCCGGCGCCAACATGTCCGTTTCCGTCGCCCACAACCACCAAAGCAGAAAATCTGAAATTACGTCCGCCCTTTACTACTTTTGTAACACGTTTGATCGCAACGACCTTTTCTGTCAATTCAAGCTGGCTGGCATCAACAATTGTACGTTTCATGTGTTCTCCTCCTTGATTAGAATTCCAGACCAGCTTCTCTTGCTGCATCTGCCAGTGCTTTCACCTTACCATGATATATGAAGCCGCCTCTGTCAAAAACAACCGTCGTGATACCTTTTTCCAGCGCTTTCTTTGCGATCACGGTACCGAGATAAGATGCCGCCTCCACATTGTTGGTTTTCTGAAGCTCCGCCTTTACATCTTTCTGAAGTGTAGATGCGGAAACCAGGGTGTTCTGGGCATCATCGTCAATAATCTGCGCATACATATGATTATTGCTTCTGAACACAGCCAGACGAGGTCTCTCGGCAGTACCGGCGAAACGATTACGAATTCTATTGTGTTTTTTCACACGAACCTTGCTTCTTGCTTCTTTCCTAATCATTCTAAGTTCACCCTCCTAATTATTTCTTACCTGTCTTACCGACTTTACGTCTGATCACTTCGTCAGCATACTTGATACCTTTTCCCTTGTAAGGCTCAGGGCGTCTCTTGTCTCTGATTTCAGCAGCATATTGGCCTACTTTTTCTTTATCGATACCTTTTACGATAATTTTATTCTGTCCGTCTACCACAGCTTCAAGTCCGTCAGGATCCGTCATCTCGACAGGGTGAGAATAACCGAGGGAAAGAACCAGTTTTTTACCTTGCTTTGCGGCTCTGTAACCAACGCCGTTGATCTCGAGAACCTTCTCATAACCTTCCGTAACGCCTTTCACCATGTTGGCGATCAGTGTTCTGGTCAGACCGTGCAGTGATTTCATCTTCTTTAAATCATTGGGTCTGGATACCACAATCTCAGCGCCTTCCAGCTTGATCTCCATTTCCTCCGGCAGCACTCTCTCCAGAGTTCCCTTAGGACCTTTTACAGTCACCTTATTATTTTCTGCAATATCGACAGTTACGCCTGCCGGTACCGCGATTGGCATTTTTCCTATACGTGACATGCCCGTACCTCCATATTTTTCCAAATTATTAGTTTGATACTTCGTTCTTCTAAGCTCAAAAGAACCTCGCTAAGAATCACGAAGGGCTTTCACACTAAGCTCGAAAGAACCTCGCTAAGTGTTCAATGTTTCGCCAAGTGTTCTCGAAAGAACACACCACAAGGGTGAACTTTCACACTAAGCTCGAAAGAACCTCGCTAAGTGTTCAATGTTTCGCCAAGTGTTCAATGCCTACCATACAAACGCAAGAACTTCTCCGCCTACGTTTAACTCACGCGCTTCTTTATCCGTAACCACACCTTTATTGGTGGAGATGATTGCAATGCCCAGGCCGCCCAGTACTTTGGGAAGCTCGTCGGTATTTGCGTATACCCGCAGACCCGGTTTGGAAATTCTCTTGAGTCCGGAAATGATTCTCTCGTTTTTGTCTTTGCCGTATTTCAGTGTAACACGGATGGTCTTGAAACTGCCGTCCTCAACCACATCATATTTTCTGATATAACCTTCCCGAACCAGGATGTCGGCAATAGCTAATTTCATCTTGGATGAAGGAATATCTACTGTATCATGTTTCGCAGTATTTGCATTACGGATTCTTGTAAGCATATCTGCAATGGGATCACTCATCGTCATTTTCGTTCCTCCTACTTTATATGAACCTATTACCAGCTTGCTTTCTTTACTCCGGGAATCTGACCCTTGTATGCTAATTCACGGAAGCAGATTCTGCAGATTCCGTATTTTCTCAGATAAGCATGGGGACGGCCGCAGATTCTGCAGCGGGTATATTCTCTTGTTGAAAATTTCGCTTTACGCTGCTGCTTAATTTTCATCGAAGTTTTAGCCATGAGATATTCCTCCTAATTATTTCTGGAAAGGCATATTGAATAATGCCAACAGTTCGCGGGCTTCCTCATCGGTCTTTGCCGTGGTGACAAAGATGATGTCCATGCCTCTTACCTTGTCAACCTTATCGTACTCGATCTCAGGGAAAATCAGCTGCTCTTTGATACCCAGCGCATAATTGCCTCTGCCGTCGAAGGCATTCGGATTCACACCTCTGAAGTCACGTACACGGGGCAGGGACAGGTTGATCAGACGATCTACAAACTCGTACATCCGCTCGCCTCTTAAAGTCACTTTGCACCCGATGGCCATTCCCTCTCTGATCTTGAAGTTTGCCACGGATTTCTTTGCCTTTGTGAGAACTGCTTTCTGTCCGGCGATGGTCTCCAGATCTTTTACCGCGGTCTCCAGAACCTTGGCATTTTCCTTCGCCTCGCCTACGCCCATGTTGATGACAACTTTCTCCAGCTTCGGAACTTCCATAATATTTTTATAGTTGAATTTTTTCATCATTGCGTCTACAATCTCATTTCTGTAGACTTCTTTTAATCTACTGCTCACCTTCCGGAACCTCCTTTCTTCGAATTAGTCGATTGCTTCGCCGGTTGCCTTCGCCACACGAACTTTTTTGCCGTCTCTCACTTCAAAACCGATTCTCGTGGGCTTGCCGTTGTGAAGGTACATTACGTTTGACACGTCGATGGGAGCTTCCTGTCTGACGATGCCGCCTGCCTGGTTCGCAGCGCTGGGCTTCGTATGCTTCGTCACCATGTTTACGCCCTCAACCACAACTCTGTGGTTCTTGGGGTCTACATGAAGCACTTTGCCTTCTCTGTCTTTATCTTTGCCGGCAATGACTTTTACCGTATCGTTTCTTTTAATCTTACTCGTCGCCACTGTCTACACCTCCTATAATACTTCCGGAGCCAGGGAAACGATCTTCATAAACTGATGGTCTCTCAGCTCTCTTGCTACAGGCCCAAAAATACGGGTGCCTCTGGGGGTCTGGTCATCTCTGATGATAACAGCCGCATTCTCATCAAATCTGATATAAGAACCGTCTTTCCGACGGGTTGCGTTCTTCGTACGTACTACAACAGCCTTTACGACATCGCCTTTTTTGACAACACCGCCTGGTGTTGCATCTTTAACGGTAGCAACGATCACATCGCCGATTGCCGCATATCTTCTTGTGGAACCGCCCATCACACGGATGCAGAGCAATTCTTTTGCGCCTGTATTGTCAGCTACCTTCAGTCTGCTTTCCTGCTGAATCATGCCTGCTTACTCCTTTCGACTATTTCGCCCTTTCGATAATCTCCACAAGTCTCCATCTCTTGTCCTTGGACAGAGGTCTTGTCTCCATTACTCTAACGGTATCGCCAACGGCACACTCATTTTTCTCGTCATGCGCCTTTAATTTATAAGTTCTTTTTACGATCTTGCCATATAAAGGATGTTTTACGTGTTCTTCGATGGCCACTACGATGGTCTTATCCATCTTATCGCTGACAACTTTCCCTCTACGGGTTTTTCTTAAATTTCTTTCCACAACAGCTCCTCCTTCATTAGAACTATTATCACGCATTGGCCTTCTCAGTAATCACAGTCTGAATTCTGGCGATATTCTTGCGCACCTCTTTAATTCTGCTTGTGTTTTCTAACTGATTTGTTGCGTTCTGGAATCTCAGGTTGAAAAGCTCCTTTTTCGCAGCTACTAATTCCTGTTCTAACTCTACATTCGACTTTGCTCTTAAATCTTCTACAAATTTATTCGTTTTCACCGTTAGCACCGCCTTCCAAATCCTCACGAGATACAATCTTACATTTACAGGGCAGCTTGTGCATAGCCAGACGAAGAGCCTCTCTGGCCACTTCCTCGGATACGCCTGCGATCTCGAACATCACGCGGCCCGGCTTTACAACCGCAACCCAGTACTCCAGAGAGCCTTTACCGGAACCCATACGGGTTTCAGCGGGCTTCTTGGTGACGGGCTTGTGGGGGAATATATCCACCCAAACCTTACCGCCGCGGCGGATATATCTTGTCATTGCGACACGCGCTGCTTCAATCTGGTTGGAGGTTATCCAGCCCGGCTCCTGAGCTACAAGACCGAAATCGCCGTAAGCGACGATATTGCCCTTCGTAGCATTGCCTTTCATTCTGCCGCGCATCTGACGGCGTCTTTTGACGCGTTTAGGCATTAACATTATTGATTTCCTCCTTCAACCTGATTTTTACCGAGGACCTCGCCCTTGTAAATCCAGACCTTAACGCCTATTGCGCCGAAGGTCGTATGCGCGGTAGCAACGCCGTATTCGATGTTGGCGCGCAAAGTCTGAAGAGGAATCGAACCCTCGCGGTACTGTTCGCTTCTTGCGATTTCCGCTCCGTCAAGACGGCCGCTGACCATAGTCTTGATGCCCTTTGCACCTGCCTTCATAGCTTTGGACATAGCCTGCTTCATAGTGCGGCGGAAAGACGCTCTGCCCTCGAGCTGCTTTGCGATGTTCTCTGCAACGAGCTGCGCGTCCGCGTCGGGAGCCTTGACCTCCATAATGTTGATGCTGACCTTTTTATCGGTGTTGCCGAGCAGCTTTTCTACTTCTTTCTTAATCTGCTCGACGCCGGAGCCTGCCTTACCGATGAGAGTAGCGGGGCGGGAGGTGTGGATAGCCACGACAAACTTATCCGCCGCTCTCTCTATGGTAATTTTGGAGATTGCGTTTTCATAGTATTTCTTTTTGATGAACTTACGCACTTTGTTATCCTGCACGATGTTGTCGGCAAAATGCGCTTTGTCAGCATACCACGTTGAGTTCCAGGGTTTGATTATACCGGTTCTGAGTCCGTTCGGATCAACTTTTTGTCCCATTGTGATACCTCCTTATGCCCTTGAGTCGAGCACCACGGTGATGTGGCTCGTTCTCTTGTTGATGCGATAGGCTCTGCCCTTGGATACGGCTTGAATACGCTTCAAGGTCGGACCTTCGTCGGCATAGCACTCTGCAATAAACAAATCGTTTCTTGCAAGATTCATATTGTTTTCGGCGTTAGCGATAGCGCTGTTGACAAGCTTGAGAAGCGGCTCGCTTGCCGCCTTGGGAGTATTCTCAAGGATAGCTACTGCCTCGGTCACGGGTTTACCCTTGATGATGTCGAGAACAATTCTCACCTTAAAGGGAGAAATTCTGACATATTTAGCAGTTGCGCGCGGTCTGGAATCAGCCTTAGCCTTACGCTCCAAAGCCTTTTGTTTACTTCTGGTAGCCATATATTCCTCCTTTATCTGCCCGTAGTTTTGTCGCCCGCGTGACCTCTGAAGGTGCGCGTAGGAGCAAACTCGCCCAGCTTGCAGCCGACCATATCCTCGGTGACGTACACGGGAACGTGCTGCTTGCCGTTGTGGACAGCGATAGTGTGTCCGACCATCTCGGGGAAAATCGTAGAACTTCTCGACCAAGTCTTGACGGACTCGCGTTTGCCCGATTCGTTCATTGCGTTAATTCTGTTGATAAGGCGCTCCTCAACATAGGGGCCTTTTTTAACACTTCTGCTCATTTTCTCCTCCGATTAGTTCACGCGCTTAATAATGAACTTATTAGACGCATTTTTCTTCTTTCTCGTCTTATAACCCAAAGCAGGCTTGCCCCAGGGAGTTACAGGAGAAGGCATACCGACGGGTGACTTGCCTTCGCCGCCTCCGTGCGGGTGGTCGTTCGGGTTCATAACGACGCCGCGGACGGTAGGACGCACGCCCATATGACGGGTCTTACCGGCTTTGCCGATACGAATAATCTCGTGGTCGATGTTGCCGACCTGACCGACAGTAGCTCTGCAGCCGATGACGATATATCTCATCTCGCCGCTGGGCATACGCACGATAGCGTACTTGCCTTCCTTAGCCATAAGCTGAGCGGCATTACCCGCGGCTCTCGCTATGACGCCGCCCTTGCCGGGCTGCATCTCGATATTGTGAATCATAGTACCCACGGGAATAGCGGAGAGGGGAAGCGCGTTGCCGACCTTGATATCCGCGTTTTCGCCGCTCTCGAGAACGTCGCCGACGTTAAGACCGAGAGGCGCGAGGATATATCTCTTTTCGCCGTCCGCATAGTTAAGAAGCGCAATGTTTGCGGAGCGGTTGGGGTCGTACTCGATTGTTGCAACCTT
>Ga0137307_103145_pt1 | contig 10330 bp, 15 predicted proteins | sample NAcewD2O_March_2_FD_97180 | JGI IMG/M metagenome (GOLD analysis project Ga0137307, IMG submission 97180) | Mouse cecal microbial communities from Vienna, Austria - N-Acetylglucosamine amended D2O_March | ecosystem: Host-associated > Mammals > Digestive system > Large intestine > Cecum | place...
CTACGCTACAACTATTCTTACAAGTGCACGATCCTCAAAGACCTTTGCTACTTCTACGTTGTAGCAAAGTCTCAATTCTTTTAACTGTTTTTCCGATGTTATCCAAAACATGCTTGCACCTCCTTAATGTTTAATACTTCTGTTAAATCACAAAGACGGCTATTTAATGCCGTCTCAATGTCATCTTTGTTTATTCCTTTTTCTGTCAATGACTGTCGGATCAAATTTTGATATCTTTTTGGCAATTGACAAATATAAACTGTTTTATTCAAAAAAACAAACACCCTCTTTTCAATCCAACCACTCAATATCCTTATATTCACCATTTTTAATGCCTTCAAGAACTTCTTTCAAACATTCATCAGACATTATAATTTCATCTAGCCAATCATCAATTCCTTTGCTAATCTTTTCCGAAACTGTTTCCTTAGTATGATAATCTGTGTGGTCAACCTCCGCCCAATCATAATCATTTACATAACCACGTTTCATATATATTCTATATGCAGTGCTTTCAAAATCATAATCATAAAAGGTTGTGATTTTTCTGATTTTCTTCTTATTTTTCATAAGCGGCTTTAATACTCTTGTCATGTTTTTTCAGATTCCATTATAGTCCCTCCTCATTAAATATCCCTTCTATTGGGTTATTATCTAAACAAATAATAATTCTTTAATCGCTTTTCTTTGATCTTCTTCACTTGCAAATAAACAAGCATAATAACTTTTTCTTCTGTTTTCCTTTCCAGCAAAGAACTTTTCTAATTGTGCTACACTGTCATTTTTCAAACTTGAATATATACACATTACACAAGAAACAAGCGTTTCATATGATTCCGTATCAAATCCGCTAAAATTGAAACTTTCTTTTACAAGTCTATGATATTCTTTCTCACATTTTGTTATTGTGTTAAATGGTAATAATTGTTTTACTTCTTTTTTAGTCATTTTGTTTATTCTCCTTTCAAATAATTGTTTTATTGCTCAAAATTCCGGATCAATGATCCATTTTAGTTCTTCGGGCACTTGCACGCCCTTCCAATTTGCCCAATTTACTACATTATAAAAATCATTGTCCAAAATTTGACTTGTATATTCAGTTTTATACTGTTCCATTGTCATTTCTGGACACTCAGAAGCCGCCTTTTTTGCTGTGATTTCTATAAAATTTTTAATTTCTTCCGTAATAATTGTTTTTCTGGTGAAATAATCAATTGGAATGATTAAATCTGATAATCCGTCTTCTTGCCGAAAATGAAAGTAACCATTTTCTAATAGTGTACCTATAATTGATAGTTCAAAGTGATAATTTCCATCAATCCCGATTCCAGCAAATAGACAAAAATACCTGTCATCATCAGGAATTAAAAAATTAATCGCAGCCATATTATCCCAATTAACAGGGATTTCTTGAATATCTGCATTCTGGGGAATGTTGGCAAGATTCATTAATTCTCTCGCAAAATTGGACTTATCCAAACCCCTACATGATATAGATTCAGTATTGCAGATTTTTTCAACGATTGCCATAACTTTATTTTTCATGTTTTGTTCCTCCAATTTTCTATATAATACATAATAAAACATTCTGTACATAAAAGCGCACTTAAAATGCTTTTATTCCTTATCCATGCCCACAAAAGAGACTTTTCATTTGGTCTTGATCGACTACTTTTCAAAATCCCCGTTTGCTTTATTCCAGACAGAAACCACATATTTTTGCATTCATTCCTACTACTTGCTACTCAGGTACAAGCCTTTCACTTTTGCCCAGATGAACACTTATTTTCTGTGATATGCTAGACATGATGCACTTGTGGGACAGGATAAATAATAAATCTATGCCGTATATGTCAGGCAGCCAGACAGCGGCTTTTTAAGTTTACAGCTATAATATATAGCCTTCTTCCTTGTCGGGGGTTCGCCCGTTCAAGTTGTCGTTCTTCTGAAGGTATTCCTTGACCCTTTAACCTTCCCTTTTTCAGACATCACTATTATCGTTAATGCCCAACGGCGGTAATCATTGTAAGTGTGCTACCTGCTTTCACACAATGCCGGCACAATTTATTAATCGCATTGCCGATCTTGAGCGATCCGGGAAGTATCAGCCGTTCCCTTGCTTTTTGGGGTTCCTGGTTAACGTGTACTCTTCCCCAAACCGTCACGGGTAATTATTTTGTATCGCCACTCTAACGATATAGGGCACTTGCAAGGATTTATCTTGTGGACGCTTGCAAGATTTTTGTTTTGGTTGTTCCGTACTAATGTAAAGAAAAAAGATACTAAACAATAGTATCTTGAAATCTGTTTTTTCTATATGTATTTATTATCCCGCTTTGTTATAAGTCCTTGTTGCTCATGTTAGCGGTCGGGAAAAGCTTTCTGATTGATTTACGTTTTCAATCTAGCGGTATTTTCAGTTACTTGTTACAATCTCATAGCAGATTTTCACATTCAATCCTTTGCTATACTAGGCGCTTTTCCTATGCCTCAAAGACAAGTTGTAGAAACCTTGCCCGCCTTCATCGGTCGCAATACTGCACAACGTTCGTTGTTGGTCTAATTCCGTGAAGTAGATTTTTTCTGATAAAATCTTATAAATCAGACTTAAAAGTCATATGTAAAGGAATGGATAACGTGTCCTAATTCACGATCAATTTCTCAAATTAGAATCGGCTCAAATTGATAAGATGCTATGCTGCCCAGCGATATGAGTCGTGATGTCCAGCTCATACCAGTCTACCGTCTTATAGGCTATGCTATATACGGATTCGGTCGTCTTTCAAGCATACCATCGAGAACCTATTTTATAATCACCTCCCAATTACTTTTTTGCTCTAAGGAATTTTTTGTGTGAAAACACTTGAAAAGCGAATAATGAAATGTTAGAATAATTAGTACAATCACTTTTAAGTGTTTGGGTGAAACGGTAGCTTTTTCGTTGGTAGCGTGTGAGCTGCCGTTTCGTATTTCCTTAACTGTATTTATCTTACCATATCTTAAAATGATTGTCAACTATTTTTATTCGTTTTTGCAAAAATATTTTATTCGTTAATTTTTGCTGATACTGATAAATGTATTGCATTTAATATCCTGTTAGCGTCATCAAGTGAAAAAGATTGTTTTTGCAACAGTTTATCTAAACCCTGTCTTGTCAACCCTATTTTTTCAGCTAATACAATTTTTTTGATACCAGATTCTTTTATTGCATTATTTACAACCTGTGCAAGCTCTTGATTTGTATTAATTGTCAATTTTAATTCCCCCTATATCATAAAAGGGTGCCAAATTGATAGACCTTGCACCCTTTTTATTTGCTACTATTCAATTCTACTTTTTGATTCTATCAATTTCTGCAAGATTAACGCCTAAACTTGTAAGTGTAACTTTTAACTCAATGTATCTATCATGCATTGAATCATAGGTAGCTGGATCTTTATCTTTTATGGCAATCATCCAGTTTTGTAACCTTGAAAATTCTGTGACATAATCTTTTATAATGTCTGCTCCACTAGGCATATATATTCACCTCCCAATTATGAAACACATTGTTGTATCATATTTAGTATACCATAACTGGAATGCAAAGTCTATCAATTTTCTAACACTTCATTATTCACTTTTCAAGGTACATTAATAGTTACTTCTCTTTTTGCCTTTCAGGTGATACACATTGCCTTGTGTAAGCATTTTATGAGGGTTTATTGACACTACCTTATAAAATACTGTCCCTGTTGGATTTAGGATTGTATTGCTATCCCGACTACCCTTGTTTGGGTAGTTTCGTCTTAATTTTCAAAGACTCGTCAGGGGATTTATTTCACTACTCTTGTACAGAAATAGTAATTGTAACCATCTTTATACTCCATCTCGTCTGTATCTTCATTTATCTGGCTTGCGCAAGGGACATCTTCAATCTCTACGAAAAAGCCGCCTTCACTACTTGCGTGTGAGCACCCAAGTAAATCTATCGCATCCTGTTTGCCCTTTGTCATGAAAGTCTGTACCTCACGTGGGCAAATATCTTTCATTAATCTTGCTATGTCATGCATTACGCCGTTGAGTGTTCTTGCACTGCTATAGCCATCTATAATTAATGTTTCTGGTCTGTCTATGATCCCCACAAATGTTGTCATTGTTGTTTACCTCCTTGTGTGGTTGTTTTGTTTGGTTATTGTGACTATCCTTTACTTCTACATTTGAAAATTAAAAAGGTGTAAAGCCTTGAATTAAATAGACTTTACACCTTTATCGTGATATATGTTATTCAGCTGTTATGCTATGCTTTCAATGCGTTCTTTTACTTTTCGCAATTCGTTTTCAAGTGAATTTACACGTATCAAAAGCATTTCTTTTTCGTTTTCTACCTTTAAAGCGTCATCAAGCTTTCGACTTAAATCAAGATGACCTTCAGCAATAATTTTTATATTGCGGTTAGTCTCATTTTCAAGTGTCAATTGAATGCTTTTTATATCACGCTTTATCGGTTCTAACATTGACTCAATAGCTTTAAGGTCTTCATTTGATAATGTCATTTTATACCACTCCTTTGTTGTGATCTGTATGTATTGTTTGTGCTTGATGCAAGTATATCACAACTTAGATGTAAAGTCTATTTAATTGTCAAGGTTGAGTAGGTCTTACAAGTTTGGCTTGTGACTGTCGTTCGAATTTTTGTTCGAATTCTTGTTTTTTGCCTTGCTTGTGATTATATAGTAACATCTAGTACTAGATAAATCAAGCGATTTTTTCGAATTTAAAAATGATTGTCAATTATAAACAATATACAAACTTTATATCTAGTACTAGATTGTTAATTGTGCACAATAATTATAGCGGTTATGGCTTTATATGTGATACTATGGTAATATAAAGACATACATAAAAGCACAAAAGTATGTCATAAAAAAAAGAAGTATACATATATAAAAAAGTTATGGAGGATAAAAAAAGTTATGGCATACTACCCAAAAAGTCAAAAAGAGTATCAAAAAAAGACAAGTCAGTTTAAAGTGCAGTACAGTTTATCAGAGGCGCAAGACGGTGAGCGTGTAAAAGCATACTTAGAGCAGACGGGACAAAGCGCCAACGCATATATCAAGAATCTGATAAAAGCAGATTTGGACGCAAAGGGGTTTAGTGTGGATAGTACTGCAGATGGATCATAATCATGCGTATGTCAGACTGTGCCAGATGGGACACAAACCATAATCTCATATATATCAAAATTTGCTTTATATAAGGAAACGATACTTTTTATCATTGCAATGCTATCTTTAAAATCGATTTTAAGCGATGATTTATATGTAAGTGGTAAAAGTATCGTTTGTGGGTGTAAAGTAGCTGTATGGGGCTTGTAGTGCGTTGTAGTGATATTGGGATTAATTAGGTGATTATGGTGTGATCACGGTGTGGAATTTTTGATGGGATCGGGATGATTTATTTTAGTATTTAGTATAAGTTTTAGTATTTGGCAAAATATAATTGCTTTGTTTTAATATGCAGTGAATATTTTATTATTTACTATAATATTTAGTATTTAATAAATATATCATACAATGTTAAAATGGTGGTGGCTGTTTTATTACTTATTAAAGTTATTGCGTGTTTGTTTTATTATTTACTAAAATAATCGCATTTTCGTCGAACTCGTCAAGTAAAATTACTTGACAGAATACATGTACGTCTATATTTCAAGTGTCAAGTATTTTTACTTGACAGAAATTATGTTTGTATTAGGTTGCAGAAATACGCAAAGTGTAACTTTAAACCGCATAATTACAGCATGGTATACCGGGGGTAGTTTACATATTAATTCAAAAATGCTATTTTCGTAAACGCCCTATCTGTTCTTCCCACACCATAATTTATAAATTTCAAATAACATTTTACTAAACAAAAGATAAAAATATTATTAACAAACAATAAAAATAGTTCGGTATTTGGTTCGGTAGATCTTAATTTTCCTGGCTTTTGCAGCCTTACAAAATTCTCAACCTTAAAATTCACCTATAAAAATCCCAAAAACCCTTGTAAAATCAACACATTCTCGAACTCACCTCAAATTTTACTTTTTTCAAAAATTCCTACTACAATCACATCCAAGAAAAAAGCCCAAAATTCTTTTAAATCCTTATAAAATCAATACTTTTTCGAATTACTTGAATCTCAAAACTACTCTTCCACCGAACTCATCAAATTTTTCTTGATAAAATTTAATAGAATATTCAGTTAAATAGAGAATATAAAGATACAAAAACTTAAACATAAAGGAGATAAAAATTATGAATACTTATTTAGTACCTGTATCAAAAGAATATCAATCTGTTTTTACTGAAATCATGGTTGTCTATGCAAATACAGAAAAAGAAGCATATTATAAAGCAAAAATACAAAAAGGATTTCTCCCAATATCTATAAGAAAATATAATGATGTTCCATATGATTTTTTTGAAGGTGAATTACAATTTTCAGAATATTTCTTTTCGGTTTCAAGAAAATATGATATAATCAATCAAACATTATCTTTGTTAAAGGGGGACAGATATATGGAAGCTATTGATATTTACGATTACATGTATTGGGGTGATTATAACTTACAAATACAAAAGCTTGCAGATAAAGCAATCTCAGAAAAATGGAGTTTTGAAAATAAAGACGATAATTATATCTTAAAAAATTATTTGAAATACACATTTAAAAAACTTCAAGAGGAAAATAAAATAATAGAAACTGATACATACTGTGCTTTTGACACTGGATTATTTTCAAAATATTATGAACCAATATATGCCTATGGTGAAATTAATAAAAGTGTAACTGAAAATACTACAAAATGGTATTTTAAAGGATTTAAAGATACATATGAACTGGGTAGTCTTGATATTGAAAAATTCCCGGAAAGAGCTGATTATTTTTCAGATCCATCAAGATTGGTATTTAACTGGCATCTTAATGTTAATAAGAATTATAAACATATTCTTGATGATTTGGATACATCACAAAGATTACCAGATTCTATAAAAAATAGTGACCGACCATTAGAAACACTAAAAGGGGTTATAGATACTGCCATCCAAAAAGTAATAGCAAATTACAAATTGGCAGTCCCACATTATTATCAAAATAAAATTCAGCTACTTGTGCCTCTTTGTTTTGGTAAGGATGATAATCCTGATGTTGCCTTAGTCTTGGACTTAATGAAAAATGGATATTATCAGGCAACTACATGCTTGTCAATGGAAATGGCATATATGGATGCTCGTCTTATTGCAAAACCGGAATCTAATTGGCTTATGGCAGAAAATATAACAGAATAATCAGATAATTCTATTAAGACAGGTGAGAAATCATCTGTCTTATTTTTGTCCCAAAAATTATATAGAAAACGAGACAAAAATAGAAAGAGAAAATAATATTGGCATTGAGACAACACATTCACAATGGGGGGGGGTACATTTTACATTATTAAATTTTTATAAACTACACTACTACATCATCCCAAAATATATAAAGTAAAAAAAATTATGACTTTCCATAAACCTAAATGTAGAAATAATAATTAGATTACTCACAAACACACAGAAATAAAACTTAATCAACAAAAAACTTAACAGAAAAATGAGATTTTTACATTGCAAACAACTTAAAACTTATCACAACAGAAACTTTTGGAGATTTATCTTGTAACTTCTATCGCAATATGAATGATGACATATTACTTACAAGAGAACAGATTGGATTGGCACTTGAATATTCTGATCCAATGGTAGCAATGGAAAAATTCACAAAAGACATAAAGATAGACTTGATAATTTTTCATTTACCATTTTGGTAAACGGACATGAAACATATTATTACTCAGATAAAGGAGTTATGGAAATTTGTAGATGGTCTAAGAGTGATAAATCCAATCAGTTCATGGATTGGGTATGGGATATTGTTGAGAAATATAGAAATAACGAATTAATTCCCCCCTCAGCAAATAAATATGACTCCTATAACAGAAGCAATAACCTCAATGTCTCAAGCAATAACTACACTGACTACTAATATGGCAGCAATGCAACAAGATATTCAGGATCTGAAACAGTCACAAAGAAATCGCTATTTATTAGAAAACAGATATCCGTCAGCTTGGTATAAGAAAATCGCACCAAAATACAAAATGCTAATGGAATATTTCGACTGTGACAGAAAAGAACTCTACTCTTCTATCTATAAGGAACTGGAAGATACATATGACGTGGATATAAACCAGATCCATGAAGATTACTGTTACGAAAATCATTTACTGAAAGATGAATGTTATCCTATGTATGCTATTGAGTACGATTCCAGACTTAGAGAGGCTTTGACTTTGCTGATTGATAATAGTCTAGTTAAATATAGGTTAAAGACTGAGGAAGAAATAAAAAATTTCAAAAGAGAAACATTATTTGATAGAGAACCTGTTGATAAGAAGAAATAACTATAGGAGAGAAAATTACATAATGAACACTACCAATACAAAAACAGCATTACTTATGTCAGATTCACCAAATAATTTTATAATAAGAAATATAGCATTGATGATTACTAAAGATAGAAATAGTAAATGTAGAATACAATCTATATACATACAAGAAATTTTATATCCAAGAAAAGAAAATATATAAATAACCACTACTACTATACCTTACTACTTGTAACTTATGCCAACCGTAACTACTATTAACCACCAACAATCAAAAAGTTTTTAATGGAGTGATTTTTGCGTTAGCAAACAATCACGAATATGTCTGTCTTATTTAAAGGAGTATATATTATTTCAGTTCAGTTTATTAACACCAGTACACATGAATTTTATAGAAAAACATTTTTTATTTACACTGATGCACATATTCTGAACTCTCGTAAATGTAAAGGAGGTCAAATTATAGAGGTTAAAAAGAATTATAAAGTTTATATGCACACAAATTTAACAACATTAAAAAAATATTGTGGAATTACAAAAATGAAAGCTGAAACTCGTTGGAACAATGGTCTTGGTTATAAAAATAATAAAAAGTTTTATTCAGATATAAAGAAGTATGGATGGGATGGATTTTCTCATGAAATTCTTTATGATAATTTAGAGTACTTACAAGCAAGAACAATAGAATCAAAAACAATAAAAGAACTGAATTTGATAAAAGATGGGTACAATCAATCAGGTTCCGCTTTAACAGATTCAACATTATTTGATTTTTATGCTTTTGCTACATTAGATATTCCAGAAGCTGATTATAAAAATAAAGTCAAATATTTTACCAGAATTCCTAACATCTTCATTCAAAATAATATTTCTAAGATTTTTGGATTGAATCGTATTTTTTTAGTTGTATATATCCTAATTGATAGAAATAGAAATTATGAGGATAAATCATATGTAACAATAGGACAGGTATTTAGAATTTGTGGGTATAAAATTAGTAGAAATAAACCAAAAGTATATTACGAGATAATCAAATCCTTATTATTTTTGAAAGAAAACCATTTTATTAACACAAACTTTGATGCATACACAGTTGGATATGATGATTGTATAGAAATAGAAATAATTACAGAAAACTTTGATATAACTTCAAATTTCACAAAAATATATGGAAAAGATTTTGACACAATTATGATGGCGGATAGTTCTTTGAATAGAGAAAATATACTTGTGGCATTTCTTTACATTAACTCATACATAGGTTGCCGTCCAAGACAAAATGACGGATCTGAATATGAAAATGCAAAAGATAATCCAGAAGCATTTTATAGAAGTATTAAACATATGGCTGAAGAATTGTCTATGTCAAAAGATACTATTAACCAATGTATAGAATATCTAACCAAATCATCTGATGATATACCTGCCCTTTTAATAAAAAGAGAAGTAGGTAGTGTACAACCAGATAAAACCAAACCACCACAAAATGTACCAAACATTTATGTATTGAATAAGGAGGGATATAAGCAGGAAATAGAATGGGCTTTAAATAAAATGCTGAAATTATATAAAGTAGATGAATTTTATCCACCTAAGAGTGGAAATTACAGATTTGAATTAGAGAAAGGAAACATATGAAAGAATTAAAAATTGATCCAGAATTAAAAAATTTATTACCACCACTTACGGATGAGGAATATAAGCAGCTTGAAAAAAACATCAAAGATAATGGCTTTGATCGCAACTTTCCAATTATGGAATGGAATGGATATATCGCTGACGGACACAATCGTTATTCAATCTGTAAGAAACATAATATTGAACCTGTAATCGGAACTCTTGCTTATGACACAAAAGAAGAAGTTATGAGATGGA
>Ga0137307_103146_pt1 | contig 10326 bp, 7 predicted proteins | sample NAcewD2O_March_2_FD_97180 | JGI IMG/M metagenome (GOLD analysis project Ga0137307, IMG submission 97180) | Mouse cecal microbial communities from Vienna, Austria - N-Acetylglucosamine amended D2O_March | ecosystem: Host-associated > Mammals > Digestive system > Large intestine > Cecum | place...
GAGGAACAGAATACTTTCTATCCGCAATTCCGCCGTAGGTATTTTTCAGCTGATAAACAAAATCCAATTTTCCTCTTTCCAGCAGGGCGTTTGCTGTATTTGCCCTGTTTTTCCCTCTTTTTACTTCCAGGCCGTAATCCATATTGTCAATTCGGCTTCTGACATAAAAATCCAATTCACCGCTTGTCTTTTTATCTACAGCAAACCATGGCACCTGACCGGCTATTTCCTGTTTCCGAATCCGTTTGACAAGCTCAAGGTAGACAAAATTCTCACACAGAACCCCTTCAATGATACTCAATGGTTCTCCTGTCAGTTTCAGAAAATAGCCTGCTACACCCAAATCATTAAAGTAATAACGGCAATTATCTACAATATCCAGATTACTGCAATCCACACTCATACTGCAGTAGCCAATCTGGTGTGATAAAAACAACCAACTAATAGCATAGTTCGTCATTTTTTTTGTGATTCTCCCGCTTTCCTCCTTAAAAATGATCTTCGTAAGATCCGTTGTAAGATCCGGCGTTCCCTTTTTTTCTTTCAAAAGAGTCGCTGCAATCGAAGAAAAAATCTTTTCGAACATTTCCAATTCTAAAGGACTGTCAAAATATCTTGAAGATTCTTTGACAAATATCTGAATCAGATTGCTTATCATTGCTTCACAATCCGGAATACTCCTGCTTTCTAAATATGTGGTTACAACTTCCGGATATCCGCCTATTTGCAGGTAAATATGAAAATAGGACTTTAATTCCTCATATCCGGCGTGATCCGATCCCCCATATAAATCGATTGCTTCGTATAATCCGCGCTTATGGAAAGCATCCAGAAATTCCGGGAAGGTAAGCGTGGTCATAGTAAGCACTTCTGTGTCACCGGCTGAAAGAAAATACTCTTTTTCCCGTGTTTTTCCAAGATAAGACCCTGTTACAATAAAATGTGCCTTAAAATCTCTGGCAAATTCCCTTATCTTACTATATACAACGGATGATTCCTGGATTTCATCGATCACGATCACCAGATCTTCACAATCTGAAAAATCAGGGTCGTATAACTGGAACGCTCTATAAACCGGATTTTTTTCCCGCTTCTTCCCCGGTTCCCAGCTTGCAGCCGTTTCGAGACATTGCAGAAAATCTTTGCCCGAAGATCCAATCATATTAATATAGAGATGACTTTTATACTCTTTTTTTGCAAACTTATCCAGAATATATGTTTTTCCGACCTGACGTGCTCCCTCAAGTTCCAGAACCTTATGATTGCTTTTACTTTTCCACGCAAGTAATTTCCTGTAAATGTCACGTTTTAGTTCCATACTCCCCCTCCTTCTTTGTTGACTGTTCTAAAAATGAATTTCCTACATAAAAGAATAGCACAAATCTGTAATGTTTACCACTTCAAAAATTTTTCAGCTGTGCGGTTGGATAATTTCGCGCTCACTCCGCTCCCCGCAGCCGCTCCACCACCGTCCCTTTTTTCTCCATACTCCGGTAAGCCATCAACGGCACCGCCGCGCATACCGCCAGTACAAGGGCCGAAGCCGCCGCCATAGGCGCAGCCGGCACCGCAAAGGGCACCTTCCGATAATTCATGGACTGGAACAACGCATAGGTTGCCGCCAGCCCGGCAGTCCAGGTAACACACAGGGAGCCTCCTGCGAACAGAAGCCCTTCCAGCACCAGCAGCCTCCGGACCTGCTTTGCACTCATACCGATACTTTCCATGACCGTGATCTCCATCTCCCGGCTCTGGATATTTCCCACCAGGGTATTCACATAATTCAGGATTCCGATCAGCGCCAGGATCAAGACGATCCCGAGTCCCACCTCCATCATGTTTCCCTGAGCCTTTTTCACGGTATTCATCTCTTCCAGCTTAGACTCGCAGGAAATGTTTTTGGAGTACCCGCTGTCTTCTATCATCTGCTGCAGTTCTGTCTCAATCTCTTTATCATACTCCTGCCGGTAACGGAGACTGAGCTTAAACACATACGGATGTTCTGAAAATTCCCGCAGGGTGCGGCTGCTGACGATCACCGTAGGTGCAGAGCTTACCAGATTTCCGGTATAATAATACTCATCTGTCAGGCCTGCGATCCGAAAGGTCCGCATATGTTTTGGATCCTCAAATGCTCCGCAGACGACCTCCTTTCCCTGCACATCCGCATCCGTAAAATCCAGGTCGTTCCGGTACAGGATGCAGGTGTCCCCGCGGAAAAAAGCTTCCGCATCCACAGGATGCTTAAGAGTGCTGTTCAGATAAGAAAACTCATCATCATCAATTCCCACCAGAAAAGAGCTGTATTCCTCCGGGTGTTCCTGGTATTTCTTCCGTCCCTCCTCATAGGTCTCATAGGACATCCACATGTCGTAAAACTCTTTCATCCACATTTCTGAAAAATCCGGTTCCCAGGGAACCAGGATCTCTGCGCACAGCACCTCGTGGACCTCTTCCAGCGCCGCTTTCCCTTTCAATTCCCTGAGAAACGCCTCGTCCATCACCTGCCGCCGATCCTCCCGGTCTTCTTTTTTCAGAGTCTTATTCACCAGCACCATGTCCATATCCATGTAATTGGACACGATTGTCCGTGCCGCCTGGCTGTCCAGCAGGGTGACCAGACACAAAAACAACGACAATCCGGCGGACAAAGACAATATCACCATTCCGGATTTCCTTTTGTCCTTCGTCAGCTGCTCCTTTGCCAGACGCCACAGGATACCGCCCTTTCCTGTCCTGCGGCTTCGTTTCCCGGACTGCGCCGGACGATATCCCAGCGCTTCCACCGGAGACACAGCTTCCGCGGTCCGGGCCGGTCTGTACCCTGCGGCAAATACTGTCAGCCCGGACAGCACCGCCGCCAGCGCCACAACCGCCGGATGAAATACCACATGTACATTTTCATTTTTTCCCAGATAGACGCCCATGGATCTCACAACCGTAGGGATCACCCAGAAGGAAACAGCGGTTCCGGCAAGCAGGCCGCCTGCGGTCCCAGCCGCTGCCAGGACCGTCAGCTGCCGCCGTACCAGACAACGGATCTGCTTCCCTGACATCCCAACGGTCTGCAGCAGGCCATAATATCGGATATTTCTGGAAACGGAAAGGTACATGATATTGTAGATCAGCAGGTACGCGCACAGGCAAGCGACCGCGGCCAGTCCCAGGACGCCCCCAAGGACCTGAACCGAATACTCATATTCCGAATGGAAGAACAGGTTCTGCTGTTTTTCGAGGTTCAGGCTCTTAGTAAATGCTTCCTGTTTTGCCCGTGTCATAAACGTTTGCTTAAAATCGATCATACACCGTCCGGAACTTACATTGGACAGTTTCTCCCCGGTCCGCCTGTAAAAAGCTTCGGACACAAACAGGACATTTTTCGCTCCGTATCCGTCCCACATGCCGGAAATTCTGAACTCCTCTGTAAATTCCCCCATAGCCGTACCGTAGGTCATGGTAAAGGTATCTCCTGTTTTCAGCCCTTCCAGGCCGCAGGCTTTGAGACTGTCCCTTTTGACCAGCACTTCATTGTACTCCCGTGGATAATGTCCCTCCATCCAGGTCCTGCCGGGCTTCCTCATTTCCTCCCAGCAGACTTCATCGGTCCAAAGCAGCCCGGCGTCCGGCGTATCATTCTGTTCCGTCTCAACCACGTAGCCGGCCACCGCCTCGATTCCGGAATGCAGGATGTCCGGATGATCCCGGCACAGTTTCTCCTGCTCCGGGGTCAGGCCATACAGGTATGCGTCAAAATCCGCGCCGTGAAGCCGGATATTCTGTGTCTGCTGCATTTCAAAAAAAGTGATTCCTACCGTAAAAATGCTGAACAGCAAAAAGGTAGAAAACAGGACTGCCAGCAGAATGCTGATATTCCGGCGGCGGTTCGTCCGTAAGGAACGCTTCGCCATCTTCTGGATGACTGCAGTATTATTATTCCTCAACATGACCGGCACCGCCTTTCTCTTCCGGATTCTCTTCATCCGCCCACCTGTCTTTCCTCTTCCCTGACCCGGTTCGCTTCACGATCCGCCCATCCTCAATCCGCACGATCCTGTCCGCCGTCTGTGCAATGTCGTTGTCATGGGTAATCAATACCACTGTCTGCTGGAACTGCTTCGCCGCCAGCTTTAACAATCCGATCACATCATGGCTGGCAGCCGTGTCCAGATTTCCCGTAGGTTCGTCTGCAAGCAGGATGGCCGGCTTGGACACAAGGGCCCGGGCAATAGCGACTCTCTGCTGCTGTCCGCCTGAGAGGATGCCCGGCAGCGCCTCCTGCTTTCCTTCCAGCTTTAAAACCTCCAGGATATCCTCCGCAAACTTCCTGTCCACGTGCCGCCCGTCCAACTCCACAGGGAGCACCACATTTTCAAACACATTCAGATCCGGCACGAGATTGTAGTTCTGGAATACGAACCCCACCTTCCGGCGGCGGAACACTGCAAGCTGCTCCTTGTTCATCTCGTTTAAGTTCCTTCCGTCCACATAGACCTCGCCGCCGGTGGGTACATCCAGGCCGCCGACCATGTGAAGCAGCGTGGATTTCCCTGAGCCTGATGTGCCGATGACCGCCACAAATTCCCGCTCCCTGACGAGAAAATCCATACCGTCCAACGCCTTTACCGTATGCTCCCCAAGCTGATAATATTTTTTCAGATCCTTAGTCCTGATGATCCATGATTCCATATGTGTACCTCCTTATTCTTATTACTCCGCAGACGGAGTCTGCCCGCCCCGTCTGCTGGGACACGAGTTGTGGAATGCCCCGCCCGGAACTATAAACAAAGTATATCTCAAAAGAATCACAAACCATTCTCAATTACTAAAAAATATCATAATCATTCACAACTCCGGATAAACATCACCATCTGTACAGCATTGCGTATATAATGGTGAATAATGTGCCTGATATTTAAGAGTTGGACAAAAAAATCCCGGAATCTCTGACGCAATTCCGGGATTTTTTCTAGCTGTGCGGTTGTGTTAGCAGACGTAAGAGTGCGTCAGCACGATTTTTGCGAATGGATAAGTGGGTTGGATGCTCCTTGGAGCATCCAACCGCACAGCTGGAATTTTTTTACTGTGTTTTAAACTTCAGAACGGATTCCAATACCGCCCCCCATTGACTGCCTGCAGCACAAAGGAAATCCCGATCAGACCGAATCCCAGGATCATGGTCCCGTAATCCAGCCCGGTAAATTTGCGCTCCCGGTACCAGGTCCGTTTCGGCTCTTTTCCGAAGCACCGCAGCTCCATGGCATTGGACACCACTTCGATCCGGTCCATGCTGGACAGAATCAGCGGCATCAGGATCGCCGTCGCGCCTTTCAGCCGCTTAATGATACTCTCCTTCCCGGACAGCTCCACTCCCCTCGCCTGCTGCGCCAGCGAAATGGAATGGAACTCGTCCATCACATCCGGGATATACCGGAGCGCCAGCGACACGGAATAGGAGATCCGGTAACTCACCCCCAGCTTGTTCAGCGAAGCCGCAAATTCGCTGGGCTGTGTGGTGGACACAAAGAGGATGACCACCGGAATGGTTGCAGTATATTTCAGTATCACATTTGCATGATAGAGCAATTGCTGTGCCGTAATGCTGTACCGTCCTATAATATGGAACAGTTCTGTTCTGGAGCCGTACAGGCTGACCCCGTGTTCCGGGGAAAACAGATAGATCAGCAGGTTATTGAGGAACAAAAAAACCAGGGAGAAGATCAGGATCAGCTTTACTTCCCCCACCTTGATCCTGGAGACCCAAAACAATCCCAGAGCGCAGATCGTAAGGAGGATCAGATAACGGGTGTCAAAGGTGATCATGGCCGCCAGGACCCAGCAGAGCATACACGCCAGCTTGGCCGCCCCTGTAAGTCTGTGAATCGGAGAAATTCTGTCGATATAATTAAATAACTGGATCATCCTCTTTTTTCCTCCTTTTCAAAGTCTATGAAATGCTGCACGAACACGTTGGGATCCCCGATCCCGCAGAGCAGCGACAGGTCGTAGAGCGACGTCTCTTTCAGGTTGGCCCTCCCGATGATCTCCGGGTTGGTCAGGATATTCGCCGAAGTGTCATCTGCGATCACCTGCCCGCCGGAAAATACGACAGCCCGCTGTGCGTATTCCAGCATCAGATGCATGTCATGGGTGATCATGACCACTGTGATGCCTCGGCCGTGGAGCTCGTTCAGAAATTCCATGATCTCCGTGTAATGCCGGTAATCCTGCCCCGCCGTAGGCTCGTCCAGTATGATCATCTGGGGATCCAGCGCCAATATCGACGCAATGGTGACACGCTTCTTCTGGCCGAAACTCAGCGCGGACACCGGCCATTTCCGGAAGGGGTAGAGCCCGCAGATCTTCAAAACCTCCTCCACCTTCGCCGTGATCTCTGATTCCGGTACATTTCTCTGGCGCAGGCCGAATGCCACCTCGTCAAAGATCATAGGCTTGGAGATCATCTGGTTGGGATTCTGCATCACGTATCCGATCCGGTCGGCCCGTTCCTTGATACTGTATTTTTTCATGTCCTGCCCCTGAAATTCCAATGTTCCCAGCTGCTGCTTCTCGAACCCGCAGACCACCTTGGAAAAGGTGGATTTTCCGGCGCCGTTGGTCCCCACGATGGCAAGCAGCTCTCCTTCATCGATGGAAATATTGATATCTTTCAGGGCATGAAATCCGTTTTCATATGTAAAATCAATCTTCTCTGCTGTCAGGAGGGGCCTGCTTTCCTGTTTCTCTTTCCCCTTTTTCCTTGCATGGAACCAAGTCCGCACTTTATTTTTGTCTTCCTCCGTCAGGGTCAGGCTTCGGATGCTCCGGGGCTGACACTCCGGTGTGATCTTCACTCCCGCATATTTCAGAGCGGTCAGGTACAGGGGCTCCCGGATACCGTTTTCCAGCAGAACGTCCGTAGAAAGCAGCTCATCCGGCGGCGCGTCCGTCACGATCCGGCCGTCCTTCATGAGCACGATCCTGTCCACATCCCGCCACAGCACGTCTTCCAGGCGGTGTTCGATGATGATGACCGTGGCCCCGGTCTCCTCCTGAATCCGATCAATGATCTCAATAGCCTTTTTCCCGGTGGCCGGATCCAGATTTGCCAGAGGTTCGTCAAACAGTAAAATACTGACCTCATTGACCATCACGCCTGCCATGGAAACCCGCTGCTTCTGGCCTCCGGAAAGAGCATCCGGCGAGTGCCCCAGATGGTCTCCGATGCCGACCTGGCGTGCCACCTGCCTGACAGTCTTTTTCATATCCTCCTGCCCTACACAGGCATTTTCCAATGCAAACGCAATGTCCTCCGCAACGGTCAGGCCGATGAACTGTCCGTCCAGATCCTGCAGGACCGTTCCCACCATCCTGGAGATCTCGAAGATGCTCAGATTTTTTGTCTCCTTCCCCTGGATTGTCAGCTTCCCGGTGGATTCTCCCGGATACGCAAACGGAATCAATCCGTTCATACAATGGGTCATGGTCGATTTTCCGCAGCCTGACGGACCTGCGATCAGGATCTTCTCTCCGGGATAGATCTCCAGATTGATGTCCTTTAAGGTCGGCTCTGCCTGCGCGTCATACTGAAAACCAAAGTTTTCGAATTTTATGATCGGTTCTTTCACGAATCATGTCCTCCTATTTCGTTTCGCACGGAAAAAAGGGCAGCGAACAAGCCACCCTTCCTTACCAAATTGTTTTTAATCTTCCTTTTTCAAAGATCCCTTTTTCGCCCTGGTAGATGCGTACGCAAAGCACAGGATCGTACCTACGACTGCGGTAGTCAGAATATTTCCCACGCTCCACTGCTCCCTGCAGGAAAATCTTTTCCACAGGCTCGTTGTAGATCAAAATGTCCAGTCCCGGCGCGATCAGTCCCCAGGAAATCAGATGCGCGATAATCTGGACCACGTTAAAGATCACGGCGCCTTTGACACCGAATTCGCCCTTGGACAGATCAATCTTATAGCCTACGAATCCCATCGCCAGTCCGAAAAACGCGGAACCCGCAACCCAGCTCCACCATACGCCCCAGCCGCTTGCCAGGTCGCTCAAGAAATGTCCGATCAGTCCCATCAGACAGCCTGCCAGAGGACCGAACAGCATCGCCATGACTCCGATCACCGGATAGTGCACGCTCAGCTTCAGGTTCGGGATCGGAGTGGGGATTGCGATATAGGTGCTCAGCACAAAAAATAACGCTGCCCCGATACCGATTGCTACGATTGTTTTTACTGCAAAATTCTTCATGTGTAAATCCTCCTCTATTCCTTTTTATATACGCTAAAGGCCGGTTGGCCGAACGTATCAAAAGTATGATGCTTACCGTCCTGCCCGCATGCGCAAAACAGACGGCAGGCAAAAAGCCGGTGCTGCCTCTCAGCCCCGGGAATCCTTCCGGATGGCGATATGCCAGCTGTTCCCGGTTCCGATATTGTAAGCCCTTGCAAAGCTTCCCTGATTGATCGCCACCGCCATGCAGTTCAGGGAGTTCATATACAGCAGCGGTTCCCCGACATACACATCCGCGAAGGAATGGCCGTATACCATGGTATTGCGGTACAGTGTCCTGGTGTCGTTGCTGATCATCACTTCCACCCGCTCCCCGAACTCGATGCCCAGCTTTTTGAACAGCTCGATGGGGATGTTGGACCACAGGCTTCCGAAACGCACATCCAGCACGTCAATGGTACCCTGCACGCCGCCGTCCTCGGTCTCCTTTGCAGGGATCGTCGGCAGCTCCAGAACACTTTCCGGATCCATCTCCTCTCCTACCTGGTCAAATGTGATCTCCCCGGAGGCCAGCTTTGCCCCGGTAAATGCATAGACGTCCCGGCCATGGAATGTATAGGATTCCTCCGAACCCGAACGGCGGTTCTTGGATTCGTCGATCACCCGGACCGCCTCAATCCCCAGATTCCTCTTTACAAAGGTCAATGTGCCGTTATCCGGAGTCACCACGTACTGCCCGGTTTTGGTCTTTGCGACGATACTCCTTCTCGTGGAGCCCACGCCCGGATCCACCACCGATACAAATACGGTTCCCTCCGGCCAGTAGTTCACCGTCTGGATCAGACGGTAGCTGGCTTCCCATGTGTTGTAGGGTTCGATGCCATGGGTCAGGTCATAGATCTTCAGATCCGGCGAGACCCCGTAGGCCACCCCGTACATGGCGCTCACCGCCCCGTCCTCCATGCCGAAATCCGTCTGGAACACCAATGCGTTTTTTTCCATTACTTTCTTCTCCTTTTTAAATTTTCCATGGGCTTGACGCGTTACAGATAGAGTTTTCTGATCAGGTCTGTCATGAGCGCGTCCCGCTCAATACGGTATACGTATCTCATAGTATGCCTTTCCTTTGAAAATACATACCTCATCGGATCAAGCCCGTTCGTCTCATCAAAGCAGGAAGCCCCGGATATCCTCCGGGAAGCCTCTGAATCTCCCACGATCTCCGGACAGGATACAAGCCGGTCGTTCATAAAGCGCTGCCCGTCATTGAGCAGCCAGGCCACCGCCGTCACGTCCCAGATCACCTTTGCCCAGGCCGTGCCTGACGCCCATTCTTCCACTGCTTCAATGGCATATCCGGCCAGATAATCCGCCAGCGGATTCTTTCCTATAAAGTACTTCTCCAACTCCGGCCTGCTGATCGAGAAGCTCTCCACCACGCCCCAGCATGGCAGCTGAACCAACGGTACCCCGCTGTCAAACAGGATCTGCGCGGCAGCCGGATCCTCCGCCAGATTAAACTCCTCCATCTCCTCACAATGAAAGGCGCTTCCTCCCAGCCAGACGACTACCATCCGTTCTGTGATCTTCGGCTCACATAAAATTGCGGAGGCTATATTGGTTGCCGCCGCAATTCCAATCACATATAAAGGATTCTCTGCCGAATGCGTCATCGCCCTTCGGATCAGATCCTCCGAAGCTTCAGAAACCGCCGGAGCGATCCTGTTCTGCTCTTCCTGAGCGGATCTCCCGGTATGTTCCAGAAAACGCTCCGCTCCTTTGTACACCTTTGCCTGATATTCCGGAGTGCCTGCCAGCTCCAGGAGCTTTAAGATCTCCTGATAGCTTTTCTCCATCCCGTCCTTGGGCGTATCCGCCTTTTCATTCAAAAAAGGCGCCGCGTAAATGGCCTGCAGCCGGAGCCTGTCCGGATTCCGAAGCAGATATGCCAGCGCAAACTGGTCGTCCACCTCATTAAATGTATCTGTATCAATCACCACATCGACCGGATGCTCCGGACACTGCAGCATGCGGATCCTCTGAGCCTCTTCCAAATAGCAGCACCTCCATACAGATTGTGCAATGTGTTCACAA